>QWCY01006222.1_pt1 | contig 10679 bp, 10 predicted proteins | sample 1972631 | NCBI WGS metagenome assembly QWCY01 (sample SAMN09866696, study PRJNA288562) | Human gut metagenome isolate pre1_stool, whole genome shotgun sequencing... | isolation source: gut | host: Homo sapiens | place: USA: California
TGCCATATGAGATCCTCCTTCAGCATATCTCTATTGTACCATGCTTATGTGTATTTGGAATTTCTCATTTTGGCTTGTACTATTTATATTCTAGCACCACTTTCTTCAAGTTACTTATCACAGTTTGGTACCCTCGTTGTGTGGACTTCTTCACTCCTGTCTTAAGCGTAATATATCGTTCCACCAAGTCAAGAACTGTCATATCTGAACCAGATATTCCCTTGAACTGTAAGAGCATTGCCGCTTCCTCTTTTTCACGAAGTGACTTGTCCCTTCGCCTACCTGCAGGTGTTGGATCTGCCTCGGTAAGTCTCCAACTATAAATCTCTCTTCTTTTACCTAAGATATCAATATATCGATAACGATATCTTCCGGATTCTTCCTGGATTTCTCCATTCAAAAGAACCCTTTCTTTGTTGTCACGTCTTTTTGTGCTCATTTTCTACCTCCACTTCAAGGCGTGACATGGCATATAAACATTATAACACGTCAGGCCTCTTCTTTCCTCATCTTTTACAAAATTTCTCAAGTACTTGATATGTATGATTCGTCCTCTATTAAGTACTTGGAACCTTAAAAAGCTGATTGCAAATTTTCTTGTATCTTTTTGTAAGTTCTCATCTACTCCTTACACAATACATTTGGGTTGAAAAAAAGCTAATTACTAAATTGGTCAGAAAAAAATGCCTCCTAGAAATTCTAGAAGACATTTTTATGCATTTTCGCTATTTCCTCCGAAGAGTAAAACATGTTTATGAAATCACATATTTGATTTTCAAACTGTTCAAATTAGTTTGATATGTTAAGTACTGGTCCTGTTGTAATCTTCCGACAACGATGCCAGGAAGAATATTTATTTTTTTAGCAAATGCTCTGACAGAATCTGAAGTAAATCCTCTCGGATTATCCTCTATGAATTCCAAGTACTCATCTTTCGGAATAAGTGTATCCTGTGAAAATAAATCTGCTTCCGTCTCTAATTTCTGAATCAAAGCATCAGTTTCTAATCCAGCCTTATTCTTTTCGCTTACAAGAAGAACCTTTACTCTCTGCTGTAATACATGACCTAATTCATGGAATAAGGCAAACCAAAAAGTATCTGCGTATTTTCTTCTATCATTCAAGGCCAAAACAACTTTATCTTTGCCAAGCCATTTAACAGCACCATTAACACCACAGTTCTTAAGATTAGGAAGAAGCACCAAAGCCACACCGCAACTTGCCAGCAGTTCTTTCAGTCTTGGATAGAACTGCTTCGGATCCTGTACTGTCATGCCTCTTATCTCTGGAATAGCTGCTGATAATTTTTTCTTGTCATAAGGTTCAACATCCATTCCTGATCCAATATTGATAGCAGTCTGAACCCATGCATTTGCATTGATTACATTAACATCAGTAACCTCTGGCACACTAGTTCTATACTGTACCAAGAAATCACGTTCACTTAAAACACTTAATGAAGAAACCTTGAAATAGCGTTGTAATTCCATGACCTTTTCCGTTGCAACTCGTGTTGCCTTAGCCAATCCCAATTCAACCCAGAATTTATATTCAATCTGGCGAACAAGCTCACATTCCTTATCCAACTGTATTCTTTTCTCAATTTCAAGTTTCTTCTCAATATATTTCTGATTTAAGTTAAGCCACATCGTAGTTGAAGTTCCAAAAACAATGGACAACTTTAAGACCATCTCATCAGTAAGATTTATTCTTCCATTTACCAAATCACTTACATATTTTGGAGTCGTCTGAAGGCGTTTCGCTAACTCTTCCTGAGTAATGCCTTGATCTTCAATATAATCCTTTACATAGTAACCAGGATGAAATGCAATCAACTCTTCATATTCAATCTTATTCATAGTGATTAGACACCTCCCATGCTATTATTATTTCCGTAGATTTATAAACTATATTCACATCTTTTTCTTTACATTCATTTCCATCGGCATCTACGGGAATGATGATTAAGCGATATCCTGCCCTACGTCCTGCAATATCAAGAGCATACTGTCCCTCTCTTTTTCCTTGTAGGGGATGCAGATGATAAATCTGCATTTCTGCTATATCCTGCAAATTTGCTGAGCTCTCAATCAAGTTTATCAGCGCATGAAGCTTCTCTGCAACATTAGCCGGCAAATCTTTCTTGGCCTTTTTCAAATCTGTACATAGCTTCTTTACTGTATTGTCATGATATCGAATTTCTATAACTGCATCCTCCTTTCTAAAATAAAATTACCAAAATGGTAATTTTTCTTTATCATAGCACCATTCATCCAGAATTTCAACCTCTTTTCACTTATGATTATTGATAGGTTTCTTCTAGTTACAATGATTCTACACCGCACTCAGCGTATCTATAAACTTTTCAAACTTCTCCCTCTTAATCTGAACCCTGTTACCATTTCAAAGCAAATAATCTGCTCTTGGATTCTCCTGAACTAGTCTTCGAAACTTTCCCTCTCCAATCCTAAAATAAGCTGCAGCTTCTTCAATTGATAAGGTGTATTTTTTCCAATATGGAATCTCGTAATTACTCAATCGCATCCCCTCCTTTCTGATATGACTTAGCGATTTCTTGCATCTCTTTCATCTTCTCCTTTGCTGTCGCAGTTCTTTTGCTGGCTCCATTTACGCAAACCGGAATACATAACTCCAAGATTCTGTCATAGATACGCTTTTTGTCCAATGACTGCTCGTTTGTAAGCATGGATAAATGTAAGTTGGTTGTGATGATAAGAGGCTTACCAGAACGATATCTTCTGTCAATCACATTGAACACATTCTCCACTGCATACTCAGTTCCACGTTCCGCTCCAAGGTCATCGATAATAAGCAAGTCATATTTGACCAAAGCATCTATGTACTCATTCTTGTCCTCACAACAGAACAAATCATTGATGATTGTTGCAAAGTTGGTCATCTTCACGGTATACTCCTTGTCTAGTAAAGCATTGGCAATACATGCTGCCATATATGATTTGCCGGTGCCAACACCACCCCAGAAGAGATAACCGATATTATCCTCAAGCATTAGTTTAAACTTATCTACATAGTTTCTGGCATGAACCATAGCCGGAACAGAACGGTCATCATTTTTAAAGTTCCATTCATACATCTTATTGTCCGCAAAGCAAATGGATCTATTACGACTAATTTTTTCTTTGCGCTCTCTTTCACGGCGCTCCATTGTTTCTTGAAAATTCTTTATGCGCATACATTCACACATTCTCGAATGACGGTCCATACCTAATACTGGTCCATTTGTAAATAACATCTCCAATGGTTCACCACACTTGTCACAATATTTAATTTTCCTTGTAATTACTTTTTCACTCATAAACTTTCTCCTTCCTCAAAATCATAATTAGTGATTATCTTTGTATTATTCTTATAGTTATTAGAGGCTACTTTTCCGCCCCTTGAACCGACAATTTTCGAACCGTAATATGGTTTATTTTCTGCCCCAATTTGAGGCAGTTTTGTGTCCGTTACACTCGACTCTGGAACCTTCACAAAAATCATATTGGCTCGTCCTTTGTCTGCTCTTCGTTTTTCTATCACCCCTGCTGATACAAGTTCATTCATGTTACTCTTGATAGCAGATACGCTTCTGCCAAGTTCCTGCGCCAAGTCCTCAAGCTTGTATAACACATAGACTCTTCCAAACTCATCCACGCGATTATTACTGATGGATAGATTAGTTCGATTGAGAAGCTTTGCATATAGAACTAAGGCAGTGCTGCTTATTCCAATTCCATATAAGTCATTAGGAACAACGGAGTAATTTGTAAGCTTCGTTTTTACATCTACAAATCTCAATAGTTGCTCCACCATCCTCCCGTCTTGTTCAGATGATGGGTTGACTCGTAGTTTTCCAGACAGTTCTTAAGTCTTTCATACAAATCATTGAATTCATCAATCGGAACTAACATACACTTGTGATTCTTACCTTCAATCTCTGTAGTAATGAACCAATGACCAGAGACCATTTCCTGCGCAAACATTCTGCGAATTCGATACTCTCTCCTGATTCTCTGGAACGGATTCCACCAACGTTTCAGACGTTTGATAGGCGAATCCATATCATTGGCTAAATCCTTCATGCAGTCAGTTCCAATGCTAACGGTATCCAGATTCATGATTCGCTTCTCGCAGAACCCTGATAAGCACTTACCTCGATAATAAGAAAGTCTCTCTTCCAAGTCTTTCATCTTCTCCTCGGATTCTCTTTTCTGCTTATCGAGTTCATACTGTAAATTTCTAATCTCATACTTGGCATCACTCAAGTCTGTTTCCAATCCTTTGATTTCATAAAATCTTTTGTCATACAAATTCCAATCAAAGAGCAATTGCAAATTCTCCTCGAAGTCAAGGATTTCCTCCTTATTCAGTTCCATAGTTTCCGCTTCCTCATCTACGATAATCATCCCAGGATTACCTCCTCTGATTGCCGTAATATAGGAACGCGCCGTTGACTCTGGTTTGTGACAATCCAGCATCAAATGTGCTTTGATATCGTCAAACGATACCGGACCATCATACAACAGTTCATAAATCTCGTTGTAGCTATATACATGCTTCAACTGTTCCACTAATTCCATAATTCATCATCTCCTTTCACCCAAACTGAAATTAGTTGTAATTTATTGCTTACATAAGGTACTTGGAGCCTCAAAAAGCTGATTGCAAAAAATTCTCAAAACTTTTTGTAATTTCTCATCCGCTCCTTTCACAATACATTTGGGTTGAAAAAAAGCTGATTACTAAATCTGGCGCAAAAAAGTTGCAAATTTTTTAAAATTTCCTGTACTTTATGTTCGGACATTCCGAATTCATGCTTCCGCCACCTACGGAAAATCTGAATTCGAAACTCCGGGCACGCAAAAAGAGCGATGGTCATTCCATCGCCCTTTCGGATAATCTGAATACTTTATTTCATTTTTCTTCTCAAATTGTGTCGGAACACTTCATATCTCGTTCTGCAGAGACTCTGCAAAATCGCCTAAAGTTCTGTTCGGATGATCCAAATAGCGAACTCAATGTTTTAGGCGAATTTTCCGACAATCTAAACGCTTGCCGTGAAAGCCTAGTAAAATCAAGGCTTGCAGCAACTTTACAACTGATATTCCAACAAGTGGATTTGGTCATAAACTAATAACAGGATACGCATAAAGTTGCATGGCAATTTACGCAAGAAAGACGTTCTCCTATGTCGTCCGCAAAGGGAATTCCCTTCCCCTAAATATGGCAAAAGCACTTCTGGTCCAATGGACCAAAAGTGCTTAACTGTAAATTGAGACAAGTTTTGGTCAAGTTGACCAAAAGTACTTATCTCTTAACCACAAAACACATTAACGCTCCATTAATTTTCTGCTCAAATCTCTTACTTGTCCAATTTGCTTTTCGAACATCACATCCCACAATCCCAAGCACTTTTCTGCTACATCCTGATCTAATCCATTGTCTGAATTAGCAGTTTCATCATATAATGCAATTATGAGTTTTGAAATATCGCTTTCTATTCCCCATTGAGTTGCTAGTTCTTCCAGAGGCGTACTAAGTACATTTTCACACAAAGCAATTATTACTTCAGCATAGTCTTTTACTGAGCATGCATTCTCTTCCAAAAAATGCACAAATGAATAAACCATTCTTTTACTTACCTTTGATTTCATAATTTCCCTTAGGAATTCCGAATCACGCCCTACATTAACAAGATTATCATAAAACATACTACCTAATGGCATTTCAACATCAACCTCAGAATTCTTGTACTTCAAAATAATTGCTTTACCTATTTCACGATATTCATCGAATCTAAGATATATGACCGCCATATGTAAAATCGCCTTTACTTGTTCTTCATTCAGTTGCTCCATATTAGACATCACATCTTTAAACTCGTTATACCTAATGTAAAATTCACAAATCGAATATCCACCCATTTGCACAAGTCGCTTATCATTTGTCTCAAAACACCTTTGAATTATCGATAAAACACTCTCTTTATATTTGGAATATAATCTAAAAAACATACCCTTCGAATCATGAAAGCCTGCCATTCTAACATCCGACTCATACACACGAAGTATTCTTTCTTCTGCCCATTCTCTATCAATATTATATATAGGCCATAATGCATAAAAGCAAGCCATTCTAACAGCCTCATCATCATCTAATGTGAGTTTATCTATAACATCTTTAAACTCTACAAACAACGCTTGATTATCCCATAGAAGATGACCTATTGCCCTTATTGCATGACCTCTCATACAATTTAAAGATCTGCTTATCAACTCCTCACAATTCAATTCCTTATTATCTTTTATTTCCTTCTCTTCTTCTCCTTCTTCATAGTAAACAGCAATTTCCTTTAAGTTCTCTATCACCTCATCAGACCAAGAATAAATCTTTACTTTTTCAATTATTCCGCAAAAATGTAACGTCCTCTGACTTCTCATATCACAAGGAAATTCACTAAACATTTGCTCCCAAAGATTTTTCTCAACTAGTTCAATAGCATCTGAAAACTCAGCACCCGAATACATTGCATCGATATAAGCTGGTACAACATTTTCTTTATTTTCAATGACAATTTTTATCATTTCAACAGGCTCATCTTTCACCGCAGACTGAAAATCTCCTACATACATGCTTAGTGAACTTTCTATAAATCCACCGTCCACTTCTTTCCAGTGTGAGCGATTTCTATCGGCTATTTTATCGTTTGTAATAATTTGTAGCCATTGTTTTTTTCCTATCCTTTTACCAGCAACAGGTGATTTTACCCAACCCGAATGTCCATCTCCATTGATATACCGGTCTGTTTTTCCTTGAAATTTTCTATCAAGCACATTTAATAAATCCCTATACTTGGATGTGAGGCGTTCATGCGTAACGCACTGTAATATATGATACTGAAAATCTCCCCAAAAGCTCCAATATACGCGTGAATATTCTTTTTGTTGATTATACTCTATTCTCCGCTTATACCATTCAGAACTTTGTGGCGAAACATATTTTTCCACTGCTTCAAGAAATGTATTCAGACACTCTTCTGTGCAATATTTAGTATGAACCTTAAGGGCTTTCTTGACTAATTCTAATTGATCCTCTGCTCCACTTGTGCGATCGAATATCTTTTTATCAAAATCTCCCGTTAAATATTCAACAACCTGGTTACTATATGATTCTGGCAGAAACTGCAAACCATGCAAAATTAATTCGTTAAAAATAGCATAATTCCTCCCCATATAAGGAGCATAATATTTCCAAAAATATTCCGCGTCTGTCGCGATTATCGCAACATTAGCCTTTTTCAACAACTCAACAGCCGCTCTTTCCAAACTCCTACGCTGAAAAAAACTTCCCGACCAATCACTAAAATATAATTCATCTGCATCTTGTAACGGAATATATTGTGTCAATTCATCCAATACATACTTAGCCTCTTGCAACAAATATGAATCTGTTATAGCAAGAAGTTCTTCCTCATATCGATACACATTTTTTGCCTTAGATATAATTTTATTTTTTAACCAAAACGATATCAGTCTAATCGTTCTTGATTCGCAATGCTTCATCATTGCTTTAACATCTATATACAGTTCCTGTGACCATACTGGATACTTATTATAAAACAACATTCTTAGTTCAAACAGCTCGTCACTTTCTTCCATGATATCATGTAAAAAGCATCCCATAAATTTTTTATCATCTTCTTCGTTTACAAATGAATGTTTTTTGATAAACGCAATGTCTTCAATATCCAAGTCCGGACTAATACTTTTAAGCAAAACAAAGACAGTACTTTTCTTTTTATCATCAGAAAACCACTGTTCCAAGATTCCGGATTCTCTTAATATAGTAATGTACGCATGTCTTTCGCACACAACATTATTTACAAAATAATCACGTTTGCCTTCATCTTTACATTCTCGTTTTACATATTCTACAATCTTCTCATCTGGTTCGGATACTTGTCTCAAAATCTCATAAAATACATATTTTACATAAAATCTTATCTGTAAAGATTCTAATAATTGGATTCCGGCAGATAAAAAATCACCACTATCATAATCAAGCAAATTTTGCAAAAACATTTGAACCTGATAACGTTTACCTGGCGTTTGCTTATTTATTTCTCCTACTATCTGTTCAATTTTATCTCCAGCAAAAAACTGCTCTGTCATCCTATTTGAAATAAAATAATCTAGAATCGATTGATGAACAAATCCAATTTTTTGTCCATCTTTTATAAGCAATTCCGCATATACCAAATAGTCAAGTCCTCTTTCATCTACATTTAAGATTCTTTTTGGAGCGTATAGACGTCCTATTTTATCTAATACATCCACTGTATAATGCACTGTATCTCTAACTACTTTTTCATCTACACCAATGCTGTTACTTTTTTTGCAAATTTGCTGAAACCAAATATCTATCAAATGACTAGTTGTCGTACAATCACCATATGTTGCCTCTTCATCTAGATGTTGCCATATATAGAGATTACTTGGCACTTGTAACAAACGCCTTGTTTTTAACGTTAAGTCCTCATATTTTTTCCCTACAACCCTTTTCACAACATTTTCATCAAAATCTTTTATTACTATTTTTTTCCATTCTACTCGATGAGTATCATCACCTTCTCTTTCAAACAAAGATTTAATATTGTTGTCATTGCGCAAATCATACTCTCTGCACACAAACACTATCACAATTTTCTTTGCTCTCTCATCGTTCAGATACCTAACTTGCCTAATCATTTCCATGCAAACTGCCAATGCTTCGCTTGAATTGGCTTGTGTCCATCTCAATGCATCTAATTGATCCAAAACTAGCACTGCAGTTTTATCTTTAGAAATAGCATTAAGTGCATAAACTATTGAACCTGAAAAACCCAACTCTTGTCCCCAAATTTCGCTATTACCATGAGGAATTCTTCTATCTAGTTTTATCGCAATGTATGGAATGTCCTCTCCCTCACAATAATTCAAAATAGCTTCTGTACATCCACTCTTTCCATATCCTGCATTTCCAGAAATAACAAAAGATTGTTCATCATTTATTGCCTCAATACATTCTCCAAATTCATTTCTGTCAATTAAGCCTTCCTTCAATGGTTTAAAACTGCCTCTGTACTCCCTATTGATTAGTTCAACCTGTGGAATAATACGTTTATCTCCATCCAACATACGCATACGTATGCCCTGTTTTGTAAAATATTCTCTTAACTCTAACGCGGTTATTTCTTTCGCATAGATATCGGAATCAATAACCAATGCGACAAATGCATTGTATACACTCTCTTTATCTGTGGCAAAATAATAACTTATTTCCTGTGATATGCTTTCTTGTAATGTATATTCTGACATTTGTTTAAAACTAGTACGTCGCAAAAAGTCGATACTCTTCGCTACATCTGCAGATTCAGAAACCTCTATCCCCATTCCTTTGCAAAAGTCTTTGTATGAATTCTGAATTTCCTTACCCCCTGATTTTATTTGATACTCATAAAAATCATTCGGATTGTTAGTTGAATTTATTGCACGATTATGCAAATCAACGATATGAGTGCATCCTACTGCACTTACCAACGCCACGTTTCTATCATCGCCTCGTTCTAATTGCTTCTTCCAGTTTTTCAATATATTACGTGATTTCAAATCAGCAATCGACCAATATTCTTTACTTGCATTTCGAACTTTACATTGTTGATGTTCTTTCCTCCCTTCAAAATCAGTAATCAGAATATCAGTTCCGACCTCATCATCTCCAAGTGCTTCTATAACAATACTATAATTAACTTCTCTAAGAACTTTAAGCATCTCATAGATAATACATCTTATTTCATATCTATTACCCATTTTATCCGCTCTTCCACCATTTTCTAACGGCATATTAAAATCTCCTCCCATGGAAAAAACAATAGAACATTATAAATTCCACTGATTTTTTATCGCATTTTAATAAAACACTTAATTCCAGTGTTTTGGATTCACTTTTATATAGCTTGGTGTAACAAATATACTACAAACATTACCCTCTTTATTAGTTGGTATTTCTATTACTTGTCCCCCCACTAAACAACACTTTGTATGACTTATTTTAATCTATGAATACGCTCTATTTCTTCTACTGTTAGCAATCATGCCTTTCTGGTTTTATTGTCTTTTACAATATGCGTTGTCCGGTTAAATACACATCTAAAGAAAGCATTATTCTCGCTGACTTATCATAGGAATCAAACATTTAATCTACTTAAGTAACTAATATTTATTTCTTCTGAATATGGTAACTGCATCTCTTCAATCCTTCTATCGGCAAACTGTTACTCCATTGCCTTTCTAATCCTCTCAATAAGCGTAATATCAGCCGGCAACCATTTCACATCCCCCAACTGTTCCTTAGTTAACCATCTTGCATCCTCATGCTCCTTTAACACAAGATCACCTTTCACAATTTCACACCAAAAACAATCCATCGAAAGATGAAAATCCGGATAATCATACTCTATCGTATCAATTAATTCTCCAATTGATATTTCCGTATCAAGTTCTTCCATGATTTCACGCTTCTGGTCCTATGTCAAGATTTAGTACAAGTTAAAATGAGAAATTTCTCCCCATTTTAACCTGCCAGAAGCTCAGCCTCAGTGTTCGTTCTTTCATACACTT
>QWCY01006225.1_pt1 | contig 10673 bp, 10 predicted proteins | sample 1972631 | NCBI WGS metagenome assembly QWCY01 (sample SAMN09866696, study PRJNA288562) | Human gut metagenome isolate pre1_stool, whole genome shotgun sequencing... | isolation source: gut | host: Homo sapiens | place: USA: California
ACATTCTCAAAAACAATACGTGCTGATTGGTATTCGTCAGGAGACCTCCCGCAAAAGTTGAAGTTGAAACGATTAGCAACCCGATGCTAATCAAGAATAATTTTCTCATCTAAATCTTTTTTAAGTTATTTCGGGCGCAAAGGTACAATAATATTGCACATGACGAATATTTTTGTGCACCTAATTTCCATTTCACAAACAAATTAATTGAAAACACAAACTGTTTCTACTGAAACGAATAAGAATCCGGAGAAAGAAATGCCACCCCCGGACACAAACATTACTCCCCCCATAAACGTTCTATTATTATAGAATGTAAATAAGAAAATTATGGCATATACAATCGCATTTTTTGGTACCAAACCTTATGATGAAACTTCCTTCAACGAGAAAAACAAGGAATTCGGATTCGAACTCCGATTTTTCAAAGGTCATCTGAACCGACACAACGTATTGCTGACACAGGAAGTGGATGCCGTCTGCATCTTTGTCAACGATACCGCAGATGCCGAAGTAATCAGAACAATGGCTGCCAACGGAGTAAAACTACTCGCCCTTCGTTGTGCTGGTTATAATAATGTAGACTTGAAAGCTGCAGCCGAAAACGGTGTAACCGTCGTTCGTGTTCCTGCCTATTCTCCATACGCAGTAGCCGAATATACAGTGGCACTGATGCTCTCGCTCAACCGGAAAATTCCACGGGCATCATGGCGCACCCGGGATGGAAACTTTTCACTGCACGGACTGTTAGGCTTCGATATGCATGGAAAGACAGCCGGTATCATCGGTACGGGAAAGATAGCCAAAATACTGATACATATATTAAAAGGGTTCGGCATGAACATACTGGCGTATGACCTTTATCCGGATTACAACTTTGCCAGAGAGAATCAAATAGTATACACCACACTCGACGAGTTGTATCACAGTTCGGACATCATCTCACTACACTGCCCCCTCACGGAGCAGACCAAGTATCTGATCAACGACTACTCCATCAGTAAGATGAAAGACGGCGTGATGATCATCAACACCGGCCGTGGACAACTGATCCACACCAATGCACTGATCGAGGGACTGAAAAATAAAAAGATCGGTTCGGCCGGACTGGATGTGTATGAAGAGGAGAGCGAGTACTTCTATGAAGACAAATCGGACCGTATCATCGACGACGATGTACTGGCACGCTTGCTGTCGTTCAATAATGTAATCGTAACCTCCCATCAGGCTTTCTTTACCCGTGAAGCGCTGGCCAACATCGCAGCAACGACTCTGGAGAATATACGGGATTTCAAAAATCAGAAGCCTTTGGTGAACGAAGTCAAGTTGAGCAATCCCTAAAGGCATCAAAAAGAAGCCTCGGTTGCAATAGTGCCACCGCTTCCTGCGAAAGAAGCGGCAGACCTTATCAGGTTTGCCCGGACTTTAACGCATAATGTCCGGGATGGCTGTTCATCAATCATTCCTTTTCTTAGACGAAAAATATAATTGACTCATAACTATTTCTTTTTAAATCAAGTTCCTACTCTATTATGGATTTTCGGTTTCTCCGTTCAGAGTCAACACTCTATAATACTCTCTAATATGGGTTCTCCTCTCAGCGGAGCATAAATAGTGACTTTGGCAAAACCATACTTGGGCTCGCGGATTAGTAATTCAGTCATACAGATGAAGCGGTAGTTATATCCGCTTACCAATTGCTCGGCAACCAGAAGCGGAGTATAGTCCACACCCTTCAATGTCATGCAAGTACGGAATATCTCTTTCTCCTGATCCGTCAACGGTCTGAATTCTCCAAAGCCCCCTATTATCGGGTTCGCTTTCTCCGAAGTAACCACCTCATAAGAGAATACATCTTCGTAAAGCACTTCCTCAGAGTCACGGTAATAGGCAAACTGAATCTCTACCTGCCCCGGCTGTAAAAACCGGAAAATAAAAGACTGTACAGACGTTCCTCCCGGAGTATCGGCATCTTCTGACAATTCCTCTACAAGGGCAACTCCGCCGGTCAGGCGTACTAAAGCGTAACGATAACCAGTACCTGCTTGTGAGGTACGTTTGATGGTGATTGTATCACCCACTTTGAATACTTTTTCAATCATAACAATACGTGTTTTTTGAAAGATTAATTCATTAAGAAAGGTTTTCTAATGGTCTGATATGCCGATCAGCCTTATCGAGAATAATCTGCCGAGAGAGACCTCCCGGCAGATTGGGTACTGTACATCACCTAAACCAGTTTCGTTGATGTGGTTCAAAGGTAGAAGGAAGGATTTTCAAATCAAAACATTTCGAGTAGGTTATTCTCTCATTTTTTCACCTTGAGTCTCTCATTTTTTCACTTATCCTCAGTAATATTCTTATTATTAATATGTTGTACCCCCACCTGAAAATCTGTCGGAGTCACTCCATACTTTCCCGAAAAGAGGCGATAAAGAGATTGAGTCGACATGCCACACTCCTGGGCTATCGTATCTACTGTATAATCGGGGTGGTTCTTTAACATCTTAGCCGCATACTCCAAACGAAGATTATTAATATACTTCGAAAAGCTCATTCCCGCATACTGCTTGAAAAGAGGAGCAAATTTATTTTTGGGAATATAGATTGTCTTGATCAGTTCCTCCCTCGAAAAGTCCAGCTGAAGATAGAGCTGACGGCTAATGATCTCGTGTTCCAACTTGTCGAACAATATCCTATCGTGTATGTCATTTCCATCTCCGGCTTGAGGTTCCGGAACAACAGTTGTTTCCGCTTTCCCGTCCTTATCGGTTGATAGCGATCCCCCACCTGCGGACATCCTTAAATTCTGCTCCCTCTCCAATTGCTCTTTCAGAATAAGATTCTCCTCCTTTTTCCGATACAATTCTTCTTTATGTATCAGCAAATCTTCGATAGTGCCTACCATCGCCTTATTTTTGCGACGTATAATCCGGTTATGCCGTATCGTCCGCCACAAAAGCACACCTAACAGAAAAACGATACAGAGGGTAAATACCAATAAGAGATTCCTCTTTTGCATATCAGCCGCCTGCTGTTGGATGAACAAATCCTTTTCGTTCGTTTCATAAACAGCTGCCAATTCCAATGCCGCACTTTTTTGTTCACGATTCTTAATGCTGTCGCGCAACACAGCCAACTGCTCAAAATATCTTGCAGCAGTACGGTAATCGCCCTTATCACGATAAGCCCATCCAAGAGATCTCTTGATCGTAGTCATGTAATAGTTCACCGTATCCCCCCGCATGATATACATCTTCTCACGGGCGGCATTCATCCGGATCACTTGGTCATACATCTTCCTGTCGAACAAATAAGGCATAATCAGGTAATCGTCACGGTCATATTCCTCACTTGCCGCCAGGAATTTCCGGTAGTAACGTTCGGCCTCTTCCGCCTGCCCCAACCGAAAAAGAACGACAGCATAATGGGCATACATTGCTTTTTTCTCCTTTGCACTCAACCCCTCCATCGGAGTTTCACTGCCGGTCTCTTCGGTCACCACCTTTTCCAACGCAGCCAGTGTCCTGAGAGCCTCCTCATTACGCCTGTCCGACTTCTGGAATATCAGTAAAGTGTTGTAATCATAACGCAGATTATCGTATTTATACCGATAGTCCGTCTTTGACATCATTTCAATCGCCTGTTCCAGATATTCATATCCCTTCTCCTTATTACCCTGATAATACAGCATTTTACCCATATTGAACAAAGCAACGGACTGCATGGCTTTATCCCCGCACTGCTCTGCCCTTTTTAAAAGTAAATAGACATACAGCGATTTTTTATTTTCATTATGCAAACAGTCGTAACAAGAGATCATGCGATGCACCTGTTCCATATAGTTCTTATCATTATTGCGCACCGAGTCACTGTCCAAAGCACGCTTATAGAACTTCAACGCCTTATAATATTGGCCGACATTGAAATATAAATCACCTTCCACCACATCCATCCGGAACATGGAAAGAGATTTCCGCTTTCTCAATTGTTCCATAACCTGCTGTGCCTTATCAAAATCGGAGAAAGTATATTTATATACGTTATCATCCGTTATCAAGCTGTCCGGCAAAGAGAGTATTTCGGCACAAACAGCCCCCGGAAACATCAATAAACGGAAAAGTAGTAACAGAATAACATACAATAACTTTCTCATATCTCTTATCTATTGGCTAATTTTAGAAGCACAAAAATAAGACAATGATATTGACAACAAAATTTTTCCTATCTCTTATTTACCGAACGTATTCAACTCTTTTCTGTTTGCCGGCTTTCAGAGAGTTGTCCATTTCTTTTCTATTTCCTTATTATAGCTTCTGATTCCTATAAAAAGTGAACGTCTCAAACCATTTACATCCCCCGATTGTTTGATTTATAAAATCTATTTATAAAAGAAAGGATATACATCATGAAAAAAGTAGTTCACCGCTCAGATACCCGCGGACGATCCGTATATGACTGGCTCGACAGCCATCACAGTTTCAGCTTTGACGAATATTACAATCCCGAACGGGTTCATTTCGGTGCTCTGAGGGTACTGAACGATGACCGGATAGCCCCGGGTGAAGGTTTTCAGACCCATCCCCATAAAAATATGGAAATCGTCTCCATACCTTTAAAGGGTCTTCTGGCACATGGCGACAGTAAAAAGAACAGTCGTACCATTACAGTAGGCGATATTCAGGTGATGAGTGCCGGTACAGGCATTTATCATAGCGAGATGAACGGCAGCAAATCGGAACCGGTGGAATTTCTGCAAATATGGATCATACCGAAAGAACGGAACACTCATCCCCTCTATCAGGATTATGACATCCGGGGATTACTGAAAAAAGACGAACTGGCCTTCATACTATCACCTGACGGAAGTACACCTGCCAAACTATTGCAGGACACCTGGTTCTCGATGGGTGAGATAGGAGCCGGAAAGACAGTTGAATATACACTGCATGGGACGGATATGGGAGTCTACGTTTTCCTGATCGAAGGAGAAGTAAAGATAGATGATGTGATCCTGACTCGCCGCGACGGATTGGGAATATCCGAAATCAAGAATTTTGAGATAGAAACTCTGAAAGACTCTAAAATACTACTGATAGAAGTACCGATGTAAATTTAAAGTAATCGCTTATGTCAACCGATCATGTATCCACACATCCCGACTCCCCTCTTCACGGAAACGGGATCGGGAGTGAGGCTATCAACCTCGCTGCCATCCGGCAGGAGTACACCAAAGGCGGGCTGAAGGAAGGAGATCTTCCCGACAACCCGCTTTCTCTTTTCAACCGATGGCTCCACGAAGCTATCGATGCACAGGTAGACGAACCTACTGCCATGCTGGTAGGCACCGTATCTCCCGAAGGGCAACCATCGACCCGTACCGTACTGCTAAAGGATCTGCATGATGGAAAGTTTATCTTTTATACCAATTACGAAAGCCGGAAAGGTACCCATCTGGCAAAGAATCCGTATATTTCCCTCTCTTTCGTTTGGCACGCGCTGGAAAGGCAGGTACACATTGAAGGCATTGCCTCAAAAGTTCCTGCCGGAGAGTCTGATACCTATTTCCGCCAACGTCCCTACAAAAGCCGTATAGGAGCACGCATCTCTCCTCAAAGCCGTCCGTTGAAAAGCCGGATGCAACTGATTCGCAATTTCGTTGCAGAAGCAGCCCGATGGGTAGGCAGAGAAGTAGAGCGCCCCGCACACTGGGGAGGATATGCCGTCACTCCGCATCGGATCGAGTTCTGGCAAGGTAGGGCAAACCGGCTTCACGATCGCTTTCTATATTCCCTTCAACCGGACGGAAGCTGGCAGAAAGAGAGGCTTGCTCCCTGATATTTCCGGTTATTGTACTTGCGCAACCAACAAATAATACGTAATATTGCATCCATAAAATACATCCGCCTATGATTCTGGATTATATATACCACAGCGGGTTCGCCATCGAAGCAGAAGGTGTAACCCTTATCATTGATTATTACAAAGACTCTTCAGAAACGGAACTGAATAAAGGAATCGTGCACGACCGTCTGCTCCAACGTCCCGGAAAACTGTATGTGCTTGCCTCACATTTCCATCCCGACCACTTCAACCGGGAAGTACTGACATGGAAAGAGCAACGTCCGGATATCATCTATATCTTCTCAAAAGACATTCTGAAACACCATCGGGCACAGAAAGAAGATGCGATCTATATTAATAAAGGTGAGGAATACGAAGATGATATGCTACGTATTCAGGCATTCGGTTCTACGGATGTGGGCATCTCCTTTCTGATCCATCTGCAAGGCAAGAGCATTTTTCATGCCGGTGACCTGAACAACTGGCATTGGAGCGAAGAATCTACCGAACAGGAGATACGCAAAGCAGAAGGAGACTTCCTGGCAGAAATAAAATATCTTCAGGCAGCAGTTCCGACCATCGACCTGGTAATGTTTCCCGTAGACCGCCGAATGGGAAAAGATTACATGAAAGGAGCCCAACAATTCATCGAACGAATAAAAACTACTATATTTGTACCCATGCACTTTAGCGAAGACTACGAAGGAGGCAATGCCTTCCGATCTATAGCCGAAGCCGGCGGATGCCGTTTCATAACCATCACCCACCGGGGCGAAAACTTTGATATATAACTAAATAAAACATACAATTATGAACAAACTGACACAAATTTTTCTCGTGTTATTTATGATTTGCCTGCCCGTGACACTTTGGGCAGACAATGACAAAGATGATGATGACAGCAGATACCTTGCAGGCGCCGTGCCCGAAGTTGACGGACGGGTAGTTTTCAGCCGCGAATTCAGTATCCCCGGTATGTCGCAAGACGAAATCTATGAACGGATGCTCAAGTGGCTTGACGGACGCATGGCCCAGAACAAAAACAATAGCCGGGTGGTATATAAAGAAAAAGGAGTCATCGCCGCAGCCGGTGAAGAGTGGTTGGTATTCAGTTCTACCGCCCTTTCTCTGGACCGCACCTGGCTGACATACCAAGTCACCGTAAACTGCCAGCCCCAAAAGTGTACAATGGAGGTAGAGAAAATCCGGTACACCTATCGTGAAAAAGAAAAATATGCGGCCGAAGAATGGATCACCGATAAATACGCTCTAAACAAAGCGAAAACGAAAATGGTACGTGGCCTAGCCAAATGGCGCAGAAAGACAGTCAACTTTGCCGACAACCTCTTTGAAGAAGCTGCAAAGGCACTGAGTCAGAAACCCATGGAAGCAAAAGCCACTCCGAAAAAGCCTGCCGTGGTAACCGCTCCGAAAGTCGTGGTTATCGGTGATAATCAAGAGACTGGAAAAGTAGAAAAAGCAGCAGAACTTACCCCTGCAATTCCCGTTACCTCTCCAAGCACGATGCCGGGTTATAAAGAAGTAGCCCCCGACCAGGTTCCTGCCAATGCCATTCAGATGGGTGTAGGCCGACTGGTGATTGCTATCGGTTCCGATCCTTTCAATATGACCATGATGACAGCCAACGCCGGAGGATCCATAGGAAAAATTTCGGGAAGTCCTGTTGTATTCAGTATCCTTTCTCCCGACCAGCCTTACGAACAGTTGGAGAAAGCAGAAACATACAGCATACGCTTCTATCCTACCGGACAAAAAGAACCGTCCGTCATACTGGAATGTCAGAAACTACCGGCCCCGACACCTATGGAAGGACAGCCCAGAACTTATGCAGGTAAAATAACCAAAGCATTTATGAAATAAATCAGTCACCACAGGTTACACAGATTGAGTTTTGACCGGATCATTGCCATAAATCATCCGTGTAACCTGTGGTGTAAACTTTATAAGCTCTATTTTAATCTAAAAAACAAACTTAGAAACAATGGAAATAAAAAGTAGATTTGACCACTTCAATATCAATGTGACTGATCTGGAACGTAGCATTGCTTTCTACGAAAAAGCATTGGGATTGAAAGAACATCACCGGAAAGAGGCAGCCGACGGCTCTTTTATCCTGGTATATCTCACAGATAACACCACCGGTTTTTTATTGGAACTCACCTGGCTGCGAGACCATACCGAAGCCTATGAACTGGGAGAGAACGAAAGCCATCTTTGCTTCCGTGTAGCGGGAGATTATGATGCCGTACGCCAATATCACAAAGAAATGGACTGTGTATGCTTTGAGAATACTTCCATGGGGCTCTATTTCATCAATGATCCGGATGACTACTGGATTGAAATATTACCGGAACGACTTTAAAACGAATAACGATGAACGATAAACAGGCTGTGCGTTGATATCGCAGTGAGTTTATCGTTCATCGTTATTCGTTATTTACCGTTTATGTCTGTTCGCCCTCTTTCTCCGGATCTCAGCTTTCATCTTGGCAGCTCCGGAACCGTGAGTTCCCTTTATATAGGTTGTTTTCTTCGCTTTTGTTTTCACTTTATTTTCATCTTTCTTCGGGCCTTCTTTCTTTCCTTTAAAGACAATCCCACCCATAATCGCATCTTCTAAGCTCATAATCTTTCCTTTCTTATTCTATATTTTCCGTGGACAAAGATACTCTTTTTCTGTGAATTCCCTATCTTTGCCCGCTGTAACAACTAAAAACCAATCAATGAATACATCCCTGCTCCCGGCAGAAAAAGACCCGATGGGTGCTGCCATAGCCGATTTTTATCATCGCCAAAAAGCAGACAGATTACGCGTATTTTCTTCTCAGTTCGATGAAGACGAAATACCCATCAAGCAACTTTTCCGCAAAGCCGGACAAATGCCTCTACTCGAACGCACAGCCCTCGCAATGGCTACCGGAACAATACTCGACGTAGGTGCCGGAAGCGGTTGCCACGCTCTTGCCCTTCAAGAGAGCGGTAAAGAAGTTTCCGCCATCGACATCTCCCCTTTATCCGTCGAAGTGATGAAACTGCGGGGAGTGAAAGATGCCCGCCAAGTCAATCTGTTCGACGAACGCTTTGCCGAGACTTTCGATACCATCCTTATGTTGATGAACGGTTCCGGCATTATCGGACGTTTGGAGAATATGCCTCTCTTCTTCCGCAAGATGAAACAATTACTCCGCCCGGATGGTTGCATCCTGATGGATTCGAGTGACCTCCGCTATCTGTTCGAAGATGAAGACGGCAGCTTCCTGATCGACCTGGCAGGAGATTATTATGGAGAAATCGACTTCCGCATGCAATATAAAGATATTCAAGGCGATCCCTTCGACTGGCTGTATATCGACTTCCAGACCCTCAGCGCCTATGCTGCCGACAATGGCTTCAAGGCCGAAATGATAAAAGAGGGTAAGCACTATGACTATCTGGCCCGGCTGACTGTTGCCTTATAAACAGGAGGGAATGTTTCCAACAAACCGTCCCTCCCTAAAAGACTAAAACGGAAACAGTAGCGGCAATACGAACACCATTACCACGCCCATAATGATCTGAAGCGGCAGACCTACTTTTACGTAATCCATAAACGTATAGCGTCCTGCCGGCATCACCAACGCATTAGGCGGCGTGGAGAAAGGTGAAGCAAAACACATACTTGCCGCCACTGTCACGGCAAACAGGAACGGATAAGGGCTCAGCCCCAACTGTACGGCCGAGTGAAGAGCGATAGGAGCAAGCAACACAGCAGTGGCCGTATTGCTGATAAACATTGTCATCAGCGAAGTTGTGAAGTAAATACCTGCCAACAAAGCAAAAGGGCCATAAGCTCCCAGCCCATTCACCAACGATTGCGACACCACCTCCGAAGCTCCGGTTTTCTCCAATGCCAATGACATGGGCAGCATACCCGCTATCAGCACAATACTCTCCCAGTTGATTGTTTTATAAGCTTCTTCCACATTGCGGAAACATCCAGTCAGTACCATCAGCAGTGCCGCTACAATTACGGCCGTCACAGGAGCCACCGGAATAAAGTCAAACATCATGGTTACAATCATACCCAACATGATCAGTGCCGCTACCGGTGCTTTATGATTCAGGGTTACTTTGGCCGCTTCAGCCAACGGCTGCCCCAGAACGACCCACTGTGACTGATCCTCACCAAGCCTGGCTATGTTTGCCCAACTTCCCTGCACCAGCAAGATATCTCCCGAATGCATCTTTTCATCCTTCAGATTCTTCAGCAGATAGTCACGCTTACGCTGAATACCCAATATATTGATGCTATAATTCTCCCTGAATCCGGAAGCTTTCACCGGTTTGTTTATCAGATTGGCGGTAGGCAGTAACAGAATTTCAGCAATGCCTATCTCCTGAAAATCGAATCCCTCGTCCGTATCATGCAGACTCCCCTCGGTCTTATGTGTATCCAATAAAGACAGACGGTTCTCACCTGCAAAGCGTTTTACATTTTCAAATTCTCCTAATACATAAAGAATATCTTCCGCCTCAATCAGAGTTCCGGCTTCTGCCATCTCCTGCTTTTTTGTCTTGAAGAAGTGCCGGGACGAAACCGAACGGCGGCGAACCTCCAAAATCGTCACATGATACCTCTGCGGAATCCCTAGCTCCTGTATGGTCTTACCTACAAAACCGGAAGACTCTTCAACCTCCACCCGATAAAGGTTCTGTGATAACTGGTATTCACCCGCCAACTCCTGAAGCGACTTATTCTTGCGCTTTCCCCGTGCCTCTTTATCACTTTTCTTCGTCAGGAAGATCTTACTCAGCGGAATCAGCACAAT
>QWCY01006227.1_pt1 | contig 10669 bp, 8 predicted proteins | sample 1972631 | NCBI WGS metagenome assembly QWCY01 (sample SAMN09866696, study PRJNA288562) | Human gut metagenome isolate pre1_stool, whole genome shotgun sequencing... | isolation source: gut | host: Homo sapiens | place: USA: California
TTTCAGGAACTGTTTCCAGTTCATCTCCTCAGCGGGGTTGATGCCACACACTTTAAAAATAAGTCTCTCAATCGGCTTCATGAAGTCCGACCATGTCTTCTCTCCTTTATAGACCTTTGCAATATACCGTCCCAACGGATAAGCCAACGCCACCATCAGGACTATTTGCAGGACTACACCTAAAATTTCTGTGTTCATTTCTCTAATTCATTAATAGAATGATACCTTAATTGTCAATTGTCAATTATCTAAAACTTCTCCGGCTTCACGAGCACATACATCAAATACCCGAAAACCGCAATACCTAATACAAATAATACTGTATACATACTTCTCTCTCCTTCTTTAAATCCGTTCAAACCAATCCACACATTTCCAAAACAGCCCGAAGGCGAGTAACCCGCTCAACAGGCAGAAAATAAATGAAACCGTTATTCCCATGTCTTTTACCTTTTATCAGATTAATACTATTATCTTGTTTATCACAACAATGCCAAAGACGTGCCAAAGAAAAGAGAAGAGCCTTAACAAACTGATTTACAACAGGCTGATAATTTCATTGCAGCTACTCCACCTCCGCCCCACCCTTCCAAAATGAAAGGGTTCCCTATCAAAACAGCAAGAAAAAGTCTCACATTTCTCTACCGTTTCTCACTTTTTTATTACTTTTGCCGCTACACACATAAAATCAAGACAGCATGAAAAACCTACTCATACTCCTCGCCTTCCTCACCCTCTTTCCGATGCACCCCGCAGCCGCCACCTCCCTCGTCGACTCCCTGCGCCAACTCGCCCCCACCCTGCAAGGAAAAGACAAACACTTCGCCCTTGCCCGCATCGCCCTCACCACCAACGACATTGCCGACTGGGACTCCGTCATTGCCAACGCCCGCACGCTGCAAGACACCGTCTCCCTCTCCATGGGACTCACCAACCGCATCATCTGCCTGTCCAACCAAGCCCCCATCGAACTCCTGCAAACCGAAGTGGACAAAGCCCTCTCCTTCCTCCGAAGCTCCCGCCAGTTCAACTATTACTTCCATACCTACCGGGTATATATCAACACCCTCTTCACCGCCAGGCAACGCGAAGAGGCCCAACAAGCCGCCACAGACATGTTCGAGGCCGCCCGGCAGGAAAAGCAACCCCTGGGAATGGCCATGGCCCTGCAAGTGCAGGGCAGCATGTACTACCAGCTCAACCTCTACACCAAGGCTATGGATGCCCTGGAAGAAGCCTACCGTGTCTGCCCCGCCTATACCAGCGAAATCAATACCCTCGTCACCCACGCCCTCATCTGCGAGTGGCTGTGCATGACCGCCCTGAAACTGGAGGACACCGGCAAACTCACCACCTATGCCGACCGCTACCACGAGAATGTGGAATACCGGAACGAAATCCGCCTGGGCGACCCCTCCGGGCACTTCCCCGTCACCGCCGCCGCTTTCCGCGCACAGGCAATGCTCCGCTCCGGACGGCAGGAGGAAGCCCGTGCACTCCTCGACCACGCCCTCACCTTCATGCGTCCCGGCATCCCCGCCCGTGCCTACGAACACTACTACGAAGCCCGTTGCGAACAACTCTGCCGGCAGGCCGATTACACAGGCGCCCTCATTGCCATCGACACCTTGCTGAACACCCACCAAGGCTACTTCCCCTTCTACCTGCACGACCTACTTCGCAAGGCCGAGATACTCGCCCACCAGGGGAAAGGCGTCGAAAGCACGCGCCTTTATTCCCGCTACATCGCCATGCAGGACTCCATCGAACGGATAGAGATAGCCGCCCGGATGGACAAGCTCCAGACCCTTTACGAAGTAGACCGCCTCAAAACGGAACAAAGGAACTCCTTCCTCTGGTTCCTTATCGCCACAAGCAGTTGCACACTCACCCTCATCATATTTGCCGGATACATCGTCTATTCACGCCGCCTGCACCGCAAGAACCGCATCCTCTACCAGCGCTACCTGGAACAGGAGAAGATGGAGGAACGTGTACTCGACGCCATCGAAGTGCTTCCCATCAACAGCCTCTCCAAAGAATCGCAACTCTTCTGCCAGCTCAGCGAACTGATGCACGAACAGAAACTCTTCACCAACCCCAACCTGAAACGCAAAGACCTCGCCGAATTGCTGCACACCAACGAAACCTATCTTGCCAACGCCATACGCACCAACACCGACGGCAAGAATTTCCACGACTACATCACAGACCTGAAACTGAAATATGCCTCCCGCTTGCTGATAGAAAACGACACTTTGTCCGTTTCAGAGGTGGGCGAAAAGTCCGGTTTCAACTCTTCATCCACCTACTTCCGCGTCTTCCGCGAGCGTTTCGGCATGTCTCCAACCTACTTCCGCAACATCTCAAAGGAAAAATAATCGTTTGTAACCATCTGATAGTGTGCGAATTCCTATTTTGGGAGTTTAATTACCTATTTTGGGAGTTCACTTTCAAATACATTGTCTACCTTCACCCCAGCTTACGACAAAAACCGGGGTGAAGCCTTGCGGGTTCCAGCGGATTTACAGTCCGCGCAACATCCGCCGCCACTCCATAAAACGACAAGAGGAAGGAAGCCCCAATCACGACTAAATAATATAAATATGAAGAAGATTATTCTTATACAACTACTATGCCTGTCATGCCTCGCCACGGCATGGGCACAGAAGGCAGACAGTCTCTACATCTTCCGCTTTGTGCAGGAGAAAGACGTGTTCTACGTTCCCTGGCGGGACAATGGCGGACAGCTTGAACAACTCGTCAGCTTGCTGCAACAATACAAGGAAGCCATCACCGCAGGCAGCATCCCCCTGTACATCAACGGTTATTGCACCGGACAACCCACACACCGGGAAAACCTCCGCATGGCAGCCATACGCAGCAATCGCGTCAAGTCCGAACTTATCAGGCGGGCAGGGCTGGCCGAGGAACATTTCATCACCGCCAACCATCAGGACAGTTATAAAGAAGAACGGAACGTAGTGACCGTAACCGTCCGTATTCCTGTAGATACAAGGGAAGTGGCGGAAAGAGATTTTTCAGACACGGATGACACGGATGACACGGATTTAAAAGCTGCGCAACCCCAAGAACCGGCTGCGCAACAAACCGTACAGCAACCGAAGAACGCTGTGCAACAGCCTGAAAACGCTGTGCAGCAGCCTGAGAACACCGTGCAACAACCTGAAAACACCCCACAGCAAGAAAAAAAATCCGTGTCATCCGTGTCATCCGTGTCTAAAAAATCCCCTGCATCCCCCTCCCGCAAAGCATACATCCCCCTCTCCCTCCGCGCCAACCTCCTCCGCTGGGCAACCCTCACCCCCGACCTGGGCATCGAGTGGTACGCCACCCCGCACATCAGCATCCTGTTGAACGCCTCCTGGACCTCTTGGAGCTGGAAGGAGAAAGACCGCCGTTACGCCCTCTGGAACCTCTCCCCCGAAGTGCGCCACTACCTCGGCACCGCCCGCCACGGCTACCTCGGGCTTATGTACCACACCGGAGAGTTCAACTACAAACTCACCTCCACCGGCCGCCAGGGCAGTTATCACGGTGGCGGCATCACCGGCGGCTACCTCTGGATGTTCCGTCCCTCATGGGGCATCGACTTCCACCTCTCCGCCGGATATACCCGTGCAGAGTACGACACCTACACCCTCGCACCGACAGGCATACGCGTATATAAAGAACACAACGCCTCCCGCAACTACTGGGGCATCAACAGCGCAGCCATCACACTAATATGGAAGATAGGAGGAAACAAGCAATGAAGACAATCAGCACCCGCACCCTGACCCAGGCCATCAGCATCCTGACGCTGACCGCCGCAACACTCACCGCCTGCATCAAGGACGACCTGTACAACACCCCGCACCCCGACCAGGGCGCCATCATCCTCACCACCGACTGGACACAGCGTGGCGAAGGCATCCCCGTCCCCACCGACTACACCGTCGAGGCAGCCCGTTCCACCTTCGTCCTGCAAGCACAGGAGAAGGCCATCCCCGCACTCTTTGCTCCGGGCTCCATAACCCTACTGGCCTACAACCTCCCCGACGGCGTAAGCATCGCCAACGGCACCGCCACCGTAGCCCGTACCACCACCGGCGGCAGCCTGCAACGTCCCGACCCCGGAATGCTTTTCGGCGGCACCGCCGTCACCACCGTCATAGCCGACGACACCGTGCGCGTCGGCCTGCCCATGCGCCAGCTTTTCCGCCGGGTGCAATTCGAACTCACCATCACCGGAGGCGACCCCGAACGCATCACCGGCATCGAAGCCCGGCTGGAAGGCGCAGCCCCGTCCGTCCGTATAAGTACGGGGGAAGTGACAGGTGAAACGATAAATGCAGCTGCAAATACAGCCGCAGGCAGCGCCGTCGCCGTGCAAATCCCCTTCGTCCGCACAGGCAACAAGCTGACAGCCGCCATACAAATGCCCGGCATCATCGCCACCGCCCCGCAACGCACCGTCATCACCCTCACCTTCACCGACGGCAAACGGCAGACCGCCGAAACCGACGTCAGCGAAGCCTTTACCAACTTCAATGCCAACCGGCTCACTCCCCTGCGCCTCAGCGGCAGCCTCTACGCCCCCGAAAGCGCCGAAGCGAGTGGCAGCATCGTCAATTGGACGGATGTGCAGGGAGGAGACGTAGACGCGGAAATGTGACAATCCGGTCACCTCTTAGTACATAGACTAATTAGAAACATTTTACTTATTCATAAACTAACAATTAATTATTAACAACTTTCAAAAACAGTAACGATTATGAAAACCAACTCAATTCTCAGCAACCTCGCCGCTCCGGCATTGTTCATCCTCCTCTTCGCGGCATGCGAATCAGACAATCACCTGACAGACGACAGCCCCATAGCCGCCCGCATCACTTCCACCATCGCCCAAACCGCCGACACCCGCGCCAGCGAAACCACCTGGAACGACAACGACCGCATCGGCGTAAGCGCCACCTCCACCGAGGGTGCCACCGCCTACACCAACATCCAGTACACCGCCACCGACACCAGGGGCGACTTTGCCGTAGTGAACGCCCCAGGCGAGGACAACGACATCTACTTCCAGGACAAGAAGTCCGTAGACTTCACCGCCTACTACCCCTACACCGGCTCCAACGGCACCCGCCCCGGCACCGACGGCATCATCTCAAAGACCCTCACCGCCGCCGACCAGGTACTTGCCGACCTGCCCCGGATAGACTACCTCTGGAGCCACGCCGACGGCATCACCTCCGCCAACCCACAAGTCAACTTCAACTTCACCCACCGCATGAGCCGCCTGAAGCTGAACTTCGTGGAAGGTATGGGCATGGCCTTCCCCGCCTCCGGACTGACCTACACCCTCTCCGGCCTCAAACTGGCAGGCACCTTCAACACCCTTAACGGAACCGCCGAAGCCGATGCCTCAGCCACAGCCGCCAAACTGGAAAACATCCCCGCTTCCACCACCGCCCAGAACACCCTCTCCACCCTCATCCTCTGGCCGCAGGAAGCCGCCACCGCCTCACTCAGCGTCACCGTGGACGGCAGCAACTACAGCGCCACCCTCAACCTACTCGACCTGCCCGGCGTAACCCCCGCCACGCAAGGACTTGCCTCCGGCTATTCCTACACCTACAACGTGAAAGTGCACAAGACCGGAATAGAAATCTCCGCAGCCCAAATCACCGCCTGGACCCAAGGCACAGGAGGCGATGTAGACGCCAAAGAAGAATAGACCGGCACCGGAAAAAAGAATAACCCTAAATACCGACAGATATGAATCCCATCCTCCCATTCACAGCCCTCGCCCGTGTCCTGCGCCGGACAGGCTTCGTGCTCCTTCTCGCACTCAGTGCGGGAAGCTGCACCACCAACGACGTGTTTCCCGACACCGCCACCGATGACGCCACCCTCATCCGCTTCGACATAGCCCCACGCCCCGGCTTCACCGACCGGTCTTCCACCCGCATCACACAGACCACGGACGCCGCGCAATGGGAGGATGGAGACATACTGTGGATACGTGCCGAATTCTACGACAATGCGAACATTCTGAAAACCACCTACATCACCGCCCTGAAACGGGACGGAGGCCACTGGCGCTCACTCACATACGAGGAAGAAGCCGCCCACATAACCCCATGCACACCACTCCGCGACTACTACAAGAACGAAATAAGGTGGCCCAAGAGTTTATACGGCACCACGGGCACCTATTGCCGCATCTACGCCAGATATCTCGGGCAGCAATACCCCAACGCAAGCGGAAAGATAGCAGTGACCCCGGACATCGACGTGATTAATATCCCCAATAACTACAGCACCTCCCATCCGGGAAAGGTTGTCAAACTCCGGTTCTTCCAGCCTCTGGCGCGCCTGCGCATCACAAAGGCATGCCTACTCCAGTTCAAGAGTTTGAACTCCGAGTTCCGTTTCCCCGAGTTTTCCGAAAACCGAACCTCGTATGTCGATAATATCTTTCATGTTCCCTCGGACGGAGAAGACTATTTCCTCGACTCCGAGGACAAGAACAGCCAAACCATTCGCATAAACAACGGGCAGGAAATCCAACTCCTTCCCGATGCCAATGGCGAGTATGCAGGCATGTCCTACACCATCGACCCCGACGCCCTCCTGCCCTCCGGCCCCATCGCCCCCGAATTCTGACGGACATTCAAATAGAACCCCCATATTCACCCCATAACCCGCAACAGATATGAAAACCTCCACACACACCCGCTTCCGCCGCCTCGCCCACAGTGCCGCCCACAGCGCCGCCCTCGTGCTCGCCGCCGCCTTGCTTGCCACCGCCTGCACCGACCCCGCCGACCCCGCCGACGGAAGCCCCGCCTCCACCGATGCCCTCAGCTTCGGCGCCTCCCTCCTTGCCCCCGGCAACTCCGGCAAGCACACCGCCGACACCCGCACCCGCACCACCGCCCCCGTCACCAAAGATGCCTTCACCAAGGGCGACCGCATTGCAGTAAGCATCGACAACCAAGTGAAACCCTACGTCTACGGCACCGACCTCCGCTTCACCGCCACCGACCCCGACAACTCCTTCTACTGGACACCGGGACAGCAGCGACAGGACGGCGTCATCGCCTGGTACCCTTACTCCGACGAGCTCCCCTCCCTATCCTCCCCGCTCAACATCTCCCGGCAAGACACCGACGCCGCATTTGCCGCCGCCGACTTCCTCTTTGCCGTCCCCGCCACCCTGACCCGCAACCCCTCATCCGCACTGACCTTCAGCCACCGCACCGCCCTGTTGCGGCTGAACATCAAAGCAGACGGAAAGACCGTAGTCCCAACCCAGCGATTCGACGTGACCGGAGTAGACGTTAAGGGCACACCGGTAGACGCCACCATCGACCCCACCGACGGCACACTGACGGGAATCGGCAACACCGCCGTCATATACACCCACCGTTGCGCCGCCACCCCCGACGGCTATACGGCCACCTACGAGGCGCAAATCATCCCGCACACCATCAGCAGCGGCACCAGCCTCACCATCCATACCACCAATCCCGATAAGAGGTACAACGGCATCATCCTCAGCGGCAGTTACGAAGCCGGACACATCCATACCTACAACATCACCCTCGGCAACGACCGCGTCTCCATCACCCCCACCGACGAAGACCTGTCCTGGAACGACGGTGACATCCGCCCCGGCCTACCGCCCACCGGCTACGACCTCACTGTCTCCACCGCCCAAGAACTGAAAGACTTTGCCGACGCAGTGAACAACCGCAGCACGATAGGCACCTCCTCCGTAGAAGCCCGCAGCGCCCGCGTGCTGCAAACCGCAGACATCGACTTGACGGGGATAGACGACTGGACGCCTATCGGGAACGCCACTCCTTCTTCTTACAACTATTTCAAAGGAAGCTATAACGGAAACGGATACACCATCTCCAATCTGAAAATCAAAAGTGGAGAACGGTATAGGGGGCTGTTTGGGCTGGTAATCGGTGAAAGTAGTTCAACTCTCGCTGTGCTCACAGGCATTCATTTGAGGAATGTGGATATAGATGTGTCTCACAATTCGGATATATCGTGCGGTGCCATTGCAGGGTACATTACCAGCAATGCGGTCATCACCTTCTGTTCCGCCCAGGGAGAAATAAAAACAAATACTACCCAAGGGGATAACCATAGCGGAGGGATAATCGGGTATAATGGTTCAAGTGGCACTATCAGCTATTGCCGGGCCGATGTAAAAGTCACCGCTTCTTCCGATGCAAATGCGGATGACAAAGAATGCAACGCCGGAGGCATAGCGGGTACTAATACCGGCACCATCCTTGCCTGCGAAGCCTCAGGCAGCGAGGTTTCTGCCAAAACCTATAATGTTGCAAAAGCCCAAGCCGGAGGCATAGCAGGAAAGACTTCCGGCGATAACTACATCGCCTCTTGTGCATCCGAAGTGGGAAAAATTATTGCCAATGCCAGTGGATCAGAAGCATATGCCGGCGGTGTGGTAGGATATAAATACGTGGCACTGTACAGCTCTTACGCACGGGGAGATGCAACAGCAGTAGGTGCATCCACAATAAATATGGCCGGTGCCATCGTGGGCTACAATAACTCTAACGATACAGACCTGTGCATCGGCACCGGCGCAGGCGCAGGCACAGGCGGGCAAGGTACGTCAAACCTGCCACCATCATCCGGCATCCTCTACAATGCAGATGCCACCGATGAAGAGATATACAACCTCATGCAATCAAAAGATTTTGAGAAGAAAGATATCCTTACCACCACCTACAACGCCACATGCTTTCCCGCCTATGGCATCGAGGTGACAAAGACAACCTTCCACAGCAAAGGCGCATGGAGTTACGACCCCGCCAGCGGCAAAATCCGCATCAGGGGTCTGCCGTCCGTCCCTCTGCCCTGATGCTGTTCGTGCAAGCGGATATGTAATCCCGGCACCGTTCTCCACCCCGATACCGTTCGCGCAAGCGGGTATGTAATCCCGGCACCGTTCTCTGCCCCGATACCGTTCGCGCAAGCGGATTTGTAATCCCGGCACCGTTCTCCGCCCCGATACCGTTTGCGCAAGCGGATTTGTAATCCCGGCACCGTTCTCCGCCCCGATACCGTTCGCGCAAGCGGATATGTAATCCCAGCACCGTTCTCTGCCCCGATACCGTTTGCGCAAGCGGATTTGTAATCCCGGCACCGTTCTCCGCCCCGATACCGTTTGCGCAAGTGGATTTGTAATCCGCATCCTCAAGGTATCGTGAAAGAGTGGCAGAGCACCTCAATTGCGGGCATGTCAAAACAGAAAAAGTAATGAAGCAAATGATAAGCGATACTATCTCAATTCTCCTCCTCCAGTTGGAGGAGGAGTACCCGTAGGGGGAGGTGGTAGGTAAAACAATAAAATACCTATAAATCACAAGCCTAAGGAATTCCTTTCTCACCTACCACCCCGCCCTAAAGGGCACCCCTCCTCCAACTGGAGGAGGGGAATGGAGATAGTCCGTTTGATTCAAAACGGTGCAGAAAGGAGTAAAGTTACGAGCTACAGGCTACGAGCTACGAGCTACAGGCTACGAGCTACAAGTAGCTGCGCTATGTTCCGAAAGGCACTTGTAGCCCGTAGCTCGTAGCTCGTAGCTTGTAGCTCGTAGTCCGTAGCTCGTAACTGATTCAGAAATAAAGGGTACTTTCAATGCAGTCGCCCTGCAATACTATAAACAACCTGAAAGATATGAATTATTAACCCGTGAAGCCACCGGAAAAACGCTTGTGCAAGGAGTCTGAAAACGCTTGCGCAAGGAGCTGAAAATGGAAGCGCAAGGAATTAAAAATGGAAGCGCAAGCATTTTAAAATGGAAGCGCAAGCATTTTTAAACGGAAGCGCAAGCATTTTTCAGCGCCTGTGCAAGCATTCGTCAAGCGTCCGTGCAAGTGTTTTTCGGCTGCATGGCAACAGCCTCAAGTCCCTCCGCCCCGCCCCTCCGTCGCCTACCCCGGGAGTCGCGCGTTCGGTCGTGTTCAGAGAGGCTCAGCCTGCGCGGCTTTCACACTAAAAACCGATTGGAATATATGCCAAAATTCAGATTTGTGAAACGCAAGAGCCTTCAGAAGAAGGACGATCCGGGCAAGTGGTACGCCTCGCCCATAGTAGAAAACCGCCTGAACACCGGCACCGTGTGCCGCGTAGTGACCCGAAACACCACTACCGCCCCCACGGAACTGGAATCGGGCTTCAACCTGGTGTGCGACGCCATCCCCCTGCAATTGCAGTTGGGCAACAGCGTGCAACTGGGCAAACTCGGCATCCTGCGCCTCAGCTTCGGCAGCTCAGGCGTCGACAACATCGATGCCTTCAACGCCGCCACCATGATACGCAACGTAAAGGTCATCTTCACCCCCTCCAAAGAACTGATGTCCGCCATCAAAGACGGCCTCTCCTTCGAGAACGCCGGCGTGGTGGACAACGGCTTCGTCTATGCCACCACCCGCGCCTTCAAAGAGGCACAGGGCGGAGGCGGCTCCGGTTCGGGCGGCTCCGGTGGCTCCGGCGAAGGTGGCCTGGAAGAAAATCCGCTGGGATAAAAACCAGAGGATATACCGGGACAAGGAAATCCCCTCCGGGCAGTGGGTTAGGGCTGCGGGGAGGGGATTTTTATAGTTAGGGCGA
>QWCY01006232.1_pt1 | contig 10663 bp, 12 predicted proteins | sample 1972631 | NCBI WGS metagenome assembly QWCY01 (sample SAMN09866696, study PRJNA288562) | Human gut metagenome isolate pre1_stool, whole genome shotgun sequencing... | isolation source: gut | host: Homo sapiens | place: USA: California
ATTATCTATATAGGTCTTATGTTAAGATATGAGGCTGAAAAATTTTAAGGTTATTCAGGGGTAAAATTTCATATTCACGTAATGGTGCGTAAAGTGTAAAGGATTGATATTAAAGAAAGACAAGATAATTAAAGGTAAGGGTATAATAATTTTTATTTATACAATGGATATTAGGGGGTATCTGTTGATACATAATCTATTATACAGTTCCAAAAGATAATTAAGTTGTTAAACAAATCATATATATCTCTTTCTGCAAATAACGCCCCTGTTCTATGCTTATTACAATTAATACGTTCATTAGTTGTAAACAGATAATTCCATACATCCTCTGGAATAATGTCAATATTAAGCACATTTTCAAAGTAATAATTTAACCTATTAGTCAAATTGTTTACCTGATACCTACAAGATTTTAACATAGATTTGTTGAGATTAATTAAATCACTAGGCAACAAAGATTTTATATCTTTCTCGAAATAGTGGTATTCTTGAATAATAGTGCCAGTACTAAAATATATGACTTTAATAGGGTAATTTCTTACTGCAACTAAATGCTCTTGTATATGAGGATATTTTTCATTAAGCTGTTTTTCATTCTCATAATGCTGTCTTAATACATTAAAGATTTCTAACGCCCGTTCTTTTCTTGAAATTAAATCATTCTTATATAAATTAGGGTCTTTAGTTTTATCTATTACTAATTTCATAATCACCTACCATTGCTATTATATCACGCACACTCCAGCCTCAGAGCTATTCGCATGTTATAGTATTCCGTTGTTGACTCTTTCATAATACGGACAAGTTCGGCGTAAACACTCATGCCTGCTAGCGAACAGGTGTTTTTATCAGGTAAAATTGGTTCCAATATAGTAACGTTAACGACACCATTATAATCAGACTCCGTAAGGGGTCTTTTTTAATGCGAATTTTACATTTTAATAACGAATATTTAATGTTATTATTGATGATATGAATTTGAACTTAGACAAAAAATTTGTAAAACTCGGAAGAAGCTGGGGAATGATAATACCACCGTGGTTCTTCAAAATATTGGGAATTGACCCTCAAAAAGACGAAGTCGTCCTTTCGGTTGATAAAAAACGCATAATCATTGAAAAAAAATAGCCTGTAAGATGGATTGATAAAAAACATAAAATTATTTAAACATACAAAAAACCTGATTCGGGTTGTCCACGCTAAGGGCGGAGCCGTCATCAGGTTCTATTAATATTATAAGCCATTCTTCAAAGCTTTCAACCCTACAAAAACCCATAAACTATATATCATCATTCAGATTCACATAAAAAATAATAAAGACAACTTGATTATGTGGACTTAAGCTTCCCCACTGTCACCGATGTAGGTCCGGTCGTAAGATTTACCGTATCAAGCCGTCTAACCATATTATAAACCATTCTTCAAAGTTTTCAATTGCAAAAAGCCCCCCAAGCCCAAAGATGAACCCCGCAGCCCATAGGATGGGTTTTTGATGGGTGGATGGGGTTATTCAACCTTTATATCGACAGTTGAAATCGAAAATTTGAGTAGACAAATTGATAATTTTTTTGTTGGGCTGAAAGCCCAACCTAATCGCTACTCGCTAGTCCTCTATTGAACGTATCCGGCCATCATACCTATAATTTACTCTTTTATCACCAATCGAACGTATCCGACCATCGTACCTATAATCTACTCTTTTATCACCAATCGAACGTATCCGACCATCGTACCTATAATCTACTCTTTTATCACCAATTGAACGTATCCGACCATCGTACCTATAATCTACTCTTTTATCACCAATTGAACGTATCCGACCATCGTAGCCATAATATACTCTTTCATCACCAATTGAACGTATTCGACCATCGTGCCCATAATATACACTGCCAGCAAAACATACATTTGACAAAAATAACAAACAGATTAAGACAAAAACTTTTTTCATAAATAATTCCTTTGCTTATACTATATTCATTTTATATAACGAAATTACTTTAAAACTGTTCAAAAAAGTCCCCGGTAGGATGGGTTGAACAATTTCATTCAACCCATCAAAAGATTATTCAAAATCTAAACAGAGAATATTATTTAAATCTCCGAAATTGCACCAATTTTCATCATAAAAACCATTCTTTACAAATTTACGAAAACTTGAATATTCCCAATCTTTGACTGCCTTTACATAGCCATGTTTGAATGGATTGTAATGTATATAATCAGTATGTTTTTGTAAATCTTGTTCTGATAAAATTGTATGCTCCCAGTATCTTCTCTGCCATATATCCCGCTCGCGTTTTTGTATGTTGCTTGCTGATAATGAGTAATCTTGCAGTTTCGTTACATCAAAATTTTTAGAAAAATACGTTTTTATTTGTTTAATAATTTTGGGATAATCTTTAAAATCATACGGCTTAATTATCATATGAAAATGGTCAGGTAAAACGCATATTGCAAAAATTTTATAATTGTAATTTTCTATAGATTTTTGCAGTGCAATTTTGAACAATTCAATATTTTCAATCAAGATTTTTCGCCTTTTGCTTGTCACAATTGTGAGAAAGACATAAGAATTTTTGATGAAAACGCGACGATAGTTCATTGTTTTATTGTATCAAAAAGTTTTTGATGGGTTGAATGAAATTGTTCAACCCATCCTACTTTCTTGTTAATAAATCTTAATAAAATAAAACAATAACGCAACTTATAAAAATTAGGGGGTTTATATTGTTGTTAAATCTGACAAAGGAGAAATCTTGATACACAAAAACTATCACTCGCTGTCATTTGGTTCCAAAGTAAATCTCGTATATACAAATAATGATGACTTCAAAGAGTTTTTTAGCTCGCAGGAAACAAAGAAAGCTGTTAATGAATTAATCAATAACGGAAATGATGATATCGTAACTTTAAAACCGGTTATTGAGCACGATATGAATGTCGTATCCCGTGTTTGCAAGTGAGGGTAATAAATAATAAAGATGGCAAAACCTATTTAGGAACTTCTTGCGTAATGGGCGCTTATCCCAGAGAAATAACATCAGAATATAAAAGAGCACAAGTATATAAGAAAGAAGTTCCGCAAAGTGCTTTGTCTGAATTTTATATTTGAAGAAATAATCAGCCCCCAGCCCGTAGAATGGCTTAAACAACCCCATTCAACCCATCAACTTTTTCAAATTGTCCTCTCCCGCTCACGCCGGCGGGGATTTGGCTTGATTCTTCCTCCCCAACCCGTCAACCGCCTAATTTATCACCAAAAACGACTTCAACTTCCTCGCCGAGGCGTCCTTGTCAGAAATTATCTCAAGCGGCTTGTTTCCGGTCGAAACGTTGCCTTTAAAATCCAAAGAGGTCGACCCGCCGCCGTCAAAATTCATGGCTTTTGTCAACTTTAAACATTTGCAGTACTGAGCAAGCTCGGGCAGCGTCATCCGGTGCTGAACAGTGGCGATAATTATATAAATATCGTTGTCTTTTATGCCGATAGCCGTACGGGCGCATTTTTTGTATGCAGAAATCGAATCACGCAAAATCTTCCCGTCAGCGGACTTTTCAACAAAATATTCGTCCTCCAAACGCAAATTCGGATACAATTCCGGCCCCGCCTGAAGCGCATGAACAACCTTGCAGCTGGTCTTTTTCAGCCCGAAAGGAGGCAGAGAATGTTTTCTTATGTCATATTTTCGTTTTCCGTTACAATCCAGCACCCGAAACTCCGTCCGGTCAAGGATTTGCGGCAAATGCGCCTTTAAAGCGGAATTGTTCATCAAACTCGAATTTGTCGTAGGGTCAAGCACCGTTTCTCCGTCAATAATCACATAAGACGAAGTATTTTTGTTCTTCGGGTCAAAATATCCCGCATTTATAACCAGCTCAGCGCCGGTTTCTTCAAAAACCGTCCTGTTGTACTGCAAAAACCGCACAATATGCGGACGAATATTTTTTATGCTCTCCTGCGGAACTTTTATTACATAAACGCCTTTATCATTTGTAACCTCGATTTGCGGGGTTTTGAACGCGCTGAAAACCATACAGCCGGCAAGCAAAAATAATACGGCTGCAAATTTTATACCTTTTTTCATTATAAATCCTTCATTTTTTTGAATACAAAGATTGCTGCGAGGATTGCCAGAGGCTGGATTGACGAGGTAATCCACGGGCTCAATAGACCTTTCTCCGCGCACATGTCAAAGAAAGGAATTGTAATATAATACCCGAACACCACTGCAATACCAATAGTAAACCCGACTAATCTTTGTTCTCTCGGCTGGCTGAACCCGAGAATGCAGCCCAAAACCGCAAAAAGAATGCAAATAAGCGAATGAAAATACCTTTGCAAATACTTGTTAAGCATAGCACGGTACTCATCCATGAGGTTTTCTTTTTTCAAAAGCCTTATATATTCGGTAATCTGAGCGTTGTTGAGCTCTCTGTCGCGTTTTACGGAATAATTCATAAGCTTGAAAGCGGTTTCCCCGTTTTCTCCGCTCAAAACATTAACAGTTTTGTGTTTGGAAATACTCTTGAACACCCCTGCTTCCGTAAGCTGGTATTTTTTCACGTTTTGCAGCGTCCAGGTGCCGTTTTTGTAAACCGCATAGTCAGCCAGCAAAATACTATTTAAAACGCTCGTGTCAGTATATTGATTTGCGTTGAAATTCAGCACAAGCGGGCTGGAAATCTGATGATTGTGGTACGAGGGGATAATAAGTATTTTTTCGAGCTTGTCTTTATCGGCTTTTACGTTGTAAACAAAGTGAGTTTCGTAGTTAAGGTGCTTAATTTTTGCGCTTTTTGCTTCACTGTAAGGAATTAGCGTGTTGTGCATAGAAAAACAAATCACCGTAAGCACAACACTGAGCGCCGCAACCGGCACAATTATCCGCTGAAAAGACATGCCGATTCCGCGAAGCACAGTAAGCTCAAAATCCTTGCTTAACTTGTCAAAAGAATATAAAGAACCCAGAAGCAGCCCCACGGGCAGCGCTTTTACAATAATTTTCGGAACCTCGTAAATGAGCAGCTGAATTGCCTCCTGCGGGGTTATTGACCCCTGAAGAGTGTATTTAATAACCTTTAAAAGCGTTTCCGGCGCAATCCAGATAACCACAAAAAGGAAAATACAAACCAGAGTAGCCGCAAAAACCTGACGAAATAGATATTTGTCGAAGATTTTTATAGACATTACAGCGTAAAGTCCTTTCCAAGATAGAATTGTTTCGCAACAGGGTCATTTGCGACTTCTTCGCTTCTGCCCTGAATTTTGATTTTACCGTCGAAAATTACATAAGCCCTGTCGGTGATTGAAAGCGTAGCTTTTGGATTGTGGTCGGTAATAAGAACGCCCAGCCCCTTTTCTTCGGACAATTTCCGGATATTATCTTTAATTTCGCCGATAGCAATCGGGTCAATCCCCGTAAACGGCTCGTCAAGAAGAATAAACTCCGGACTTGCAGCAAGCGCCCTCGCAAGCTCAACACGGCGTCTTTCCCCACCGGAAAGTGACACGGCAGAAGACTTTCTGCGTTTTTGCATGCCGAATTCGTCGAGCAAATCTTCAAGTTTTGCGGCTTTTTCTTCTTCATTTAGCTTGTCGTTCATTTGCAGAACGAGTTTAATGTTATCTTCAACAGAAAGTTTCCTGAAAATAGATGCTTCCTGTGGCAAATAACCGATTCCGGCTTTTGCACGGACATTCATCGGTACATTGGTCAATTCGGTATCACCGAGAAAAACCTGCCCGCCATTTGGCTTGACCAGCCCGACGACCATGTAAAATGTCGTGGTTTTTCCCGCTCCGTTAGGGCCGAGAAGCCCGACAACTTCGCCTTTGTTGACTTCAAAGCTGATATCGTTCACGACCGTTCTGTCGTTGTAAATTTTAATGAGGTTTTTTGCCGTAATTTTCATTTTTTCTTCCAAAATAATTATTTCCTTAAATTTTAGCACAAAACCCCTGTTAAAGTGTAGAAAAAATTCTTGCCCGCCGGCAAAAGCTCTGCAAAACCTTAAAATAACTTAAACTATTTCCCCTGAAGCGTTTCTTATATTATAATATTGCAGTGTTTAAGATTATATGTTGGAGCATCTAATGGGAAGCAGGGAAAAGAACGTTCTGTTGTTATTGCAGGACAGAACCGAAGATTACAAAAACAAAATTGCGCTCGGAATCCGCACGGCATTTGGCTGGAAAGAATTTACTTACAAAGGAATAGGTCTTTTATCAAGAAAACTCGGGGCTTTTTTGATTAACGATTTTAAAATCACAAAAGGCGACAGAATCGCGATTCTGTCCGAATCAAAGCCCGAATACGGCGCATGCGTCTTTGCTTCGGTGCTCGCAGGAACAATAACCGTGCCGCTTGATATAAAATTAACGACTTATGAGCTTGTTTCTATCCTGAATGACTGCCTGCCGCGGGTTTTAATTGTTTCGCTTGCATATCTTGAAACCGCTCTGGAACTGAAAAGCAAAATAAGCTCAATTGAACACATTCTCGTCATGGACGAACCTGCATATAACGAACAAATCCCCTCAATTTACACGATTCCCAACAATTACGAGGCAAAATGGCGCCACAGAAGCACAAACTCGCTCGCGATGATAATTTATACCTCGGGCACAACAGGAGCGCCAAAAGGCGTGGAAATAACCTTCCGGAACATGCTTACCCAGATGGACGACCTTGCGGAAATGTATTTGAGGATTTTTGGTGAAAAACGCTCAATAAAACTCCTCTCAATCCTGCCAATGAACCATCTTTTCGAGATGACGGTAGGTTTTTCCATGATGATGAACTGGGGTTTGACAGTTTATTACACGCACAGCCTGAAACCTAAGGATATTCTCGGGATTATGCAGGATAAAAACATTAATTTCATGATTGTTGTTCCGGCGTTTTTAAAACTTCTCAAATCCGCCATAGAAACCGAGGTGAAAAATTCGCCGCCTTTGACGCGCTTTTTATTCAACGCAATGTTCAAAATTTCAAAGTTTATTCCCTCATTTAGAATAAGAAAACTGCTTTTTTCAAAAATTCAGAAAAAATTCGGCGGAAATTTCTTCGGCTGTATTTCTGGCGGGGCGCCGCTTGATGTTTCGGTCGGCGAATTCTTTGAAAGAATCGGAATCCGCGTTTATCAGGGCTACGGACTCTCCGAAACAAGCCCGGTTGTGTCGGTCAACGTTGACAAACGCGGCGTAATGGCCTCCGTCGGGCGTCCGTTGAGAAGTTTTGAGGCAAAAATTGACCCCGATTCCGGCGAACTCATGCTGCGCGGCCCCGCTGTCATGAAAGGCTATCACAATCAACCCGAAATGACCGCAGAAGTAATAGATTCCGACGGCTGGCTCCACACGGGCGACATCGCAAAAATCGACAAGGACGGGCACATTTATATTACCGGAAGAATCAAAAATATGATTGTTTTAAGCGGCGGGAAAAAGGTTTTCCCCGAAGAAGTCGAATCCGTGCTTGAAAAAAGCCCTATGTTCGCTGAAGTTTGCGTTTTCGGCGCCTCAAGAAAAGACGGTTCAAAAGAAGGCACCGAAGATATTGTTGCCGTAGTTGTTCCTAAAGAAGAAATTATCGAAAAAACCGCTGATGACAGGGAACTTGAAACAATTATAAGACATGAAGCAAAAATCCTGTCAGAACGCCTCGCACCCTACAAACGCCCGATAAATATTATCGTAAAAAAAGACGCCCTGCCCAAAACCACCACCAGAAAGCTTAAAAGGCAGGAAATTAAAAAAGAGTTTGCGGCGGTTTGATGTTGAGGTAAAATCATGACAAACAGGAGTATGCGTCATGGTTGAAACTCAAGAAAATTATGAAATTCTTGAAAAAGTAAAGGCAAAATGCGAAAACTGCCGCAAATGTCCGCTTGGCAGCACCAGAACAAAGCTCGTTTTTTCAGGCGGCGTGCCAAATAACAAACTCATGCTTATAGGCGAGGCCCCCGGCTACTGGGAGGATCAAAAAGGCGAGCCGTTTGTCGGAAAAGCAGGGCAGCTGCTGGATAAAATCTTTGCGTCCGTGGGTTTGTCGCGCCAAAAAGACGTTTATATCTGCAACACGCTGAAATGCCGCCCGCCTGACAACAGAAATCCGCTCCCGGAAGAAAAAGAAGCCTGCCGTGAATATCTGGACATGCAGGTCGGAACGCTCCGCCCGAAAATTATCCTTTTGTGCGGCGGTGTTGCCGTACAATCGTTCATTGAGGGCGCAAAAGGGATTACAAGGGTGCGAGGACAATGGTTTGACGGGCCTTATGGCTCCAAAATGATGCCGATTTTCCATCCGTCCTATCTTCTTCGCAACGATTCACGCGAAAAAGGCAGCCCGAAATGGCTCATGTGGCAGGATATTCAGGAAATTAAACGCGCTTATGACGCTCTGGAGCAAACAGCAGAATAAATTGCGCCCTAATCGTGGCTGCCAACCTGATTTCTGCCGTTTTCTTTGGCATTATAAAGGCATTCGTCAGCGTATTTTATTAATTCCTGCGGAGTTTGCCCGTTCATAGGGTATGTTGAAACGCCGAGGCTTATTGTAACGTGGGTTTCGACGTCATTTGCAAGTTTAAAGACTTTTTTTGCCACTGTATCGCAAATTTTCTGCGCGGTGACATGAGCGTCTTTGTTTCCTGTGTTTGTGAGGATAAGCGCCATTTCCTCGCCGCCGTATCTGCAAGCTATATCAGTTGCGCGGACATTTTTCTTCAAAATTTGCGCAACCTGCTTCAAAACAGCGTCCCCTGACTGATGTCCGTAGTTATCATTGAATTTTTTGAAAAAGTCAATGTCAATAATTATCAACGAAAACTCCGAATTGTAGCGTTTTGCGGTTTCGACGTTGTGAATCATCTGTTCCTGAAAATATCTGTGGTTGTATAGCTCCGTAAGCCCGTCCGTGGTCGCAAGCGCGTACTGATATTCAAAATCGCGTGATTTAAGGATATATTTTGCAATATAAACCGCCGTAAACACAACCGCCATAGACAAAACAGGCATAATCACCGCAATCCAGTAATCAAAATAAAACATCAGCAAAGTAGCGAATATTACATAAATAATCGCAGCCAGAACCGTGAATAGCGAAGAAATAACCGTGGATTTTGTCCTGAGCGTCACAAGCCCGACCATCAACCCGAGCAAAAGCGACACAATAATATCAACATGGAACGAAGCACGTTTTATAAAATTATTGTCAAGCAAATTGTTTATAAAAGTCGTATGAATCTCAACTCCCGGGAAAATTTTGTCCGTAGGCACGCTTTTCAGGTCAAAAAGCGAGGTTGCGCTCGTTCCGATGTAGACAATTTTATCTTTGAAAAAGTCTTTAGGAACAAGGTTTTCCTCTCCGTACATGGTTTTTTCCACTTTCCAGAAAGGAATGTACTCAAAGGATTTCGGGTTGTTCAAACCGCTCTGCCCGTACCAGTTAAGGATTACGGAACCGTTTTTCATGACCGGAATTGTCCGGTTTTTTAGGTGAATTTGGCCGTTTTTATCTATTTTAAAGTCGTTTGTGGAGTAATTTTCGGTTTTTTGGAGGTATTTAAGCCCGACTTTAAGCGCCAGATGGGGGTAAAAATCGCCTTTATACACAACAAAAGGCGGAATACTTCTTGCGATTCCGTCATCCTCGCGGATAAGGTTTATATGCCCGATATTCGGCGTAGAATCAATGATTTCGCTCAAAATCGCCCTGCAATTAGTAAAAGTTTCCGGCGAAAAGTCGATATCGCCGTCATTTTGGACATTTGCTTTCAAATAATCCGGCAAATCCACGGGTTTTCGCAATGAAAACTCCTGATTGTCAAAATTTATTGAAGTCAGGACGTTATCGTATTTGGAAATGCTTTTTGCGAGCTTCAAATCATCATTATGAGCGCTTTTCATGGATTTTACAAACATAAGGTCAAAAGCCGCGACAGCAGGTTTCTGGGTTTGCAAAAATTCGACCATATCCGCATAAATCCCACGATTCAGCGGCCATTCGCCGTATTTGTCCAGAATATATTCATAACTCGCCTCGTCAACGGAGATTATGGCGATATTTTTGTTGACTTTTTTATAATTAGAAATCAGATTTTGTCTGACGTCGAAAGTTTGGTTTTCAATATTAACGAAGAAATTTCTGATATGCGGCTGCCCCAGAACGGTTAAAAGCAGCGCAATTGTAATAATTATATAGACCGAATAAAGCAAATATTTGAGAATAATTTTGTTTTTAAGCGTTTCGTCGATTTTTATCATAAAACCACCGCCTTTGCAGCATTTTTATTCTCAGAATTGTTCAAAACAACGTTAAATTCATTCAAAACATCTGTTAAGTTAAAGAGTTCTTCGGGATTTTGCAGGTATTTTAGCAAACATTCTTCGTTTAAGTTCATGCCATTCTCTCTTTTAGTGTCGCAAATTTTTAGTACCATTAGATGGATTCAAATATATTGTTACAAAATATTAACATTTATAAATCAACCTTACGGTGAATATTCGTGGTCTAGACCCTACACTAAAGAGAGGATTTTAAATATTTCTTAATTATTACCCCTCTCCGATGGGCGAGGGAGCAAAATAATCCCCTCTCCGACGGGCGAGGGTGCCCGCAGGGCGGGTGAGGGCTTACCCGTAGGGAAAAACCAG
>QWCY01008152.1_pt1 | contig 10660 bp, 10 predicted proteins | sample 1972631 | NCBI WGS metagenome assembly QWCY01 (sample SAMN09866696, study PRJNA288562) | Human gut metagenome isolate pre1_stool, whole genome shotgun sequencing... | isolation source: gut | host: Homo sapiens | place: USA: California
TGCCCACGCCGTCGATCTTCAGCAGTTCGTTTTGCAGGTTGATGTAGGCGTAGTTCGAGAGGAACTCCCCGTCGTAGCGGCCGTCGCTGTGGAGCGAGTAGACCATCAGGAATCCCGTCATGGTCTTACGCGTGGTGACGCCCTGCCGGGTGACCGTCGCCGGGAGTTCGGCCGTGGCCGACGAGACGTTGTTCTGAGTGAAGATGGCGTCCAGATCGGGATCGGAACCGATGTCGAACGTGACCTGCAAGGTCATCGACCCGTCGTTGGCCGAGGTGGCCTGCATGTAGAGCATGTCGCTGACGCCCATCACGGCCTGGGCCACGGGCGTCGCCACGGCGTTGTTCACCGTCTCGGCATCGGCGCCGTCGTAGGTCGCCGAGACCTCCACGACCGGGGGCGTGATGTCGGGATACTGTTCGATCGGCAGCTGCGTGATCGAGATCAGCCCCACGAGCACGATGACGATGGCCAGCGAGATGGCGAAAATCGGACGCGAGATGAAAAATTTCTCCATAGGGCTATCTCTTTTCGGGAATCACTTTCGCGCCGTTGCGCAGCTTCTGCTGCCCGGCGACCACGATCCGTTCGCCCGGTTCCAGCCCCTCGTCGATGCACCACAGCGCACCGTAGGTGTCGCCCGGGATGACGCGGCGGTAGTGCGCCGTGCTGTCGGCCGCGACTACCCACACCGAACTGAGGTCCTGGGCCTGGCTCACGCCCTGCTGGGGTACGACGACACGCGGCCGTACGGGGCCCACGTTGGCCTCCACGCGGGCGAACTGCCCGGGCTTCAGCGCCTCGTCGGGATTGGGGAACATCACCACCAGCACCAGCGTTCCCGTGGTGCTCGACACGTCCTTGCGCGTATAATCATAGCGTCCCTCGTAGGGATACTGCGTGCCGTCGGCCAGCACGAGGCGGATGTCCGAGAGCAGCCCCTCGTTGTCGTAGATCGAGGTCCGGTTGCCGGCATAGCGCAGGTATTGCGACATCGGGATCGCCACGTCCACGGTCACCGTGTCGATGTTCGACACGGTCGTCAGCACGCTGAACTGCGTGCCGGGACCCACGTAGTCGCCCACGTGCGCCGCCGTGTGTTCGACGATGCCGTCGATCGGGGAGCGCAGTTCGGCATAGCCGACGTTCATCCGGGCGCTGCTGAGCGTCTGCTCGGCGGCGCGTACCGAGGCTTCGGTGGCCTTCCATTGCGCGGTGTACTGGTCCAGCTGCGCCTGACTGATGGCATTGATCTTTGCCAGCGGCACCGCACGGTCGTAATTGTTGCGCGCTTCGATGGCCTGCGCCCTGGCCGATTCCAGCTGGGCTTCGGCCGCCAGCATCGAGGTCGAAAGCTGGTCGGGGTCGATGGTGAACAGCAGCTGCCCCCGTTTGACGGGCATGCCGTTGCTGTAACGCTTCGACGACAGGTAGCCGTTCACGCGCGGCTGGATCACGGCGTCGAAATTGCTCGCAAGGTAGCCGATGAAACTCATCCGGTTGGGAACGGAGTCCACGACGGCCTCGGCCACCTCGACCCGCAGGGGAGGCATCTCCTGCCGGGAAGCATGTTTTCCGCAGCCCGCGAGGAGCGCTGCAAAGAGGCCGGCTGTAAGGTAGAATTTATCCATAGAAGGGGATGTTTTACCCCCGGACGAGGGCAAAAAACGTACCGTCACCCCCGTAAAACGGACTTTTTTAATGAAAAAACGCTGTTTTTTCGTGTCCCGGGAGATGGAGTTTAGAATATTTTTATATCTTTGCGTTGATAACAAACCCAATTAACAAATAAAACCATGAAAGAATTAGTAGCAAAAATCAACGCAGAGTTCGAGGTATTTGCAGCCAACGCAGCTGCTCAGGTCGAGAAGAACAACAAGGCTGCCGGCACCCGCGCACGCAAATCGGCCCTGGAGCTTTCGAAGCTGATGAAGGAGTTCCGCAAGGTTTCCGTAGAGGCTGCGAAATAATTCGAACCCGAATTTCGCAATAAAGGCTGTCCGCAAGGACAGCCTTTATTGTTTTCAGTTCAGTTCGATTCCGTAACGCCGGAACACCTCCGTATCTTCGGGCCGGAGTCCCGTCTTGCGGTAGGGTACCGCTTCGTTGTGGTCGTTCAGATAGCGGCGCGGGGCCGTGCGGTCGAAATCGGGACTCACGAGCGACACCTTCGTCGTGAGGAACCGCCCCCGGATCGAAGCCATGTCGGCCATGGTGTGAAACAATGCGTGCGTCGTGGCCGGAGCCGTCGCATTGGCCTCGGCGGCGGCGACCTTTTCGGGGAAGCGTTCCCGGTAGCTCTCCGAGAACCACGCCAGCGACGCCACGTAGAGCTGATAGGCCGTAGTGGTGGGCGAGGCGTGAAGGAAGCGCTCCCGGTGGTCGTCGATCAGGTCTTCTCCGTGGTCGGCGCAGTAGAGCAGCGCCGAGGAGGTGTTTTCGAGCGACCCGAGGTAGTCGATGATCTTCGACAGCAGCATCGGCCGGTGCTGTTTGGCGATCGCCACGTCGTTGTCGGGCTGGAAATATGCGAACTCCCGCGGGTAACGATGGTGATAGCTGAAATGCGACCCGTAGCAGTGGAGGATGAAGAAAAGTTTCCGGGAGGTGCTTTTTTCGACTGCCTTGCGCATCTCGTCGAGCAGCTGCGTGTCGTGGCGCGGCGAACGGATGTAGATCAGGTGCTTGGCGTCGTGAGCCAGGTGGTCGATCATGGCGCCCTGCCGCGACTGGTTGGAGATGAACCACGTGTCGAAGCCCGCTTCGTTGAACAGCGCCGGAAGTCCCTTGCGGCGGTACAGTTCGTCGTGTTCGTCGGTGGCCACCGACGAAAGGATCAGCGGCACGCTCTTGTGCGTGGTGTTGCTCTGGGTCAGCACGTCGCGGAACACCACCAGCCCCTCTTCATGCGACAGCAGGGGATTGGTCTCGCGCCCGTAGCCGTAGAGCTGCCAGTTCATGGCCCGCGAGGCTTCACCTATAATATATACATAGACCTCGCGTCCGGGGACTTCGGCCGTGCGCTCGGCTTCGTAGCTGAATCCGGCGGAGGTCTTTTCGTAGTTGAACGACTTGCGGAATTCTGAGCCGCTCAGTCCGAGGTTGTAGAGAACGTTCAGGGGGAAGATTTCGTCGCGCAGCACGTGCCGGTCCTCGCTCACATGGTAGGCGGGCCACAGGGCCAGCAGTCCCAGCGCGAAGAGCGCCGCACCGGTCAGTCCGATGTTCATGCGCGCCGTGCGCGTGATGTAGCGTTTGTGACCGATCTCGCGCGCCGCGAGCCACAGCAACGGCAAGTAGATGACGCATACCAGCACCACCGAAGGGTAGATGTTGCCCAGCAGTTCGCCCGCCTCGCCCGGATTGGTCGTCAGCAGGTTCGTGAACATGTCCGTGGCGATGATCGAGTTGCCGAACAGGTACAGCAGCACGATCTGGAAGGCGCAGAAGAAGATGAACGGGAAGGCCAGCCAGATCATCACGCCCGAACGCCGCAGTGCCACGCTCCACATCATGTAGAATCCCAGCGGCATGAGGATCAGCGCCTCGACGGTCCACACCGAGTAAGGCTCCGTATTGGCCAGCACGCAGTTGGGGATGATCAGCGCCACGAAGAAATAGACGGTCAGCAGCGTCGTGAAGCGGCTGCGGGTCTTGACCGTCCTCCGGCGGTTCGTCTTATTCGCGTTATTCAGATCGGCATTCATACAAATTCTCTTAAAAAGCCTCGTTGATGTTCAGCAGGAAACCGCTCGTTTTCTTGCCGAATCCGTAGTCGAGGCGCACGTTCACCCGTTTTTTCAGTTCCCACCGGAGTCCTGCGCCGTAGTTGGGCAGCGTCTGCGACCAGTCGAATCGCGACAGCGAGGGAAAAACGTTGCCCGCGCCGCCCCATACCGCGCATCCGATCCGTCTCCAGATGCGCTGGCGCAGTTCGACCTGCACGGTGATCATGTCGTTGTCCGTATAGCGGCCCTGGTAGTAGCCGCGCATCCGCTGGCCTCCGCCCATGCGGGCGAGCATCGGCCACGGAGTGCCGTCGGAGTTGAATACGGCATACAGATCCGCAGCCAGAACGCCGCCCTTCCAGACCTGCCCGTAAGCGTCGGCCGTGAAGGTCGTGCGCCACAGCGTCTTGCCGCAGTTGCCCAGCCCCTTGGGGAACAGCGTCTCCTGAAAACTCACGTAGACGCCCCGGAACGGGCTGGGGATGAAGTCCCGCGAGTCATATTCCAGAATTGCGCCGACGCCCGTGGCCGTATAGCGCTGTTTCTGCCCTGCGAGGTAGGCCGGGTCTGAAAATTTCAGCCCCCGCACATGCTCGAAGCTCACCAGCCCTCCGATGTAGGCGTGGGGCAGGAACTCGTGCAGGTAGCGCCCTTCGACCAGATAACGCTTTTCGGAGTAGGTGCTCTCGGGATTGTACCGCCCGGCGTCGTAACCGATTCCCCAGAAACTGCGGGGCGCCGAGGCGAACATCACCGTATAGTTTATGCGGCGTTTGTTGTGCGAGAAAATGTTGTTTCCCGTCACGCCCAGCGCATAGAAGCCCGACACCGAGACGTTGCCGAAGATCGAGACGTCCGACGGCGCCGTGATCGAGTCCGTGCGGTCGAGGCGGTAGAGTCCCGCAGCCAGCAGCCCGATGCCGAAACTCGTGTTCTTCGAGTAGCTGGGACCTCCGGCGAAGGTGAAATCTATCTTCTTCTCGAAGGTCTTGTCGGTGGTCGACTCCCCGAAATAATCGACGACGCGCCGCAGAAAGGGTCTCTTTTCGGGAGCCTGCGGCGGCAGCGGGGTGTAGGAGTAGCGGAGCGAGTCGCCGTCGGAGGAGCGGATGGCGGTCTCCTGGGCATGCGCCGTGAGGTGCATGCCTGCGCTTATGAGGAGCAGAACGGCGGGGCGGCGCAGCATCCGGGCCTATTTGTACTTTTCGATGGTTTCGTAGAAGGCCTCCTTGTCGGCGTCGGAAAGCTCGCCTTTGCGCAGGAACACCAGTTCCCCCTCCTTCGAGACGATCATCAGCACGAACTGGTTGTTGCAGTCGCCCAGCGCCCACGCCGTGCTTAAAATGCGGTTCTGGTCGGCGAGGACCGTGGCGCCGTTCTTGGCCGTGCGTTTCTTGGCCATGTTGCGGGCCATGCCGTTGGGGACCATCGGGGCGTCCTTGAGGTTCATCACGCCGAAGCCGTGGATATTGTCGCTTTCGGCGCGGTGGTTCTGCTCCAGTTCGATGGTGAAATCCTCGTTCTGCTTGTGCCGGTCGGGGTCCACGTAGAATATCATCAGGTTCTTTTCGCCGAAATAGGGGAGTTTGGCCGGCTTGCCGTCCAGATCGAGCACCTCGACGTTCTGCACTTTGCGGGGCAGTTCCTGTGCCTGAACGGCCGATGCGGTCAGCGCGAAGGCGGCCAGCATTGCAATCACTTTCATCTTCATTACGTTCTGATTTTGTTGGTTTTTAATGAAAACAAATCGTGACAAAGTTACAATATTTCTCCGAAAATGGAGATTGCGGGGGTGCATATTATTGTTCGATTGGTCATTTTTTTCGGTCGGACGGGGTCAGAGCCGCGTCGAAGGCGTACAGTCCGCCGCCCGAAACGATCAGGAATACGTAGATCCCGAGCCACGCGAATTCCGGCTCTCCGGCTCCGAATCCGCCCCAGGCGAACATCAGGAGGATGCCCAGCGACATGACGAGGGCCGACATCCGCACCCAGAGACCCATGATGATCAGCACGGCCAGCAGCGCCTCGGCGACCGTCACGATGACGAACACAGCCGGCGGATTGATGTAAAGCGGCGATGGATATGAACTGATTATCTCGTTGTAGTTCTGTATTTTGCCGATGTTGTGAAACAGCATCGAGGCCCCCGTGAACAGCCGCAGGTAGAGCACCGCCCAGTCCATGCACCTGTATTGTCCGATCCAGTCTGAAATTCGTTTTCCCATGCCCCGGCTCCCTGCAATTCGCGTTCCGGAAGTTCCGCCGCCCCCGGCGCCGTGACGACATTTTTCACAGGTCGGAAGGTTTTGCCGACCGGGGCGGCCCGATTTTGCATCCATCCGACTTTTTGCTACCTTTGGCGGTGTATTCCAAACGGGACGACGATGCAGGATATGATAGACGGACGCTGCGGTTGGTGCGGAACCGACGGGCTGTATGTGAAATACCACGACGAGGAGTGGGGGAAACCGGTGACCGACGACGGGAAGCTGTTCGAATTCCTCGTGCTGGAGAGCGCCCAGGCCGGGTTGAGCTGGATAACGATTCTCCGGAAGCGGGAGGGCTACCGCAAGGCCTTTTGCAATTTCGACGCCGGGAAGGTGGCGCGGATGACCGATGACGATGTCGAACGGCTGATGCACTTCGACGGCATCGTGAAAAACCGGCTGAAAATCAAAGCGACCATCACGAATGCGCGGCTGTTCCTCGCCGTGCAGGAGGAGTTCGGCAGTTTCAGGGACTACACGCTGTCGTTCTTTCCCGGCGGAAAGCCGATCACCAACCATTTCCGCTCCCTGAACGAGATTCCGGCGTCGTCACCCGAATCCGACGCCATGAGCCGGGACATGAAAAAACGGGGTTTCAAATTTTTCGGCCCCACGATTTGTTACGCCCATTTGCAGGCCTCGGGGTTCGTCAACGACCATCTGACGGGCTGCATTTGCCGGAACGGACAATGACGGCAGGCCATGAACCGCCCTTTTTCCGGCTCCTTGCGGGGCGTCGGTCCGGAAAGCATCTGAAATTTCAACCATATGAAAACGAGAATATTGTTTGTCTGCCTCGGCAATATCTGCCGTTCTCCGGCCGCCGAGGGCATCATGCGCTGCATCGTGGAGCGACGCGGCCTGTCCGGGACGTTCGGGATCGACTCCGCGGGAACCTACGGGGGACACCGCGGCGAACTGCCCGATCCGCGCATGCGCAGCGCGGCCTCGCGCCGCGGCTATGCGCTGACGCACCGTTCGCGGCAGGTCCGGGAGGAGGATTTCGACCGCTTCGACATGATCGTGGCGATGGACGACATGAACTACGAGTCGCTCAACCGGCTGGCTCCGTCGCGCGAGGCTGCGCGGAAGATTTTCCGCATGGCGGAGTTCTGCCGCCGCCATCCCGACCGCACCTGCGTGCCCGATCCCTACTACGAGGGCCACGAGGGCTTCGAACTGGTGCTCGACATGCTGGAAGACGGCTGCGAGGGGATTCTGGAATATCTCTCCGAAAACGGAAAATGAAAAGTCTCCCTTTGACGAGGGAGACCCGGAGGGATTGCCGGAATGAATGACGCCGCGGCCCGGTGTGGAGTCGGCAGGTTCGGCCCGGGATGAGCCCCGAGCGTGTCGGGCTTGCCGGTTTTACGTCAGAAATCCAACCCGAAACTGATGCTGTATGTGTTGCGCAGCAGCGAGTGCTTCTTGGCGAAGAGGTAGGCGAAATCGAGCCGCAGGTGGAGGATGCGCAGTCCCGCGCCGACGGTCCAGTAGCTCGGGTAGTAGTCGCGCCGTTCGCCGTAGTGGTAGCCGGTGCGCAGCTGCACGAGTTGCATCAGGTTGTACTCGGCGCCCAGCGACATCTGGAAACCGCGGACCGCGGAGGGCGAGAAATAGTAGCCCAGGTCGGTTCCGACCGTGATTTCATGCGCATCGGTGAGGAACGTGTCGAGGGCCGCGCCCACGGTGAAATCCATCGGCAGGGTGTATTCCGTATCGCGGAGATACCCGCCCAGGTTGCCCAGCTTGGCGCCTGCGCGCAGCGTCGAGTAGCTGCCGACGTTCTCCAGCGGCCGCTGCCACGCGGCGCTCAAATCCACGGCCAGCGCGTCGGCCGAGATGTCGGGGCGTTTGAGGTGCATGTAGCGGCCGACGATGCCGACGGCCCACCGGTCGCCGATGCGGCGCGCATAACCCAGGTCGACGGCCATGTCGTTGTTGCCGTGTTCGCGGAGGAACTGCCGCCAGCCGGCCTGCACGAGGTTGATGTTGTCGAACCGGCAGAATCCCGACACGGCGTAATAGTCGAAGCTCCGCTGTCCGTAATAGGAGGAGGAGACCTGCGACGGCGTGTGCGAGAAGATGGCCGTCGCGGAGTTGTTGTAGATGGCGTGCGAACCGGAAAGGGTGGTCATCATCACGCCGCCCATGCCCAGCGACTTGGCGTCGGGGCTGGGAAGCGTCGCCTCGATTCTCTGGGCGTATGTCTGGAGCGCGGCCAGTGCCGCGAGCAAGGTTACGAGTCGTTTCATGTTGCAAAGATAGTAAAATGCGGGACGGAAGCAAATCCGGTCCGCAGAAACCTTCCGGTCTGCCGGAAGCGTCGTCGCGACGCCGGAGGGCAGCAAAAAAGATGCAAGTTGCGCAGGCTGTTCAGGCAATTACGGCACACGCTGCGCTTTCGTGCCGTGATTGTTGGCGGCGCTTCGGCCTCGAAAAGAAAAATTTCGACGGAATATTGTCCGAAAACAAAAGCGCCCTTCCAGGTGAACCTGGCGGGCGCTTTCATTTTCAGACGACGCCTTGACAGCATCGTTTTCCGCAACGTTCTCGTTGTCTGTCGTTTCCTAACAGTTCATCGCTCCGCAGCAGTGGATGACCTGCCCGCTGACATACGACGAAAGGTCCGACGCGAGGAACAGGGCCACCTTGGCGACATCCTCCGGCGTGCCGCCGCGGCGCAGCGGAATCTGCTTGTACCAGCCCTCCTTCACCTCGTCGGGCAGTTTGTCGGTCATCTCGGTCATAATGAAGCCCGGGGCGATGGCGTTGGCGCGAATGCCGCGCGGACCCATCTCCTTGGCGATCGACTTCGCAAGGCCGATCATGCCGGCTTTCGAGGCCGAGTAGTTGCACTGGCCGGCGTTGCCGCTGACGCCCACCACCGACGACATGTTGATGATCGAGCCGCCTTTCTGGCGCGCCATGACCGGCACGACGGCGTGGATGAAGTTGAACGCCGACTTGAGGTTGACCGTCAGCACGGCATCCCACTGGGCCTCGGACATGCGCATCATCAGGCCGTCCTTGGTGATTCCGGCGTTGTTCACAAGGATGTCGATACGGCCGAAATCCTTTATGATCTGGTCGATGACCGCGTGCGTCTCTTCGAAGTTGGCTGCGTTCGAGGCATAGCCCTTGGCTTTCACGCCCAGCGCGGCGATTTCGGCTTCGGTAGCCTTGCCGTTCTCGTCGATCGCAAGGTCGGTGAACGCCACGTTGGCGCCCTCTTTGGCGAATTCGAGTGCGATGGCCTTGCCGATGCCGCGTGCGGCGCCGGTCACAACGGCCACTTTTCCATCCAGTAATTTCATAATTCTTTTATATTTTTAAGGCAATATCTGCCAATTTTTATTCGCAAATATAGGAAAAATATCTTAATCGCCTGCCCGCGGAGCGAATTTCGGCATTTTTGCTTATCTTTACCGACCGTAAACAGCATTCCAAAATCCTTATAACGATATGAAAAGAGATTCCCAGATTTTCGATTTGATTGCCGCCGAGCGCAACCGCCAGATGCATGGCATCGAACTGATCGCTTCGGAGAACTTCGTCAGCGACCAGGTGATGGAGGCCATGGGTTCGGTCTTGACCAACAAATACGCCGAAGGCTATCCCGGAGCGCGCTACTACGGCGGCTGCGAGGTCGTGGACAAGGTCGAGACGCTGGCCATCGAGCGCATCTGCCGTCTCTACGGCGCGGAGTACGCCAACGTGCAGCCCCATTCGGGCGCACAGGCCAACATGGCCGTTTTCTTCGCCTGCATGCAGCCGGGCGATACGTTCATGGGACTGGACCTTGCACACGGAGGACACCTCTCGCACGGTTCGCCGGTCAACATGTCGGGTAAATATTTCAAGGCCGTGGGCTATCAGCTCGACGAGGCCACGGGCGTGATCGACTACGACGCCATGGAGCGCAAGGCCCTGGAGTGCAAGCCGAAACTGATCGTCGGCGGCGCCTCGGCCTACTCGCGCGAGTGGGATTACAAACGCATGCGCGAGATCGCCGACAAGGTGGGCGCGCTGCTGATGGTGGACATGGCCCACACGGCCGGTCTGATCGCCGCGGGGCTGCTGGAGAACCCCGTGAAATACGCGCATATCGTCACCTCGACGACCCACAAGACCCTGCGCGGCCCGCGCGGCGGCATCATCCTGATGGGCAAGGACTTCGAGAACCCCTGGGGCCAGACCACGCCGAAGGGCGCCGTGAAGATGATGTCGCAGATCCTCAATTCGGCCGTCTTCCCGGGCATCCAGGGCGGTCCGCTGGAGCACGTCATCGCCGCCAAGGCCGTAGCCTTCGGCGAAGCGTTGGACCCCGCCTACAAGGAGTATCAGACGCAGGTGCAGAAGAACGCCGCAGCCATGGCCGCCGCCTTCGTCGAGCGCGGCTACAAGATCGTCTCGGGCGGCACGGACAACCACCTGATGCTCGTCGACCTGCGTACGAAGTTCCCCGAGCTGACGGGCAAGCTGGCCGAGAAGTGCCTCGTGGCCGCCGACATCACCACCAACAAGAACATGGTTCCGTTCGACAGCCGGTCGCCGTTCCAGACCTCGGGTCTGCGCTTCGGAACCCCGGCCATCACCACGCGCGGCCTGAAGGAGGACAAGATGGACTACATCGTCGGGCTGATCGACCGCGTGCTGCAC
>QWCY01006251.1_pt1 | contig 10633 bp, 10 predicted proteins | sample 1972631 | NCBI WGS metagenome assembly QWCY01 (sample SAMN09866696, study PRJNA288562) | Human gut metagenome isolate pre1_stool, whole genome shotgun sequencing... | isolation source: gut | host: Homo sapiens | place: USA: California
ACCGGGTTAGATACGATCAATAAAAATGTGGCGATTTATGAAAAAATTATGCCGCAGATCGCGGCACTTGATTTTCAGGGTATTTTATTGATCGTATCTAACCCGGTTGATATTCTGACGTATGTGGCAGCAAAGCTCAGCGGACTTCCCAAAGAGCGGGTGATCGGTTCTGGAACGGTGCTGGATACGGCGAGATTAAAGTATGAACTTGGCAGACACTTGAGTGTGGATAACCGGAGTGTCCATTCGTTTATTATTGGAGAGCATGGCGACAGTGAGATCGTGGCGTGGAGCAGTACCAATGTTTCGGGGATTCCGGTGCATGATTTTTGTGAAATGCGTGGATTTTATAATCACGATACGGCAATGGAAGAAATTGCCAGCCGCGTAAAAAACAGTGCGTATGATATTATACAGAAAAAACAGGCGACGTACTACGGAATTGCGATGTCGGTCAAACGGATCTGCGAATGTATCATTCGCGATGAAAAGTCCATTTTGCCTGTTTCCACGGTGCTCCAGGGAACTTATGGGATTGAAGATGTAGCGCTTAGCATGCCTACGATTGTGGGATTTGACGGTGTCGAGACACACGTTCCAATATCGCTCGATCAAAAAGAACGAGAAAAATTGGAACAGTCTGCGACGACACTGAAAGAACTTATAAAAGAACTTTGATCTGTAAAGTTTTTCCATCTGGGTTTTCTGCATGGATGCTTCCCTTGTGGTTTTCCACGATGGAATGGGCGATGGAAAGACCAATGCCGGAACCACCGGTGGAAGAGTTTCGGGAAGAATCGCTTCGGTAAAAGCGTTCAAATAAAATGTCCTGCGAACCTTTTTCGAGGCCGTTACATTCATTGCAAATGATAAAACAAAGATGTTTTCCACGCTTGCTTAACGTGAGTTCGATCGTGGAATCCGGCGCTGAATATTTGATCGCATTATCTAAAAGCAGGCAGAAGAGTTGTCGAAACTGCTCTTCATTGCCGACATAGTACAGATCTTCCGCACACGATACCTGAAGTGTGCGATGGGTGGATGTGGCGACGGGGATAAACAGATCGACGGTTTCACTTAACGCATGCGAAAGTGAAAAACGTGACTTCTGCAAAAATCCCTGTGCTTCATCCATTTTTGCTAATGCAGTGAACTGTTTCACCATATTAGTAAGTCGAATCACCTGATTTCTCGTGCTGTCCAGCCATTTTGAAGATCCTATTTCCATCTCCAAAACTTCGGTATTTGCATCGATTATAGTAAGAGGTGTTTTTAATTCATGCCCGGCATCGGTAAGAAATTGTTTTTGCTTCCGATAGCTTTCTTCGACCGGGCGAAGAATGAGTTTTGAAAATATGCATAGCAGTAAAAATACGGAAAACAGGCCGGCTGCGGAAATTGCTATGCTGGTAATAAGTGACCCACGATAAGTGGATAACTCTTTTTCTGCATCAATAAAAATGCATAAAACGCGGTCGCCTGATTTTACGGTTCGATAGCGGTAAATGTCGATAAAACCGGTACCCGGTGCCGAGTCGTATACTTCGGCAGCGTAGGATCGTGCCTGCGTGGCATTGACAGCGGAAATGTGTCCGACAGAAGTGGCATATATTGTGCCGGAAGCATCGTAGCGTACCGTGAAATAACGGGTTTGATAAGGGGTTTCTTCCGATATGCTTTTCGGTGGCTCCGGCACTTTGTTATGAGCCTTTGGATTATCTTCTTCCTGATAGGAATGGATCGAAGGGTCGTGGTCCTCCTCAGATGGATCCGGAGATTCATAAAAACTGCCATTTCCGATTTCAAGAATACGAGTGACATCGTCCAGAGCCTTTTCCATTTTCTGGTAATTAATGTAATTCAATGCGGCGATAATGACCGACAGTACCAAAAACATAGAGAGCATGGCAATGACGATAAAATTTCTTCGTATTTTCTTCATCGCTTCACCTCAATCTGGTAGCCCTGATTGCGGTGCGAACGTATATAAATGTCCGCACCAAGGGCAGCAAATTTTTTTCGTAAATTCGAGATGTTTACCCATACGACATTGATCTCGGCGTCACTCTCGTAACCCCATATTTTCTGCATCAGATGTTCGGCAGAAAAGGTTTGGTTTGGATAACTCATAAACAACTGTAACAATTGAAATTCCTTGCGATTCAGGCGAAGTGTCTGTCCGCCGCACATCAGCTCGAAGGAAGCACAGTCCAATGTGACGTTCCCGAGTGTGAGCTGCGAACTGGAAGCATCGGTAACCCGCCTTGTGATAGCGCGGACTCTGGCTAGCAGTTCTTTCGTGGCAAACGGCTTTGTCAGATAATCGTCCGCACCAAGATCAAGTCCGGTTACACGGTCGTCCACATCACTTCTGGCAGTAAGCATGAGAACCGGTACCGTATTTCCGGCAGCGCGCACCGTTTTTAACACTTCAAAACCGTCCATTCCGGGCATCATCACATCGAGGATCACGCCGTCATAATGTTCGACTTGAAGGTAATCTAATGCATCTGTTCCGGTATATACCGCGTCTACCAGATAATTGCTGTGTGTCAAAATAACGGTCAGCGCATCGGATAGTTCTCGTTCATCTTCTGCCAATAATAGTTTCATAAGGAACCTCCTGTACAAAATATTTTGTGCTATTTACTTCGGTAAAAAACCGGTTTTTCTAAAGATGCTTCATGTGCGTATCCTCCTTAAACTTTTTTCTTAGTATAGTAGATGAAAATAAAATAAACCTAAAATGATCTTTGAAAATTCTGTGAAGAGGAAAGTGTGGACAAATCGGGTTAAGTTATTGACAACTTGGGAATGGTTTAGTACGATAAAAGTACCGACTCAAAAATAACATATGCATTAGGAGATAAAGAAAGAAAGGTAAAATTGTAATGGAACAAAACAAAGATTTTTTAGTAAAAGAACCAATCGGCAAATTGCTATTTCGACTTGCGATTCCTACTGTCATCGCGCAGATGATCAATATGCTTTATAATATCGTGGACCGGATTTATATCGGTCATATTCCGGAAGTGGGGGCGCTTGCGCTCACGGGAGTAGGCGTATGTATGCCGCTTATTATGATTTTGTCGGCTTTTGCGGCGCTCGTGGGAAATGGCGGTGCTCCGAGGGCTTCTATCCTTTTGGGAAAAGGCGATTCGCGATCGGCAGAAAAAATTATCGGCAATTGTTTTACCCTGCAGATTCTTATTTCCATCGTGTTGACAGTGATTATGCTGCTTGGCGGGAAGACATTTCTGCTTGCATTCGGAGCCAGCGAAAATACAATTGAATATGCGGTCAGCTATTTTAATATTTATGCCATCGGTACGATATTTGTTCAATTGACATTGGGAATGAATATGTTTATTACGGCACAAGGATTTACAAAAATTGGGATGTACTCCGTTCTGATCGGAGCCGTGATCAATATCATGCTGGATCCGATATTTATTTTTGCCTGTGGCCTCGGCGTCCGCGGAGCGGCGCTTGCAACGATCCTTTCGCAGGGGTGTTCGTGTATCTGGGTGCTTCATTTTCTTTTTGGAAAAAAGACGACACTCCGTATTAAAAAAGAAAATCTGCGGCTGGTGCCAAAAGTATTTCTGCCTTGTCTGGCATTGGGGGCCTCCCTGTTTATCATGCAGGCAAGTGAAAGCGTGATCTCGGTCTGCTTTAATTCTTCTCTATTAAAATATGGAGGAGATGTGGCAGTGGGAGCAATGACAATTCTTACCAGCGTCATGCAGTTTGCGATGCTTCCTTTGCAGGGCCTTGGACAAGGAGCGCAGCCAATTATGAGTTACAATTACGGAGCCAAAAATCCGGACCGGGTAAAGGGTGCATTTTTTCTCTTATTAAAAGCGAGTCTTGTATACTCCATTATACTGTGGGCGTTTATTATGATATTTCCACAGGTATTTGCAGGAATCTTTACCACCGATGCGGTGCTGCTTGCATTTACCAAAAAAGTACTGCGGATTTATCTCGCGGCAATGTTCCTGTTTGGAATACAGATTTCCTGCCAGATGGCATTTAATTCATTGGGCAAAGCCCTGAGTTCTATTGTGGTTGCGGTCGTTCGAAAGTTTGTATTATTGATTCCGCTGATCTATATTATGCCGGCTGTTTTGCAGGATAAAACAAGTGCGGTTTATATGGCAGAACCCGTAGCAGATACGATCGCGGTGACATTTACGGCGATACTGTTTTTCTTCCAATTCCGGAAGGCAATGAAGGAGATTTGAAATGGCATATAATAATAGAGAAAAAATACAGGCAGAATTGTTTGAATTACAAGATGAAAAATACCGTGATTTTCACAGTAAACTGATCCCGGATATGGAGAAGGAAAATATCATCGGAATCCGTACTCCGGTGCTTCGCAAATACGCAAAACAATTTGCAAAGACAGAGGACGCAGCCGCTTTTTTACAAGACATTCCGCATACATATTATGAGGAAAATAATCTGCATATGATGCTTATTACAAGTATCAAAGAATACGATAAATGTTTGAAAGAAATAGAAAAATTTCTTCCCTATATTGACAACTGGGCGACCTGCGATCTCCTGGCGCCAAAATGTTTTGCCGGGCACAAAGAAGAACTTCTGCCGCATATCAAACAATGGATCCATTCGGGAGAAACGTATACGATCCGCTATGGAATCGGAATGCTGATGCGCCTGTATCTGGATGAGGATTTTAAACCGGAGTATGCAGACCTTGTCGCGGGCGTAACCTCCGAGGAATATTACGTCAATATGATGATCGCGTGGTACATGGCGACGGCACTTGCCAAGCAGTGGGATGCGATTATTTCCTATGTAGAAGAGCACCGGTTTTCAGACTGGCTTCATCGGAAAACAATCCAAAAAGCAGTCGAAAGTTACCGGATAACGGACGAACAAAAAGGGTATTTGCGAAGTTTGCGTGTTTAAATGATGTAAACTTATGGTCTGACAATCGACAGAAACGGGAGCTATCTCACGATAAATCTTCATTTTTATCGAAGAATAAAACAGTCTTATTGCATAAAACTCGATATTTATGCAATTGCGACTTATTTTTCTAAAACCAAAGACTGAAAATTAGGCGTTGACTTTTGCCCTAAATGTGATATGATACAGTTAGAAATGACTAACACAGCAGAAACGGAGGTTACATATTCATGGAATTTCAGACAGTATTAGAAAACAGAAGAAGCGTACGTTCTTACGATGATTCTAAAAAAGTGACAAAAGAGCAGATAAATGAGATCGTTGAGGCGGCGATTCAGGCGCCATCGTGGAAAAACTCACAGACGGCGAGATATTATTGTATCCTCGATGCGGACAAGAGCAGAGATTTCGCACAGAAATGCCTGCTTCACGGAAACGATAAAAAAGTAGACGGAGCCGCACTTGTCGTGACGACATTTGTATCGAATCGCGCAGGATTTGACCGCGAGGGAAATCCGGACAACGAATGTGGAAATGGCTGGGGCTATTATGACCTTGGACTTCATAATGAAAACTTCATCCTGAAAGCAAAAGAACTTGGTTTGGATACCCTTATCATGGGACTTCGTGACAGTGACAAGATTCGTGAGATCCTTGGTGTGCCGGAGACAGAGACCATTGTCGCTGTAATCGCAGTAGGATATGGCGCAGAGTCTCCGAACAAACCAAAGCGTAAGACACCGGAAGATATTGTGAAGTTTTATTAATTAAGGGTAACTATTCAGGATCAATGTATGGGATGGGAGCCTGAATAGTTACAATTAAGGTTTACAGACTGAGCAAGGAGTCAGCCCTTTGCTTTTGGCCTCGCTTAATGTCGTTTTAATACTGCTGCTACGCAAGTAGCGGCAGTTTTTTGTATGGTATTTTGTACCGGTTTTTGTAATATAAACAACCTCGCTTACATCCTTAACCGACGAAGATTTTGCGGCAGAGGATTTTGTGGCTCCGGAAGAACGATACGAGGAGCGGTTGTAGGAACTTCCGGAATGCGTCACTTTTTTAAATTTGATTTGTAAATTTTCTCCATTTGTCGTAGCGATGATGCACCCTTTTTGATCGGTTCGGTACAAGGCTTTGGCGTACGTTTCCGCACGGCGGACAACATTGGCGACGGGGTGGCCGTAGCTGTTATTTTTTCCCACCGAAATAATGGCGGTCTTGTATTTGGAAGCCAATGCCTTTTTTACGAAAAGAACGCCATTAGCGGTGTCGGAGCCGTGGTGTGAAAGCAGATAAATGTCTGAAGCAACCGCTTTTCCGGAAGCAAGGATCGCATTTTCGACACGGGCGGTCGCATCGCCCATATAGAGAAATGAGCGGCTGCCGTAAGTGACGCGCATAACGATACTGGCTTCGTTGGTATCCGAACTGCTCGCATCGGCAGAAAGAACGGTGCCTTTGCACGAAGGGGCCAGTTTCAGGGTGGAGCCGGTCCGCGGATGGATCCTTTTTACCTTATGTTTTGAAATGGCAGACATCATCCGTTTGTAACATTGTGTCGTAGAAGCAATCTGCGGCAAAATGATTTTCTTTACATGATAATCGGCGATTACGTCATCCGCGCTTTCCATATGGTCAGCATCGGGATGTGTTACGACGAGCGTGGAAATGGTTTTCACGCCAAGCCTTTTTAACTGAGACTGCAAAGTACTGTATTCACTGTGCTTTCCGGTATCGATCAAAACCGCCTGATTTCCTATTTTAATCAATTCGGCGTTTCCCTGAGCGACATCGAGATAAGCAAATGTCGCATTTTTTAATGCTTTGGCATTTACATTATCCGGAAATACAGAAACGGAAAACAAAGCCAAAAACAGGATAAAAATAAAAGGAATGTGAGTTCCGGTTTTGCCTTGATTGGATGGATTCATAAAAGAGCCTTCTTTCTTTATATTGATTTTGACTATAGTAATAGTATAGTAGCATGGAAATGGAAAAGCAAGAATGGATTGCGGGAAATAGTGAAAAAATAGTGAAAAAATAGTGAAAATGACTGGATAAATTGCCGGGGATGCGGTATACTAGGTATAAGAAGGGGGAGCTGAGATGATTAAAATTGTATTGACAAATGATATTGTGAAAAGGATTTCTGCAATCGATGAAAATCGATTTAAGATGAATACGATTCATATTCCCCACCGTATTGCGGATCATTTGCGTAAAATTTCGAAGAAGAAGAGCTCTTATGCTTCCAATAAAATAGAAGGAAATCCGTTAAGTGAGCAGCAAGCGGACGAGGTAGTGGAGCAGGATCCGCATCGTCATTTTTTAAAGCCGGAACAGGAAGTTCGAAATTACTACATGGCGCTGCAGGTATTGGAAGAAAAAGCAAAGCAGAATGTACCATTTTCAAAGGAATTGATTCTTGAAATACAGGCGTTGGTGGAAAAAGGAGCATCGGAGGAAAAGATTGGGCTTCGTGGTGAGATGCCGCCGGGATTTTTATTTGCGGTATATGATTCAGAAAGTGGAGAAGCAGAGTATATTCCTCCCGAATACTGTGATATCCCGGAACTTTTAGACGAGTTGGTTGAATATGTAAATACGACAGACGACCATCCGCTGATTGTGGCGGCAATTGTGCATTATCAGTTGGTTACGATTCATCCGTTTGAGGACGGAAATGGAAGAACGGCAAGACTAATGTCGGGGTATGTATTGACTCAGCGGGGCTATGGGTTTCATGGCATTGGATCGCTTGAAGAATATTTTGCTTATGATGCGGACGAATATTATCAGTCTTTGCAGATGGGGTTGCCGGCATTGTATTATTCCGGCAGAGAGAATCCTCCCCATCCGGAGATATGGTTTGATTATTTCCTGCGCATGGTGGAATTATATTCTACGAAAGTTTGCGAAATATCGGAAGAAAACGAAACGCAGAGTTTATATACATCATTGTCACATCTGCGGCCGCGCGAAAAGGAATTTCTTGCCTTTTTGCTGCAAAACCATATATATGAATTTACACCAATTGATGTGTCAAAAATGCTTGGAATTACAAATAGAACAGTGATAAACCGCTGTACAAAATTGGCAGAAAATGGATTTGCTGTTCCTGTTATTGTAAAAGAACGAATTCGTTCGTATAAACTAAGCGATTACAGTAAATTAAATGAACAAGAAATCCAAAATAAAATCATAGGAGGTCATCAAAATGACAGGAATGGCACAAAATGATCATCTCAGTATGACGTTGTTATTTTTTAAGAGACAAGGGGGCGGCAGCGTATGAAATATGCAATGATAACGGGAGCAAGTTCCGGAATCGGGCGCGAATTTGCCAGACAACTCGCGAGAAAAGGATATTCGCTGATTCTTGTGGCGCGCAGAGGAAAACGTCTGGAAAAGCTGGCACAAGAACTGGTAAAATATGGATGCCAAACAGAAATCATCGCAGCGGATCTTTCCCAGCCGAAAGAATGTGTGCGCGTAATGAAGGAAACGAAAGAATTTCCGATTAAAATATTTATCAACAATGCGGGATTTGGTGCTTGCGGCGATTTTACCGATACTGATGCGGCGACCGAACTTCAGATGATCGATGTCAATGTCAAAGCGATGCATCTTTTGATGAAACTCATGCTTAAGAAAATGGAAAAGCAGGAAAACCAAGGATATATTTTAAATGTGGCATCTTCCGCAGGACTTCTTCCGGCGGGGCCGTTTATGGCGACGTATTATGCGACAAAGGCCTACATGGTCAGCCTGACGCGCGCCGTCGCAGCAGAACAGCGCAGCAAGCGGACCCGCATTTATGTCGGAGCATTGTGCCCGGGACCGGTCGACACCGAGTTTAATGATGTGGCAAAAGTAAAATTTGCGCTGCCCGGCATCACGCCTCAGTATTGTGTGTCTTATGCGCTTGAGCAGATGAGAAAACGGAAACCAATCATTGTGCCAAAATTTACCATTCGCGCGGCGACAACGATGGCACGTTTTGTTCCTCAAAAAATGCTGATTCCTGTGATCGGACAACTGCAGAAAAAGAAATTTTAAGCACGGATGGAGAAGGAGAAGACGATGAATAAACATGTAGAAGAAGCAATGAAACTTAGAAATGCGACGCCAATGTGCAACAACTGCGCACAGACGATTCTCCGCGTGTATGCGGAAGAAATGGGGATGAGCGAAGATCTGGCAGCTGCGGTCGGAAGCAATTTCGGATCCGGAATGCGCTGCGGAGGTACTTGCGGAGCAATCACGGCGGCACTTATGGTGCTTGGAGCCAAAGGGTATGATTCGCCACAGGCATTTCAGGCATACCGCCGGAAAATGGCAGAAAACCACGACGGAATGACCGACTGCGCGGACCTTTTGCGCGCCAATGCAGAAAAAGGCGGCGAGAAAAAGATGCACTGCGACAATATGATCAAAGAATCCATAGAGGTTATGGACGAAGTCATGAATCAGGCATAATGGATGCAAATAGTGAAAAAATAGTGAAGTAATAGTGAAAAAACTACCGCGCGAACCAGTTTAACATTTCCGCGCGTTCCAAATTTTCATCGGAATGCTCGATTTCCCGCGAATAGCGGTAAACGACTTCAATTACATCGTCCATTGCCAATTCGCCGTGTTTCAGCCACCGCCCCAAGAGAAGCAGGTAAATCTCAATGGTGTGGCCGATGCAGGCATCCACTTTGCCGAGTATATTTTCATCGTATACGGCGCCGAGCAGATAGACGGAAATAAAATAGACGACAAGTTGTTCCAAAACAATATCAAGAGGAGTCAGATTACTTGTGTTCCACCAGGTTTCGAACTCCTCTTTATTTTGCTCAAAAACCTTTTTGCCTTCGCCAAATAAAAACAGGCGAGATTCCACCAAAACTTCTGCCCACTGCGGGTACAAGATTTCAAACTCTTCAAATAAAAACAGAAATAACCGCTCAAATAATTCATATTCATTTTCTACACAAACACGATCGGATTCCTCAAATTCATTCCATGAAATAAGTGAACCGGCATCATAATGTCGCTGCACGGAAACACTAATTTGTAATATTTTGTCAATTCTGTCTCGGAGGTTTACATTGCGGTCCTGCATAATACGGATCATTTCCTCGCGAACGTCTTCAAGCTCAGAAAATAAAAAATAATCAAATTCTTCATAACACTCGTCGGTCTCATCTTCTTTGGTAACAAAGGTAATGGGTTCTGTCGTATTCATCACAATTTTTGCAACTTCCGGGCAGGAAAGAGACAGTGTGATTTCCCGCAGATTTTCAAATTCTTCGGTGTGCCGCGGATATTCCCGGCAGGTAGTACACAAACTATCTTCGCCCATATGGATGTACATATCGCACAGATCATCGTCACGCAGAAATGCACATTTCCCACGTTTATTGTGGCCAAACACGCCTTCTTCCCAATCGATATTTTGACAGAGCGTCTGCTGGTAATCTCCTTTGTAGTTTCTGTATTTTTCCAGCGACTCATCGTCAATGACAATCTGCCATTCTGCACAACAAGTATCGATACATTTGTCTGCGATACAGTGAAATTTTTTATAGTAATCCGGGTATAAATAGTACATTTTATTTTCCTCTGCTTTCTGCCTTGTATGGAGCGGAAAATCGCTGCCATTCAAAGCACTAAAAGTGTATCATTATTCCGGGGGAAAATC
>QWCY01006254.1_pt1 | contig 10627 bp, 8 predicted proteins | sample 1972631 | NCBI WGS metagenome assembly QWCY01 (sample SAMN09866696, study PRJNA288562) | Human gut metagenome isolate pre1_stool, whole genome shotgun sequencing... | isolation source: gut | host: Homo sapiens | place: USA: California
TTCAAGAAGGGGCGGCTGATCTACGCCCTCAACTTTGCCAAGAGCACCAAGCGGCCCAATCTGGTGCTGGTGGAGGGCAACATCGATGTCATCACCCTCCACCAGGCGGGGTTTGACAACGTGGTGGCCACCATGGGCACCGCCCTCACCGAGGAGCACGCCCGGATACTGGCCCGCTACACCAAGGAGCTGGTGCTCTGCTACGACAACGACGCGGCGGGTAAGCAGTCCACCGACCGGGTGCTCAACATTCTGAAAAACGCCAACCTGAACGTCCGGGTGCTCCAGCTCCCCAACGCCTACGACGCGGAGGGAAAGCCCATCAAGCAGGATCCGGACGACTTTGTGAAGAAATTCGGCCCGGCGGCCTTTGAGAAGTGCCTGAATGGCAGCGCGGGCCAGAACGACTACCGGCTGGAGACCCTCCAGCAGAAGCACAGCCTGGCCGACGAGGAGGGGCGCATGGCCTTTCTCAAGGAGGCGGTAGAGACGGTGGCGGCACTCCAGAGCCCCATCGAGCGGGAGATCTACGGCAACAAGGCCGCGGCCGCCGCGGGCATTTCGGCCGGGGCCTTTGCCCAGGAGGTGGAGCGGTTCCGCAAGAACCGGGCATGGCAGGCCCGCAAGAAGCAGGCCCGCCGGGAGCTGACGCCGGCGGCCCAGCTCCAGCCCCGGGAGCGGGAGCTGCGGTATGAGAACCTCCGCTCCGCCCGGGCGGAGGAGGGGGTGGTGAGGCTGCTGCTGCTGGAGCCCGACCTGTTCCCCCAGGTGGAGGGGCTGGGGCCGGAGCAGTTTTCCGCCCCGGTGCTGGCCAAGATCTACGCCCTGCTGTGCCAGCGCCACCGGGAGGGGCGCTCCACCCAGTTGGCCGCCCTCGCCGGGGCGCTCTCCCCGGAGGAGATGAGCCACCTGGTGAGCGTGATGGATCAGCCGGAGGCCCTGGCGCACAGCGCCCAGGCCCTGCGGGATTACATAGAGATCATTGAGACCGAGGCCCTCAAGCGGGGCGGGGCGGGCGCAAGCGACCCCCTGCTGGCGGCACGGGAGAAGTTCAGAGAAAGAAAAGCGTATGGAGGATAACCGCATGAGTGAGAAGAAGACCACCAGCAAGAAGGTACACACCCTGACCCTGGAGGATCAGACCAAGCTGGCCCAGGCCAATGTGAAGAAGATGGAGCAGGGCAAGATCGAGGTCATGAAGGTCGTCGAGGGCGTCCAGGGGGCGGAAAAGCTGGCGGAGCTGATCGAGCGGGGCAAGATCCGAAGTACCGGATACATTAACACCTGTCGTCCCTTTCCAGTCTTTGATATTCAAAGCCGTACCATAATCGGTTACGGAAGTTCCGAGGATCGGAATATCTGTTGTGCCTGTCGCTGCCGCCTGAAGAGGCGCTGTTGCATTGGCAAGGATCAAATCTACGTTTTCTGAAACAAAGGAGTTTACGATGGTTGCACATGTTGGAGAATCTCCCTGTGCATTCTGCTCATCGAATTTCACTTTGTCACCCAATTTTTCGGTCAACGCATCTTTAAATCCTTTGGTTGCTGCATCCAATGCTTCATGCTGTACCAGCTGGCAAATACCGATGTTATACGTTTTTCCATTGTCCACTGCACCACCGGAAGTTGTTCCTGTCGTGTTACCACCGCCACAAGCAGTCAAAGACATCGTCATCACTGCAGTAAGTGCTACTGCGATCAATTTTTTCAATTTCATAAGGAGTACCTTCCTTTCTCTTTCTCCGGCACGTCTGTTTATTTTACAATACGTACCTTGATTACACCGTCAATTGCCTGCAATTCATTTACCAGTTTCTCTGTCGATGGGTTGCAGATATCGAAAATTGTATACGCATAATCGCCGCGGCTCTTATTTACCATGTTTTCGATGTTAATGCCATCGTTTGCAAATAACGTAGTAAACTGTGACAACATGGAATGTACGTTTTTATGTGCTACCGCAATACGGCCTTCTGTCGCACATACTCCGGCATCACATGCAGGATAGTTTACAGAATTCTTAATATTACCGTTTTCAATAAAGTCACGGATTTCTTTTACTGCCATCTTCGCACAGTTATCTTCAGACTCCTGCGTAGAAGCTCCCAAATGAGGAGTTACGATGGTATTTGGAAGATTTACTGTTGTAGGATTTGGGAAATCCACTACGTATTTCTTCACTTTTCCGCTTTCAAGTGCTGCTTTCATATCCGGCTCATTTACCAGAGTATCACGGGAGAAGTTCAAGAATACAACGCCATCTTTCATTTTATCAAAAGCAGCTTTGTCAAACATTCCCTTCGTAGAATCCAAAAGAGGTACATGTACTGTGATAAAATCGCAGACATCATAAATCTCTTCGTATGTCTTTACGATCGTGATATCACGGGACATATTCAATGCATTATCTACAGAAAGATATGGATCACATCCATATACTTCCATGCCAAGACGGTTTGCTGCATTGGCAACCAGTACACCGATGGCTCCCAGACCAATGATTCCAAGTTTTTTACCGGCAATCTCGGTTCCTGCAAATGCTTTTTTTGCTTTTTCTGCTGCTTTGGCAATCCCCTCGTCGTCTTTGTTTTCCTTAGTCCACTCAATACCGCCTACGATATCACGGGAAGCAAGAAGCATTGCTGCGACCACAAGTTCTTTTACGCCGTTTGCATTGGCTCCCGGTGTATTAAATACAACGATTCCTTTTTCTGCACATTTGTCCAAAGGAATGTTATTTACACCAGCTCCGGCTCTCGCTACCGCCACCAGATCATCGGACAATTCCATCTCATGCATGGAAGCACTTCGAACCAAAATTGCCTCTGCCTGTGCGGCATCGTCTACCATCTCATAATTGTCATCCAATAAATCCAGACCGCATTTTGCAATTGGATTTAAGCAATTTACTTTTACACTCATTACAGATTCTCCTCTTCAAATTTCTTCATGAATTCAACCAATTTTTCTACACCGGCTTTTGGCATAGCGTTGTAAATACTTGCACGCATTCCGCCGACAGTACGATGTCCCTTTAAGTTTTCAAGTCCTGCCTCTTTTGCCTCTTTGACAAATTTAGCATCCAGCTCATCACTTCCTGTGACAAACGGTACATTCATCAAAGAACGATCTTCTTTACGAACGGTTCCTTTGAACAATTTACTGGAATCCAGAAAATCGTAAAGGATTTTTGCTTTTTCTTCATTGCGCTGTTTCATCACTTCAAGACCGCCCATTTTCTTAAGCCATTTGAATACTTTACCGCAGATATAAATACCGTAAGCAGGAGGTGTATTGTAAAGGCTCTGTGCATCTGCGTGAATCTTGTACTGAAGCATCGTAGGTACTTTTTCATCTACGCTCTCAGGAATCAAATCTTCGCGGATGATCACGATAACAACGCCGGCAGGTCCGATATTTTTCTGAACACCGCCATAGATGACACCATATTTTGTCACATCCACAGGTTCTGACAAGAAGCAGGAAGAAACGTCTGCTACCAATGTCTTTCCTTTTGTATTTGGCAGTGTTTTGTATTTTGTTCCGTAAATTGTATTATTTTCACAAATATATACATAATCTGCATCCTCATCGATCGGCAGATCCGAGCAATCCGGTATGTAAGAAAATGTTTTGTCTTCGGAAGAAGCGATCTTATTTGCTTTTCCATATTTGCAAGCCTCTGTATACGCTTTTTTTGCCCACTGTCCGGTTACAATATAGTCCGCAACACCATTCTTCATCAAATTCATAGGAATCATGGCAAACTGCTGGGAAGCACCGCCCTGAAGGAACAATACTTTGTAATTGTCCGGAATATTCATCAAATCTCTAAGATCTGCTTCTGCTGTCTTAATGATCTCATCGTATGCTTTGGAACGATGGCTCATCTCCATTACAGACATCCCTGTTCCTCTGTAATCAAGCATCTCATCTGCTGCTTCTTGTAAAACTTCCTCTGGTAATACAGCTGGTCCAGCTGAAAAATTGTAAACTCTAGCCACGGCTAAAACCTCCTTAAAATATTTATCTAAAATCATAGATTATGATTCTGACTTCTTTAAATCTTCTTCTGTAAAGGCTTTTTCAATCGCCTCTCCAGGTGCCACCATCGGCCACACTTTGTCATCCTGATCCAGAACGCAGCAGATCACTACCGGACCCTTTTCCTGCATTGCCTGTTTCAGTACATCATCTACTTCTTCTCGTTTTGTTACCAAAAATGCCTTTGCACCAAGTGCTTCGGACACTTTTACATAATCCACTTTATCTTGAAGAATCGTACTTGAATAACGTTTACCATAGAACAACGTCTGCCACTGGCGAACCATACCAAGTGCATGATTATCAAACACGACCTGAATGATCGGAATATCATAACGGGAAGCAGTTGCTAACTCGTTCATATTCATACGGAAACATCCGTCTCCGGCGATATTAAATACCGTCTTATCCGGATTTCCGACTTTCGCTCCGATACAAGCACCCAGTCCGTATCCCATCGTTCCCATACCACCGGAACTAAGGAAAGAACGTGGATTTTTATATTGATAGTACTGTGCTGCCCACATCTGATGCTGTCCGACGTCTGTCGTAATGATCGCATCTCCCTGTGTCGCTTCATTGATGCGTTCGATCACATACGGACCGGTAAGCACATCCTCACGATAGGTCATTGGAAGTGCCGCTTTCCTTGCAAGTACTTTATCAATCCATGCTTTATGATACTGGTTTTCTAATTTTTTATTGAGAATTTCAAGTACGGCCTTCAAATCTCCTACGATGGAATAATCTACCTGGATATTTTTATTAATTTCAGCCGCATCGATATCGATATGAACAATCTTTGCATTGGTAGCAAATTTCTTTGCATTTCCTGTAACACGATCAGAGAAACGAACACCAAGCGCAAGTAACAAGTCACATTCTGTCACACTCAGGTTTGCCGTCTTGGTTCCATGCATTCCCAGCATACCGGTATAATATTCATCGGTCCCGTCAAAGGCACCTTTTCCCATCAAGGTATCCGTTACCGGTGCATCTACTTTTTTGACAAATTCCTTTAATTCCGCACTGGCACCTGACAAAATGCATCCGCCACCGACAAAGATCATCGGTTTTTCTGCCTTGCGGATTGCCTGAAGCACATCTTCAATGTCTTTTTCACAGATCGTATCGGTCTGTCTCTGGATCAGATCCGGTGTCTGTGGTGTAAACTCTGTCACAGCGGCAGTTACATCCTTGGTAATATCCACAAGAACCGGTCCCGGTCTGCCGGTCTGTGCGATAGCAAAGGCACGGCGTACCACTTTGGCCAGATCATTGATATCTTTTACAATGAAACTATGCTTTGTGATTGGCATCGTAATACCCGCAATATCCACTTCCTGAAAACTGTCTTTTCCAAGCAATGGAAGTCCGACATTGCATGTGATAGCTACCATCGGAACAGAATCCATATAAGCGGTCGCAATTCCGGTTACCAGATTGGTTGCACCCGGACCACTTGTCGCCATACAGACTCCGACTTTTCCGGTAGAACGCGCATAACCATCGGCTGCATGGGATGCGCCCTGCTCATGGGATGTTAATACATGTCTGATTTTATCCTGATAACGATACAATTCATCGTATACATTCAAAATCGCTCCGCCGGGATATCCAAAAATTGTGTCTACCCCTTGTTCCAATAAACATTCGATTAAAATTTGGGAGCCATTTAATTGCATGAAAATGCACCTCTTTCTCGTTAATATTTTCGTGTTTCACCCTCACTGCGCTGTGAGTTCTTTAAAACTCCTGTTTCAAGATTGCTCCGGTATTTCCGGATGTTACCATATTGGCATAACGTGCCAGATAACCGGTCGTTACCTTTGGTGCTCTCGGTTTCCAGTTTTTCTTTCTCTCAGCAAGAACTTCATCGCTGACATCTAACTGCAATGTATTTTCCGGAATATTGATCTTAATGATGTCGCCCTCTTCTACAAGTGCGATCGGACCACCGACTGCTGCCTCCGGTGATACATGACCGATGGAAGCTCCACGGCTTGCTCCGGAAAAACGTCCATCTGTGATCAATGCCACCGAAGAGCCAAGTCCCATACCTGCGATTGCTGATGTAGGATTGAGCATCTCTCTCATACCGGGGCCGCCTTTTGGTCCCTCATAACGAATCACGACAACATCGCCGGCAACGATCTTTCCACCTTTGATTGCTGCGATCGCATCTTCTTCACAGTCAAATACGCGGGCCGGTCCTTCATGAACCATCATTTCTTCTACAACTGCAGAACGTTTAACAACGGCAGAATCCGGTGCCAGATTTCCCTTCAAGATGGCGATTCCGCCAGTCTGGCTGTATGGATTGTCGATTGGGCGGATGACTTCCGGATTGCGGTTGACAACGCCCTCGATATTTTCTCCAACCGTCTTTCCGGTTGCTGTCATCAGATCAGTGTACAGCAAGCCTTTTTTATTCAATTCATTCATAACGGCATAAACACCGCCTGCTTCATTGAGTTCTTCGATATAAGTGTGTCCGGCCGGTGCGAGGTGGCAAAGGTTTGGAGTCTTTGCACTGATCTCGTTAGCCAGATCCAGATTCAGATCCACACCGGCTTCATGTGCGATCGCCGGCAGGTGAAGCATACTGTTTGTCGAACATCCAAGTGCCATATCGACGGTAAGTGCATTCAAAAATGCTTTCTCTGTCATAATGTCTCTTGGACGGATATTTTTATTATAAAGCTCCATTACTTTCATACCTGCATGTTTCGCAAGTTTGATTCGTTCGGAATAAACGGCAGGAATCGTACCATTTCCCTGAAGTCCCATACCAATTGCCTCCGTCAGGCAGTTCATACTGTTTGCGGTATACATACCGGAACAGGAACCACAGGTAGGACAAGCATGGCTTACAAAATCGTCTACTTCTTCTTCCGTCATTTTACCTGCTGCATGTGCACCGACTGCTTCAAACATACTGGAAAGACTGGTTTTCTTTCCCTGTACATGACCGGCAAGCATCGGGCCACCGCTGACAAATACAGTCGGAACATTGACTCTGGCTGCTGCCATCAAAAGTCCCGGTACATTTTTGTCACAGTTTGGCACCATAACGAGTGCATCAAATGCATGAGCAAGTGCCATACATTCGGTAGAATCTGCGATCAGGTCACGGGTAACAAGTGAATATTTCATTCCGACATGTCCCATCGCAATCCCATCACATACAGCAATCGCCGGGAATACGACCGGTGTTCCGCCAGCCATCGCTACACCTAGCTTTACTGCCTCTACAATCTTATCAATATTCATATGACCAGGGACGATTTCATTGTACGAACTAACGATACCAACAAGCGGTTTTTCGAGTTCCTCTTTTGTCATACCCAATGCGTTAAACAAAGAACGCTGAGGTGCTGTCTGCATCCCCTTTTTCACTGAATCACTTTTCATTGATTTAACCTCCATTCATTCCGGTTCAAATTTCATCTATCTATCGTCTTTTTATCGAATCTCATCGCAAATGGCTTTTCCCATTTCCTCTGTTCCCAGACAAGTTTTTCCTTCATCCATGATGTCGATTGTGCGAAGCCCTTTCTTCAATACTGCCTTTACCGCATTTTCGATCGCATCGGATTCTTTTAACAAATTGAAAGAATACTTTAACATCATCGCTGCAGATAAGATCGTCGCGATCGGATTGGCCTTATTCTTTCCGGCGATATCCGGTGCAGAGCCATGACTTGGCTCATAGAGTCCAAGTGTTCCCTCTCCGAGACTTGCAGAAGAAAGCATACCGATCGATCCGGTTACCATGCTTGCCTCATCTGACAAAATGTCACCAAACATATTCTCTGTCAAAATGACGTCAAACTGTTTTGGATCACGTACAAGCTGCATTGCACAGTTATCTACGAGCATGTCAGAAAATTCTACCTCTGGGTAGTCTGCGCTTACTTCTTTTACGACTTTTCTCCACAAACGGGAAGAATCCAATACATTGGCTTTGTCTACACTACATACTTTTTTATTTCTCTTCATGGCAATATCAAATGCCCATTTGGCGATACGGCGAATCTCCGTTTCATTATATGTAAGTGTATCCGTCGCCTGAAGCTGTCCGTCTACTTCCTTCGTAAAGCGCTCTCCAAAATAAAGACCGCCGGTCAGCTCTCTCGTGACGACAAAATCAAATCCGCCCTCTGTCAATTCACTTTTCAATGGACACGCACCGCTTAATTCATCAAACAGCACGGCCGGGCGAAGGTTACAAAACAAACCAAGTCCTTTTCGAATCTTCAGCAAACCTGCTTCCGGTCTCTTGTCCGGTGGCAGCTGGTACCAGTTGCTCTGTCCGACATTTCCTCCGACGGCTCCGAGCAGTACGGAATCGCTTTTCTTTGCGCGCTCCAATGTCTCATCGGTCAACGGCTCTCCATACGCATCGATGGAACATCCGCCCATCAACAGTTCTTCATACTCAAATGTATGGCCGTATACCTCCCCAACTTTATCTAATACCTTCTTTGCTTGTGTTACGATCTCCGGGCCAATACCGTCCCCGGGAATCACTGCGATATGAAAATTCATGGCTTCCTCCTCGTTGATATAGTTCTCCATAATTATTAACTTTTTAAGTATATAGCAAAATGACGTTCACTGTCAAGTCTGCGTAACATTTTTTTCAATTTCCTCTTGAAAACGATATCATCTTATAATAAACTAATAAGTAACAATAACTATGCTAGGAGGACAAGTATATGGAAGCAATAGAAAAGATTGATTTCGAAAAAGTAGGAAAACGTATGAAAAAGCTGCGTAAAGAACAGCGCATCTCTCAGGATCAGGTAGCAAAAGACCTTGGTGCTACGATTTCCTTCGTCAGCAACATTGAAAATAATTATACCAAAATCAATCTTCGTGTACTTCTTTACTACGCCCAGATGTGTCATGTTTCCGTTGACTACTTATTGAGTGCAGGAAATCCACGAATGATCAAAGCCGACAATATTTCTACATTAGATGAAGATATTCTGCGTGTATTGCAGAATTACAATAAAACCGAAAAAGAACGTATCTTGAAAATGTTAAAAATCGGCAAAGATCTGGATCCGGATGCCAACGTCTGAATTTTTTCTTCAGTAACTATTCAGGGCCTAATAGGGCTCCCCTCCACATATGAGCATTTTTAGCCTTGACAAAGGCGGGAAAAGAACACGAAGTGTTCGAAATGCGAATGTGTGGCAGGGGAGTCCTGAATAGTTATCTACTCACATCAAATGTACTGCTGCCGCATTGCGGTTTTCCGTCGGCTTATAAACAAGTACATTTCCTTCCGCAAACATTTCCGGCACATCATAAGAATATACGGACGCAATCTGTGTCCCACAGCCTTTCGGCAGTTCTACCCGGATTTCTTCCGGAAGTTCTCCATCAAAACAATGAATGACAACCATCGCCTCTCCGTCCTTTTTCATGCGGATCATCGCCTGATAGCCTTCCGGATGACGGTCGCTGAGAATCTTAGGTCCCCTGCGGTAACTTTTTCCGTCACGGATGATCGGTGCAATTTCCCGGTAAAACGCCATTCCGCGGTCAATGACATCCCACTGCTCCGCACTCAGATCGGTCACATCGCCGGAAAGACACATTCTGCCAAGAAACGTATTGGCAATGGAATACCCGATTCGTTTCAGGGAGTCACTCTTTCGGATCACCGCCCAGATCTGGCTCTGTCTCGGCAGGATCGCACGGTGCAGATTTGCCGCAATAATGGGAATCTCTTCTGTCTCATGCGCATCCGAGAAAGAAGCCATCGAACAAAGGCTCATCATAAGCGGTTCGAGACGGTGTCCGCCGGAGGCACAATTTTCCAAAATAATTCCCGGCACTTCCTCTTTGACTTGTCTGACAAAATTTACCGATTCCTCCTGGTTTTTACGAAGTCCCTCCCCAAGAGATTCGGCTCCGTCACAACCAAGCCCGATCGTGTCATTGTAGTCCATTTTCATATATTCAAATCCATACGTCTGCAGCATCTCAATGACCTTTTTATGAAGATACTTTTTCACCCACGGATCACTCATATCCCAGAATCTGCGGTTGTGCGTCGTAAGCGGATAGCCGTCACGTTTTAAAAGATGATCGGTAAGTTCATAGGCTTTTGCCGCCCGGCCGACATTGTCGATTTCAAACCAGATTCCCGGTTTCATCCCCTTGTCGCGGATTGCTTCCACCGTCTTTTCCAGCCCCTGCGGAAACAAGGTCGGAGATACGTTATAATCTCCCATGCTGATATCCCACGGGATTCCGTCCTCTTTGAACCAGCCGCAGTCAATGACAAAATAGTCAAATCCCTTGCCCTTTATGTTTTCCAAAATCTGACAAATATTTTCATGGGATGGATTTCCCCATGTCGTACAGTATTCATTGAAAATGATCGGCAGCTCCTGTTCGCTTTCCGGTCCGTTATCGACATATTTATTTCCGGCACATACAAGGCGGTGACAGATGTCATCGATCCCACCTTCACACACAGAAAGAATCGCCGTCGGTGTTTCGAAATGCTCCCCAGGTTTTACCGTTTTTTTCCAGTCTCCAAATCAATTTAGGAGGTATTTAT
>QWCY01010859.1_pt1 | contig 10618 bp, 14 predicted proteins | sample 1972631 | NCBI WGS metagenome assembly QWCY01 (sample SAMN09866696, study PRJNA288562) | Human gut metagenome isolate pre1_stool, whole genome shotgun sequencing... | isolation source: gut | host: Homo sapiens | place: USA: California
AGTGTGGAAATGAGTGATAAGAAATACAGGCCGGCGATTATGAAAAAAGAGATGGATATGAGTTCTTATGACGAGATCCTTCTGGGATTCCCAATCTGGAGTATTGGAAGCGTAATCCGATAACCTACCGTCTTTCGACAGGCGGTAGGTTTTTTGCGGTATAGAGGTGAGATTATAAGCAATGGTGATCTTGAATTTATCGTCCGGTTCATCCCATACTGTCACAGAATTTACGAACAGATCAATTACGGTCTGGCAGAACTCTTCGTCATTGATATCCCCTTCACGGAACTTCTCTAACCAGAAGATTACCTGCTCTTTATCAATATAGACTTGGTGTGCCATTTCCTTTTTAAGCTGCACTTCCATGTCCTTCTTCTCAGTTTCAAGTTCTCCCATACGTTTTACAAGCATATCCGGGGCAGACCCGGTTTCAATAGCTTTCAGCAGATTGTTCAGAGACACGTCAACCTGCCTGATTCTGTCACGGATCACAGGGATGGGTGAATCACTCTCAATTTCCTGCTTGTTTCGATCACAGGCAATAGTAGCAATTTTCTCAATATATTCATCGGTTAGGAATGACATTGCGTCCTGTGCCACCAGTCTTTCAATCAGGTTCTTTTCCATGTTCCGCTTATTACATTGTTTATCCAGATTCTTTTTGCCGTAACACCGATAATACAAATAGCCCTGTGAGTTGCCGTCAGCATTCATGGCACTGCCACAGTGTCCGCAGAACAGTTTTCCTGTCAGAAGGTAAGTATGCCTTGCCTTGTTTCTGGCGGGGGCTTTCTTTATCTTACCGACTCTCACCTGCACTCTGTCCCACAGGTCTTTATCAATGATTGGTGGGATAACATCTTCTGCCCGGTAGTCATGGTACTTATAGACTCCGATGTATTTCTCATTACGGAAAATCTTAGTGAAGCTGCTCTTGCCGAAACGTGTTCCCTTGGAAGTCTTGTAGCCACGGTTGTTGAACGTTCTACATATCTCGGCTACAGACTCACCGTCTGCATACATCTGAAATGCTTCCCGGACGATAGGAGCAGTGGTTTCATCAATTACCAGTTTCTTATCTACAGTCTTGTACCCCAGAGGAATAGCCCCACCGATGGAGTTGTGTTTCATGGCAGACTCCCTCATGCCCCGGTTGATCTTCTGTGAGAGTTCTGCACTGTAGAACTCAGCCATACCTTCAAGGACAGATTCAAGGATGATTCCTTCCGGGTCTTGGGTGATGTTCTCAGTGGCAGAAATAAGTTGTACACCGTTTCGTTTCAAGCGGTATTTGTAGGTGGCTGAGTCATAACGGGATCGGGCAAAGCGGTCAAGTTTGTAAACGATGACTGCATTGAAGTTTCCCTTCTCTGAATCCTTAATCATTTTCAAGAACTCTACTCGTTTCTCTATGTCCTTACTGGCAGATGTAGCACGGTCAATATACATCTCTACGATTCTGATATTGTGTCTCTTGCAGAAGTCTTGGCAGACGTGCATCTGACCTTCTATGGATTGTTCAGTTTGGTTGCTACTTGAATATCGTAGATATAGACAAGCAGTCTTAATCTCTTCGTACATGGTTCTTCCTCCATTCCTCAATGCTTATTATCCTGCAATGATAGTTTCCCCTTTTGAATCCTTTTCGTTCATACAGACTTGGATAATTCTCATGCGTCCTTCTATAGAAGCACTCCTAAATGCGGAAATCAAAATACGTTCTTCCTCAGAAAGCTGAATAGATTCCTGAATAGGGATTGTTACAGTTTCCCGGTCATCGGAATTACCTAAGAGGTAATCCACGGTACAATCAAAATACTGAGCCAATAAAGCAAGGTTCTTCTGGCTAGGATTAGAGGTTTTCAGGTTACTGGCGAAGTTCTTACCAACGTGACTTTCAGTGAAAGCAGTCGTTTTCTTTACTCCTTTTTCGGTGCATAATTCATCAATGCGTTTTAGTAATAAATCATTATTCATTCCTAAATCCTCCTAACTAGGGAATAAAATTTAAAAATTCTTCCTAAAACCGCTTGACAAATTCCTAAATAGGGATTATTATAGGTCTTGTCAACAAGAGTTGTTTACAAAATAGGGTAAAGAAAACAAGCCCTCCGGGGTTTTAATTTTGCCCCTGACGGTTTTCAATGGTTATATTGGTTCGACACCCATATTATAACCTTTGAAGAGTATTTTGTCAACTTTAGTTGATAAGCAAAATCAACGAAAGGAGGTACACGACATGGCAGAACGTGAGAACATTCGTAGCCGACTTAAAAAGCACCAGTTGACTCAGGTGTGGCTTATCAATCAGTTAGGTCTTAGAGGGATCGTTACTGATAAGACGGAAATGAGTTCCGTACTTGCCGGGACACGAAGCGGCAGTAAGGCAGATGCAATCATCGAATTGTCTCACGACATTCTTGATAAGTACGAAGAAGGTTCTGTTCTTGTTAAGGAGTGATGATGGCAGTTCCTACGATGGAAGAAAGTGCTTTGTGTTCCCAGTTGATTGAGAGAGTCAAAGACTACTTCCAGTCAGCGGAACACAAGAAAGAGTTTGAAGAATGGTACAAGACAAAGTACCACAAGGATTATGAATGGAGGAATTAACCATGAAAGAAGAAAACATTGGTGTATTAAGTGCAGGTGAGCGTTTCGGCTTCAAGGGTTTTGAATGGATCGTCCTTGACAACAACGTGGATGGCGGTGTTCTGGCAATCATGGCATCTGCTTGGAACAACGAAGAGTATAGCTTCGATGATGACGGCTGTAACAACTACGCAAAGTCAAGCCTGCGTAGAAAGCTGCTCAATGAACTGCTTCCTGTGTTGGGTGAGGATAATCTTATTCCTCATGAGGTTGACATGGTAGCTGATAACGGAGATGACCGTTACGGCACAGTCACAGATAGAGTTTTCATTCTGAGTTGTGATGAATACAGAAAGTACCGTAAGCACGTTCCGCTACTCCCTGAATGGATGTGGACTTGCACACCTTGGTATATCTCAGACGCCGGGAACGGTGGCGAGGTTCGCTATGTGAACTATACGGGTGGTCTGGACGACAACAATGCGAGCTACAGCAATGGGGTTGCCCCGGCTTGTGTATTCAATCCGAAGAATCTTAAATTGCACCGTCAGGTGCAAATGGTGGAAGCGTAATGTCCACCAACAATAACAAGAAAAATGGAAACCACTTTGAAGAAGAGTTTTGTGAACTGCTCGCCTTACATGGTTTCTGGGCACACAACATGGCACAGAATCAGGTAGGACAGCCCGCAGATGTGATTGCGGTTAAGAATGGCATCCCGGTCTTGATTGACTGCAAGGAATGTGAAACCAACCGCTTCCCATTATCCCGAATTGAAGGTAATCAGGAAGGTGCAATGACACTGTGGGAGCAGACAGGGAATGAGCATTGTTACTTCGCTATGAAGCTGAAAGACGGACGCATTTACATGGTGTCCTTCGATGAACTCATGCTGAGACAGCTTTACGGTGAGGGGACGATCACTGAAAAGGAATTTCCTCAGTACAAGACCTTTCGACAGTGGGTGGAGGAATTTGAATGATTACGGAAATCGGATCACGATTACGAATCACGAACCCTTCACCGGACATGGTTGACTGGTGTAAAAAGCATTTAGAAATACCGAACCCGGAATATCAGAAGAAAGCCAGAATGAATCTCTGGTTAGGAGATACACCCAGAACCCTTGTAATGTATGAGGTTGACGGTGACTCAGTAATCATCCCGTTTGGGTGCTTACGATCAATCCTCCCGCTTCTGGAAGGGGACGTGAAGAAACTCTTTACCAAACAGGTAAAGGTAGATTATAAGGGTGCGAAAGTACCGCTGTACGACTATCAGGAGGAAGCTGTAGGAGCAATGATTATCAATCATTACGGAATATTACAGTCACCTGCCGGGTCAGGTAAGACGCAGATAGGCATAGCCCTTGCGTGTTCCATGCGGCTTAAAACGCTTTGGCTTACCCATACAAAAGACCTGCTGACCCAGAGTAAGAATAGGGCAGCACAGTATATTGACAAGTCACTTTTGGGGACTATCACAGAAGGAAAGGTCAATATCGGAGAGACAATGACCTTTGCAACTATTCAGACGATGTGCAAGGTTGACTTAAATCAGTACCGTGACACATGGGACTGCATCATCGTAGATGAATGTCACCGGGTAGCCGGGACACCTACCGCAGTAACTCAGTTTAGTAAGGTGCTGAACACACTCAGGGCAAGACATAAATACGGATTGTCAGCAACCGTCCATAGGGCAGACGGACTGATAAAGGCTACATACGCTATGTTGGGACACGTTATCTATACAGTCCCGGATGAAGCTGTGAAGTCCAGAGTCATGATGGTAGACGTACAGCCGAAGGGTACAGGCGTGAAACTTGATTCAGCGTTTTTGAACAGTGATGGAACAATCAACTATTGCAAGATGATTACTTATCTTACCACTCATACAGACCGGAATCAGATTATCATGAATGATCTTGTAGGCAACCGGGAGCATTACAACCTGATCCTCTCTGAGAGGGTGGATCATCTGAAACTTCTGTATGAAGGACTACCCCCGGACTTGAAATCACAGGCTGCAGGCAAGAAACGATACTTGTTTGCATCGTACTCACTGGCAAAAGAGGGGCTTGATATCCCACGGTTGGACAGGCTATACCTGACAACCCCTCAGAAGGACTATGCGGTGATCGTTCAGAGTGTTGGGCGTATTGCACGAACCTTTGAGGGGAAGGAACAACCGATTGCTTATGATTATGTAGACTTCATCCGGTCACTGGAAAAGTCGTTCAAGAAACGATGCACCAGTTACCGAAAATGTAACTGTAGAATTTTGGAAGGAGAATAACCATGAAGAATAAAATTTTGAAAGCTATAGCTTGGGCGGTTAGCCTTGTATGGATTGTGTCAGCTTGTCTTATTGATTCAGATTCATGGATTCCCTTCATCGTGTGTGTAATCTGTGAAATCTATATGGTGTTATTCTCCTACGCAAATGATTGGTTTGGAGATTACCCTTATGAAGATTAGTGAAGAAAGTGCAAGACACCTTGATACAGCCATTCTTCTGATGGAAGGAGTCAAGGAAAGTCTGAGTGCCGAACCGGATGAATGGGGATGTATTCCACCAGAACATTCAAGAGAGTCTATCCATCGTAGATGTGTGCAGGCACGACAAGAACTCCTGCAAGTGCAAAAGGCTCTAAGGTAGGTGATCTCATGGTTGAGGGGACATACATATTCGACTGTGAGGTATTCGCTTATGACTGGCTCTTTGATTTCAAAGATGTTGTCACAGGCGAACACATCTCCATCTGGAACGACAACGATGCTGTAATAGCATTTATGGAACGTGACCCGTTCTTAGGCGGGTTCAACAATAAGCACTACGATAATTTCATACTAAAGGCAGTCATGTGTGGCTTTACACCGGAAGAGGTGAAGAAAGTCAATGATCTTATCATTCAGGAAGAGTTAAGTGGATGGGATATCCCATCACTGAAAGAGTACAGAGTATTCTTTGACAGCTTTGACCTGAGAGATGATTGTCAGGACGGAATCTCACTGAAAGCTATTGAAGCACACCTTGGAATACCGATTGAGGAAACAGGGGTTGACTTCAACATTGACCGTCCGTTGACGGAGAGTGAGAGAAGAAGGACTGAATACTACTGCCGATATGACGTAGATGCTACGGAAATTCTCTGGAAACTGAGACAAGGATATCTGGATAACAAAGTTGCTGTAGGAGCGAAGAGAGGTCTGACAGACCGTAAGGCAATGTATATGACAAATGCCAAACTGACAAGCGTGTACCTACAAGCTGAGAAACCGGAGAAACCTTGGACGGATGAAAGGAATTACCGATACCCGGATAAGCTGCTTCGGCAGTATATTCCGCAGGAAATATTTGATTTCTTTGATCGGCTGCATGATCCGAACGTACCGGACATTGATCTGTTTGGTGGTTACGATCAATACGGCAGGAAGATTAAGGGTGCAAGTATTGAATTTAGAATAGGTGATTGTGTTTGCACGATAGCCTACGGAGGGATTCATGGAGCAATCCCGAACTATGTGGAGGTGGCAACGGAAAATCGTTCGATCAGAAACAAGGACGTAGGTAGTTACTATCCACATCTTATGACTATACCTCTTTCGGCAGGACAGCAGTATGGATTCTGTAGTAGGAATATACCATCACCTCAGATTTTCGTAGATATGTTGGAAGAGAGAATGAAAGCAAAGAAAGCCGGGGACAAGAAAACTGCAAATGCCCTGAAACTGGTAGCGAACACCTCTTATGGTGCAATGCTCAATGGTAAAAACGGAATTTCCTATAACGATCTCTATGATCCACTCATGGGACGTTCAGTGTGTATCACCGGGCAGCTACTTCTTCTGGAACTGTCAATGCACCTTGTAGCAGAGTGTCCTACCTTGAAGATCATTCAGCTTAACACGGATGGTATCATGGTAAGTTTTGATAAGTCTGACGAAGCAAAATGGCAGGAGATTACGCAGGAGTGGCAGGACAGAACAGGTTTTGAACTGGAAGAGGATTTCATTCAGAAAATCGTTCAGAGAGATGTGAACAATTATGTAGAAGTACCTGTAGGTGACGGCAAACCGAAGGTCAAGGGTGGCAATCTGGTAAGAGGGATCTTAACCAATGCAAACATTGACTTTACGACAATGGGTTTACCTGCATGGGACAACATGAGTGGCGGTGCTTGGAATATCAATAACAATGCCTGCATCGTGGCTACAGCAATGAAAGAGTATTTTGTGAACGGGACTCTCCCGGAAGAAACCATTGCGGCAAGCAATAATATCCTTGATTTTCAGGTGATAGCGAAAGTCGGAGGTAAATATTCTGGATGCTACCAGTTAATAGGTGGTGAGAAAGTTCCGGTACAGAAGGTCAATCGTGTGTACGCCTGCAAGAATAAAGGTTATGGAAAGATTTATAAGACTCACGCCACTACCGGAAAGGACGCAAAAGTTCCCAGTCTGCCAGATCACTGCATAGTAGATAACAATAATGAGTTGTCCATAGACGTTGTGGACAGAGAATGGTATGTCAAACTGGCAAAGGAACAGATACGGAAGTTTTTAGGTGTGAAAGCACCACGGAAGAATACCAGAAAAATAAATTCGCTAAAGAAAAAGTCATTAGCGTTGTTCAATTAAGGAGGACAAGAACATGGAAAGTTCAGCAAAAAAAAATGGTAACAGCAGAAGAGTTTGACGCAGCAGTAAAGCAGGTTATTCACGATCAGGTGAGTAATCCGAAACTGGATGGGATGGGAAAACTGCTCATTCCGCTGACAGGTGCTATTTTCGCAAAAGATGTTAAGAAGATTCTGTTCGGGGAAACCGAAGAAAATAAGGAGGACTAAGACTATGAAATTTCATGAAGTGAGCAAGGCTATGGATGAAGGTAAGAAGATCAAACTGAAAGACTGGGACAACGCCTACTGGTATAAAAAGGGCGGTATCATTATCAACCATGACGAAGAAGGTTTTGAATGTGATGCAAGAGAAATCTTCCCGTTTGATTTAATGTGGGTAGCAAACGGTGACTGGGAGATTGTTGTTGAAAATCTGACTCCGATGAATTTCAAGGAAGCGTTCAAGCTGATGAAGCAGGGCTATCCAGTGAAACTTCCGTCTTGGGGTGGTTACTGGTACTGGGATGCCACAAAGGAAACTATCGTGATGCACACGAAGGATGGCAGAGAATTGGATATCCGTGAGACTAAGAGGGTTGAATACACCACTCTGAATATTCTTTCTGATGAATGGGTGCTTGCAAGCACTAAGAACTGCCCTGCAATGGGTGGTGAAGCTACTTTCTCCTTCGGGGAAGCAATCAAGTATCTGAAACGTGGACACAAGGTAGCCCGTAAGGGATGGAACGGCAAGAAGCAGTACATTCAGCTTGCAAGCGGAATCTCTTACAAAGCACCTACCGGAGATATCGTGAACTGTGAGCATGATGCCATCGGTAACATGGCAGTAGCTTTTGTCGGAACTTCCGGGGTACAGATGGGTTGGCTTGCATCTCAGGCAGATATGCTTGCCGATGACTGGGTATTCGCAGAGTAAGGAGGATTAGCTATGTTTTATCTGTTAGGAGTTATCATCGGGCTTGTAATCAGTTTTCTGATTACTGCCCTGCTGATCTGGATTCTGGCAATGTGTTTTGGTTTCATGTTCACTTGGAAACTGGCACTGGGAGTCTGGGTTATCTATCTGATTATCAAGAGCATTTTTACAAGAAATTAAGGAGGATCAATAACAATGGCAAACATTTATGAAGGTATGAACGTGAGACAGAAACTTGCAAAGGCAAGATTGCAGTTCCTTAACCAGAAGGTTAAGAAGTCTGGTAAGAATATGCACTTGGAGTTCAAGTATTTTGAGTTGGAGGACATTGTACCTCCTGCAATCAGAATCTTTGCCCGTGTGGGACTTACCACAGACATTGACTTCACCGATGAAAACGGTGCGGTCATGAGAGTGTACAACACTGACAACTCTGAGGAAGCACCTATTGAGTTTCGTGTGCCGTACCGTGAGGTTAAGCCTATCGTAAGCAATGCAGGTAAGGAAGTAACCAATCCGATGCAGGCACTTGGTTCATCTATTACATACCTCAGACGTTACCTCTGGATGGCAGTTTTGGATATCACTGAACCGGATGACATTGACGCTACGCTTGGTTCTGAACCGGAAGAGGAAGAACCGGAGATTGAAGCACCGAATCCAGAGAAAGCAAAGACTGAGAAGAAGTCTCAGAAGAAACAGAAAGCCCCGGCTACACCTGCGGAACGTAAGGAAGCAAAGGAAACTCTGACGGACACTGAGGGACAGGCAGATGACTTGCAGATTGCAGCACTGAAAAATGCCTGCAAGGAACTGATGGAGAAAGACCCGGATCAGGAAGATTTTGTTCAGCAGATTGCCATGAAAACCAATGGCTTCACTCAGGTAACACGTTCTCAGTGTGAGCAGCTTATCAAGAATCTTGGCGAGATGATCGCAGCTTACAAGACGGAGGGCTAATGTATGTCAGACAATGTGAATCATCCATCCCACTACGAAACAGGGAAGTTTGAGTGCATTGACGTGATGGTAGAGACTCAGGGCGTACAGGCAACGAAGGATTTCTGTTTGTGCAATGCCTTGAAGTATATCTACCGTCACAGACGGAAGAACGGTCTGGAAGATATTCAAAAAGCAATCTGGTATCTGAATAAAGCCGTAGAGTTGGATGGACAAATTAAGGAACTGATTGACTGTAGAACAATCGGGGAAAGCGAACCCCGTTACATGGAGGACAGAAGTAATGAGGAAATTTAAGAGAATGATCGCAAGAGCGAATATGAAACGTGCAGGATATACCCGTCTGAATAAGAAGGGCGGGGACGGCAGAAGCACTTTCGCAAAGCTGTGGAAGCAGTACATTTAAGAAGGAGGACAGTTCTATGAAGTGGAATGACGATAAAACCATCACGATTACACCACCTGCGAAACCGAAGAAGATCACAGGCACAAGATTTGCAGCAATCATGGGTCTGAATAAGTGGACAAGCCCGTTCAATGCGTGGTGTGCAATTACCAGAACTTATGAAGAACCGTTTGAGGACACGATCTACACTATCGCAGGTAAGACGATTGAGCCGAAGCAGGCAGAGTACATGAAAACTGCATACTTCATGAGCAATCTGATTACACCTACGGATGTGTACGGTGAGGACTACTTCAAGAAAACGTGGGGAGATTTTTTCCGTGATATACCGATCTTCGGTGGTATGTGGGACTACCTTCTTGTAGACAAGGAAGGTAAGCCACAAACGGTATTGGAAATGAAAACCACGAAGAGGTCTGAGGACTGGGTAGAAGATGTACCTGAGTATTACGCTTTACAGGCTGCACTTTATGCTTACCTTCTTGGAGTCGATGACGTAATCATGGTGTGTTCGGTTCTGGGTGAGAAGGACTATGATGACCCGGCAGCTTATGAGTGTAAAGCTGAGAATACTTTCGTTCGTCCGTTTAAGGTGTCTGAGAGATATCCGAACATGAAGAAAACGATCACGCAGGTTAAGAAATGGTGGAAAACTCATGTAGAGGGCGGTGTATCTCCGAAGTATGATGAAAAGGCTGAGAAAAGCTTGTCTGAAATCGCTATTGCTTTAGGGGAGTCCCCTTCTCTAAGCACAAAAGAACTCTCCCAAAGATTTATTGCCTTAGTCGAGGGCTATAACACTGCTATGGAAATACCCGATAATGTAGCCTCTTTATCTAAATCGGACTATGGAGAAATAGCAAGAAGAGCACTCAAAGAAGCAAATCCTCTATATCCCGTTCCGGAAATTTGGTCAGAGAAAGAGATCTTTGAGTTGCTAGATGAAGTGCGATGAAGCACGGATGAATAAATTATGGGGAATTTCCTCCTTTTTATTTCGAGTTTATTTTATTATAAATCGATAAACTGTTCAATAATAGAGAAAATAGCTACTAGTACTATTTTAAAGTACCATTGGCTATTACTGGAATTTTTTAAT
>QWCY01009886.1_pt1 | contig 10610 bp, 9 predicted proteins | sample 1972631 | NCBI WGS metagenome assembly QWCY01 (sample SAMN09866696, study PRJNA288562) | Human gut metagenome isolate pre1_stool, whole genome shotgun sequencing... | isolation source: gut | host: Homo sapiens | place: USA: California
TCTATGCACTGCAGATCCTGATGTCTCTGAATATGGTAACTTTTGTATTTGTCATGATCATGATCGCAGAGGCTTCTACAGACCGTATCACAGAGGTTCTTAATGAAGTGCCTGAGATGCAGGACAGATCTGATGCAGTCAGAGAAGTCCCGAGCGGCGATATCGTTTTTGACCATGTAAACTTCAGCTATGCCGGAGAGGGCGGAAATCTTTCGCTGAAAGATGTAAACCTTCATATTAAATCCGGACAGACAGTCGGAATCATCGGTGGAACAGGAAGTGCCAAATCCACACTGGTTCAGATGATCCCGAGACTTTACGATGTCACCGGCGGTGCAGTCAAAGTTGGCGGGATCGATGTAAGAGACTACAACCTGGAAGTGCTCCGTGATCAGGTATCCATGGTGCTCCAGAAAAACGTCCTTTTCTCTGGTTCCATCTACGAAAACATCCGTTGGGGTGATGAGCATGCTTCTGACGAAGAAGTAAGACGTGTATGTAAGCTGGCGCAGGCAGATGGTTTCGTTACAGAATTCCCGAATGGCTACGATACCATGATCGTTCAGGGTGGAAATAACGTTTCCGGTGGCCAGAAACAGCGACTCTGTATCGCACGTGCTCTTCTGAAAAAACCGAAGATCCTGATCCTTGACGATTCTACCAGTGCGGTAGATACCAAGACAGATGCCCTGATCCGTAAAGCTTTCCGCGAGGAGATCCCGGATACGACCAAGATCATCATTGCACAGCGTGTTTCTTCTATAGAAGATGCGGACCAGATCATTGTTCTGGATGGCGGCCAGATTGTCGGAGTGGGAACTTCCGAAGAACTTCTGAAGACAAATGAAATTTACAGAGAAGTATACGAATCTCAGGTGAAGGGAGGCGAAGAGGATGAGTAATAACAGCAAAAATAAAAAACCGCGAATGACAAAGAAAGATCTGCAGACAGCAAAGCGTCTTATGAAATATATGACAGGAAAATACAAATTTCAGTTTATCCTTGTATTTTTCTGTATCCTGATCAGTGCGGTGGCAACAACAGCAGTTTCTCTTTCTCTGAGATATCTTCTGGATGATTTTATCCTTCCTCTGATTGGACAGAAGAGCCCGGATTTCGCCGGACTTTATAAGGCGCTGACGGTTCTTGGATGTGTCTTCCTGGCAGGTGTTGCTGCGACTTTTATCTATACAAGGATGATGGTATATATCGGACAGGGCGTCTTAAAGAGAGTGCGAGACGATATGTTTGAACATATGCAGACTCTGCCGATCCGCTATTTTGACCAGAATACAAACGGTTCGATCATGAGTCTTTATACGAATGATACGGATACCCTGAGACAGATGATCAGCCAGGCGATCCCGCAGGCGTTGATGGCACTGTTTACGATTGTCGTTACCTTTATTTCCATGCTGGTTCTGAGCCCGCTGCTCACGATCCTGGCGGTTTTGATCATTTTCCTGATGCTGTTTGTCACAGGAAAGATCGGTGCAAAGAGTGGAAAATACTTCGTTCGACAGCAGATGTCCCTCGCAGATGTGACAGGTTTTGTCGAAGAGCGTATGAACGGACAGCGTGTTGTCAAAGTTTTTAACCATGAAAAGAAATCCGAAGAGGAATTTGACAAACTGAACGAGGCTCTTTTTGAGAGTGCGGCACAGGCGAACAAATACGGTAACATGATGGGACCGGTCATCGGAAACATCGGAAACCTGCAGTTTGTCCTGACAGCAGTTCTCGGCGGGATCCTTTCCGTTGCAGGAGTTGGGGGGATCACACTTGGTGTCATGGCTTCCTACCTGCAGTTTACCAAGAGCTTTACACAGCCGTTCATGCAGGTGGCACAGCAGTTTAACTCCATCGTCATGGCACTTGCCGGTGCAGAGCGTATCTTTAACCTGATCGATGAGAAGCCGGAGGATGACGAAGGTTATGTAACTCTCGTCAATGCGAAAAAAGATGCCAACGGAAACATCACAGAGTGCAAGGAGAGAACGGGCATGTGGGCATGGAAACATCCGCATTCCGCAGACGGTTCTGTATCTTACACAGAGCTCAAAGGTGATGTAAGGTTCGAAGATGTAACTTTTGGCTACAATGAGGACAAAACCATCCTCCACGACATCAGCCTCTATGCAAAACCGGGTCAGAAACTTGCATTCGTAGGTTCTACCGGAGCAGGAAAAACAACGATCACCAACCTGATCAACCGTTTCTACGATATCCAGGATGGAAAGATCCGTTATGATGGAATCAATATCACAAAGATCAAAAAAGACGACCTGAGACATTCCCTCGGTATCGTTCTTCAGGATACACACCTGTTTACCGGAACGATCCGTGACAACATCCGTTACGGTAAGCTGGATGCGACAGATGAGGAAATCTATGCAGCAGCAAAACTTGCCCATGCAGATCAGTTTATCCAGATGCTTCCGAAGGGATATGATACCATGTTAAGTGGTGACGGCGAGGAATTATCCCAGGGGCAGAGACAGCTTCTCTCCATTGCCAGGGCAGCCGTTGCAGACCCGCTGGTACTCATTCTTGATGAGGCAACTTCAAGCATCGATACCCGTACAGAGAGCATTGTTCAGCAGGGTATGGACAACCTGATGAAAGGCCGTACCGTATTTGTTATCGCCCACAGACTTTCTACAATCCGAAACAGCGATGCGATCATTGTTCTGGAACACGGAAAGATCATCGAGAGAGGTGACCATAAGGATCTGATCAAGCAGAAAGGTACTTATTATCAGCTTTACACAGGAAAGCTGGAACTTTCATAAAAAAAATAAAAGATCATCCTACGACAAAGAGAAATGGCAGACGTTCTGTTCACGCAGGGCCGATGCCATTTCTTTTTTGTTTTTATGAAACAGAAACGAAAACGATTTCATATATTATGCACAAAAAGACATTGAAAATATTATATAAAACGCCAGTTTACAAATATATCGACAAGAAATATAATAAAATTAATGAAAACGATTACATATTAATATAAAAGGGAGAAATGAAAGATCTATGAAACCAAAAGCTGTTTTTCTGGATATTGATGGAACACTGACAGAGCCGGGAACCAATGTGCCTCCGGCTTCTGCCCTGGAAGCGATCAGGAGGGCACAGGAAGCAGGAAATTATGTTTTTCTCTGCACAGGACGCAATTATGCAATGCTGTCTCCACTTCTGAAATACGGATTTGACGGAGTTGTGGCAAGCTCCGGTGGTTATGTGGCGTGCAGGGACGAGGTAATCTACGACAGCCCGATGACAGACGAGGAGCGTGACCGCATGAGCCGGCTTCTGAAAGAAAACGGGATCTTCCGGACGATCGAGTGCGTGGAGGGAGCTTTTACAGATGACGGCTTCAAGAACTTCCTCAGGGAACATGCAAACGAAGGGGAAAACAGTGAAATGCTCCGCTGGCAGGAACAGATCGAGAAGGATCTGAATATCTTACCAATGGAAGCCTACAAGGGTCAGGCGGTATACAAGATGGTCGTTATGAGTCCGTCCATGGAAAGTCTTGAGATCTGCCGGGAAGAACTGAAGGATGATTTTTCCTTCTGTATCCAGGAGCCGAGAGGCGGGTTTGTAAACGGCGAGATCATAAGCCGCAGATTTGACAAAGGAACCGGCGTGCTGAAAGTATGTGAACATCTGGGGATTCCCCTGGAAGATTCGGTCGGCTTCGGCGACAGTATGAATGACAAGGAAATGCTGGAAGTCGCAGGATTAAGTGTCTGCATGGAAAACGGCAGTGCGGAGATGAAGAAGATCGCCGACGTGATCTGCCCGTCCGTGACAGAAGATGGAATAAAAAAAGCATTTGAAAAATATCATTTAATGTAGTGCTTTTATGCGGTCCTCTGAAATGCCGGTTTACAAATGAAACAAAAAGGGTTATATTAAAGATACGAAATGTAAACGATTTCACACAAGAGCGCAAAGTAAAAACAAAGGAAAGAGGGAGAGAAAATGGCAATGGATTATGCAAAGTGTGCAAAAGAAATCTTTGATACCGTTGGCGGCAGATCCAATCTTGTAAGTGCGGCACATTGTGCAACGAGACTGCGTCTGGTAACGGTAGACAACAGCAAGATCGATATGAAGAAACTTGAGAACATCGATGGTGTGAAAGGTGTTTTCAGTAACAACGGACAGCTTCAGCTCATCATCGGAACCGGCACAGTAAATAAGGTATACGATGAATTCCTCAAGGTCAGCGGAATGACAGCAGCGACCAAAGAAGAGGTGAAGGCAGCAGCGGCAGCGAAACAGCCGGTATTTAAACGAATGATCAAGGCACTGGGAGATGTTTTCGTGCCGATCCTTCCGGCGATCGTAGCATCTGGTCTTATGATGGGACTGGTAGAGGCACTTGGTAAGGCAATGCCTGCATTTGCAGGAAGCGACTGGTACGGGATCCTCGACCTGTTTTCAAACACAGCATTTACCTTCCTGCCGATCCTGATCGCAGTATCTGCGGCAAGAGTATTCGGCGGAAATATTTTCCTAGGTGCAGTCATCGGTATGATCATGATCCACCCGAACCTTATCAACGCATGGTCTGTAGCATCTATGGATGCAGCTGACATCCCGGTATGGCATCTGTTTGGATTTTCCATCAGACAGGTTGGATATCAGGGTCATGTAATTCCTGTTATCATCGCAGTATGGATCATGTGCAAGCTGGAGAACTGGCTGCATAAACATGTTCCGGAGATGATTGACCTTTTTGTAACGCCACTTTGTACCGTACTGATCACAGGTTTCCTTACCATCGGACTGATCGGACCGGTATTCTCCACAGCAGAAACTTATGTACTTGAATTTGCGTCCTGGATCATCACAGTAGGACACGGAATCGGAGCAATGATCATGGGTGCGATCTATCCGCTCACAGTAGTCTGCGGTATCCACCACATGTACAATGTAATTGAAGCAGGTATGCTTGCTTCTGACGGGCTGAATATCTGGATGCCGATCGCATCCGCAGCAAACTTTGCACAGGGAGCTGCCTGCCTCGCAGTCGGCCTCAAAGCAAGAAACTACAAGACAAAATCAATCTCCATCCCGTCTGCATTATCTGCAGCACTTGGAATTACAGAACCGGCGATCTTCGGTGTAAACCTTCGTTTCATGAAACCTCTTGTATGTGGTATGGCAGGTGGTGCCGTTGGAGCCCTGCTTGGATCCATTTTCCACATTGGAGCAACTTCTTACGGAGTTACAGGAATCCCGGGATTCCTTACCACACTGGATTATTCCGCACAGTATGCGATCATGCTGGCAGTTTCCTTCGCAGTAGCATTCGCACTGACCTGGTTCACCTGGAAAGAAGACCCGGAAGATGCCAAAGTGACAGCAGCAAAAACAGATGACGCTCCGGCAGTAGAGCCGACAGCAACAAAAGAGACAGCAGAAGAAGTAACGGTAGACGGTACAGCAAAGAAACTGTATGCACCGATCCAGGGAACCATTGTTCCGAGAAATGAGATCCCGGATGATACTTTTGCAGCAGGCGTTCTCGGTGACGGTGTCGGAATCGACCCGGAAGAAGGCGTTGTCGTGGCTCCGTTTGACGGCGAGATCTCTTCTGTAACAGATACAAAACATGCAATCGGTATCACAGGACCGGCAGATATGGAAGTCCTGATCCATGTAGGTGTTGATACCGTAAACATGAAAGGTGACGGATTTGAGCTTCTGGTAGAAGAAGGACAGAAAGTCAAAGCAGGCCAGAAACTGATGACTTTTGACATCGCAAAGATCAAAGCAGCCGGATACAGCCCGGTAGCGGCAGTGCTTCTGACAAACAGTGATGATTATCCGGAATTCAAAGTAGTAAAAACAGGAAAGACCCAGAGACTGGAAGAAGTCTTTACCGTATAAAATTAAATAATAAGTAAGAGAAGGCACTGTCAGATTCCTGGATTAGATCCGTATTTGACAGTGCCTTTTTTTCATGAAACGTGGTAACAAAAGCAAAATTGTGTTATACTACAGCAAAGGGGAAAAAGCATGAATATAAGTGAAATAGCAAAATTAGCAGGTGTGTCCAGTGCGGCAGTTTCCCGTTACTTTAACAACGGATATATTTCAGAAGAGAAGAAAGAGGCGATCCGCAAAGTTGTAGAGCAGACAGGCTATCGCCCTTCCATCCAGGCACAGACACTCCGTACCAAAAAAACAAAAATGATCGGTGTGATCGTACCAAAGATCGCATCCGCATCCATAGGCAAGATCGTAGAAGGAGTTCTCTCTGTACTGAATGAGAGCGGTTATCAGATGCTCCTCGCGGTGACACAGAACGATCCGAAGAAAGAACTGGAATATCTTTCTGCTTTTAACGACAAGCAGGTGGACGGCGTGATCCTCGCTGCGACAGTAGTGACCGCCGAGCATAAGAAGATCCTTAAGAACCTGTCTGTACCGGTGATCCTGGTAGGACAGCAGTATTCCGGCCATTGCTGTGTGTATCATGATGATTATCACGCTACCAGAGATCTCACAGAAGCCGTTCTCGATATGGGAAGGAAAAATCCGGGATATATCGGCGCGATCATGCAGGACAAGGCAGTTGGCGCAGAACGTTTTGGCGGTTATGAAGATGCTGTAAAAAAAGCCGGCATAGAGAAGGCGGCACAGCAGACGGTGATTTCTGCATTTACTTCTGATTCCGGTTATGAGAAGGCGGGAGAACTGCTTGCGAAGTATTCGGAGCTTGATGCAGTCATCTGTGCGACAGATACCATGGCTGCCGGAGCCGTCCGTTATCTGAGAGAGCATGGAAAGAAAGTCCCGGAGGATATTCTGGTTGCGGGACATGGAGATTCTGAGATCGCGAGAGTGATCACACCGCCGATCCCTACCGTGCATTTTTCTTATGAGAAGAGCGGTGAGATGGCAGTGGAGATGCTGATCGAAATGATGGGACAGGGTGAAACAGCGGTCAGAGAGGTGAAGCTTGGCTATTCTCTGATCAATATATAATAAAAGAAATGGGGTGCGTTTTTTGCTGAAAACATGGATACCGGGAGAAGCTCCCGAGAAAGAAGAACTGAAACAGCAGCTCGATGCGGCAAGAAAGAAACTTTATGATCTCCAGATGAAGATCAAGGAGCACAAACTTCCGGTGCTGGTGCTTTTTGAGGGATGGAGTGCCGCCGGCAAGGGCAGTATGATCGGCAAGGTGATCAAGAATATCGACCCGAGATTTTTTAAGGTGGCGACGATGTCAGCTCCGTCGGAGGAAGAACTGCGCAGACCATTTCTTTACCGCTACATGTGCCAGATCCCGGAGCAGGGCAAATTTACTTTCCTGGATTCCGGATGGATGGAGCAGACGACGCAGGAAGTGCTTCGTAAGGAACTGACCGGAGAGGATTATGAGAAGCGGATCGAGAGCATCCGCCGGTTTGAGCGTCAGCTTACGGATAATGGATATCTGGTGCTTAAGTTCTTTATGCAGATCAACAAAGAAGAGCAGAAACTCCGCATGGACAAGCTGTGTTCCAGTCAGGATACACGCTGGAGAGTGTCAGAGTTCGACAAATGGCAGCAGGAACATTACCGCAAATGTGAGAAGGTCTATGATCGTTATCTCAGGGATACGAATGCATCGACTTCTCCATGGTATATCATAGATGCAAAGGATAAAAAGTGGGCAGAATTACAGGTGACGGATACACTGGTGAGCAGTATTGAAGTTGCCCTCCAGAACCAGAGTCATTCTGTTCCGATTCTTCAGAATATCTTCCCGCTGGTAAAAATGCCGAAACTGGCAGACGTTGAGCTTACCGGCAAGACGATCGATGATGAGGAATATGACAAGGAACTTAAGAAACTCCAGAGTAAATTAAGTGAACTCCACAACCGTCTCTACCGTAAACGGATCCCGGTGATCATCACATACGAAGGATGGGATGCTGCCGGCAAGGGTGGAAATATCAAGAGGATCACAGGCGCACTTGATCCACGCGGATATGAGGTGCATCCGATCGCCAGCCCGGAACCACACGAAAAAGCCCGCCATTATCTGTGGCGTTTCTGGACGAGACTTCCAAAGGACGGCCATATCGCAATTTTTGACCGCACCTGGTATGGCCGTGTCATGGTGGAACGTCTGGAAGGATTCTGCAGCGAAAACGACTGGAAACGTGCGTACAATGAAATGAACGAATTTGAGAAAGAACTGTCCGACTGGGGAGCTGTGATCATCAAATTCTGGGTTCAGATCGACAAGGATACACAGCTTGCGCGGTTTAATGACCGTCAGAACAATCCTGAGAAACAATGGAAGATCACGGATGAGGACTGGAGAAACCGTGAGAAATGGGATCAGTATGAGGAGGCGGTCAATGAGATGCTCAAGAAGACTAGTACGGCTTATGCGCCGTGGCATATTCTTGAGTCGGTGGATAAGAAGTATGCACGCATTAAGGCGCTCAAGATTGTGATCAAAGAGTTGGAAAAAGCCCTGAAATAAGGGCTTTTTTGATGCCCTTATTATCTCTGCTTTTTATTATTTCCTTTAATCCTGGGGATTTGGATGCTTGGGAGCAGAGCAAACCGCGAAGGGACGTCGCCCGTCCCCTCGCCACCCCTCGGCTGGGTGTTTGACGGAAATTTTGTCGTGTGGGATGCCCTTTGAAAAATTCTCCTGGTGCAACAAGTCGGGAAACTTTCGTATAAATGGATTCGAAATTTGCACTGTGTCTCAGGGTGCCTGCGTCTGCATTTTCTAAGGCTCCCCCACAAGACAAAATTCCCGTCAAACATTCAGGAGGGCACTGAAAAAGTCTACAAGGTAACCGCCTTAACAAAAAAGTGTCGATACAAATCGACGGGTCCCAGGGCAGTACCCTACGGCTCCATAAACTTTTTTAGTTCATCCATAAAAGTACTAACATCCTTAAACTCACGATACACCGACGCAAACCGCACATATGCAACAGCATCGAGATCCTTCAAATGCTCCATAACGATCTCGCCGATGCGAGTACTGGAAATCTCCTTATCCGCGCTCTCAAAAATAGACCCCTCGATGGAGTCGATCATAGACTCAATCTTCTCGATCGGGATCGGGCGTTTGTAGCACGCACGAAGAACACCGTCCTGGATCTTGGAACGGTGATAAGCTTCTCTTGTCTGATCCTTCTTGATGACACTTAATGGAATAGTCTCAACCTTCTCATAAGTGGTAAATCTCTTGCCGCAGGATTCACACATCCTTCTCCTGCGGATCGCATTGGTATCTTCGACAGGTCTGGAATCAACGACCTTGGTATTATCCTGATTACAAAATGGGCATCTCACGATATTATCCCTCTTTTCCCTTTTATGGGCTAATTATACTGTATTTTTTTGGGTAATGTCAATAAATTACAGTGTATATTTCCGGCATTTTATGCATATATTTTTGAAAAAAATGGTGTCTGTATGCGTCTTTGCGAATTAAGGCAAAAAGAGATCATAAATATCCGCACCTGCAGGAGTCTTGGCTGTCCGATCGATCTGGAATTTGATGAAAGAAGCGGAAAGATCACAGCACTGATCGTTCCCGGACCTGGCAGATTCTGCTGTTTCTGGGGACGGGAAAGTGAATTTATCATCCCATGGAGCAGCGTCCGTCAGATCGGAGAAGATATCATCCTGGTGGAACTCCCGGAAGAAAAATGTCCTCACAGATAGTACCTTTTGCAAAACTGTCAAGGACTTATATTTTTTATATTTTTCGCAAAAAAGAATATTTCATATCCTCCCTGAGAATCATCTTTAGTACCAACTGAAATAAGGAGGATATTTCGATGGCACTAAACAAAGTTGAGATCTGCGGAGTGAACACAGCCAGTCTTCCAGTTCTGGCTCCGGAGGAGAAGGAGGAACTTTTTGAAAAGATAAAAGCCGGTGATAAGGAAGCGAGAGAGCGTTACATCAAGGGAAATCTGCGGCTTGTCTTAAGTGTGATCAAACGATTTCAGAACAGCAGTGAAAATGCGGATGATCTTTTTCAGATCGGCTGTATCGGACTTATGAAGGCCATTGATAATTTTGACACGACTTTGATGGTCAAGTTTTCTACTTATGCAGTGCCAATGATCATAGGGGAGATCCGGAGGTATCTGCGGGACAACAGCAGTATCCGTGTCAGCCGTTCGCTTCGTGACATTGCGTACAAGGCAATCTATGCCAAAGAAAGTTACATGAAAAAGAACCTGCGGGAACCGACGATCGCGGAGATCGCAGAAGAGATTGGGATTGAAAAAGAGATGATCGTGTACGCCCTCGATGCGATCCAGAACCCGGTCAGTCTCTTTGAACCGGTATATTCTGAAGGGGGAGACACCCTGTATGTGATGGATCAGATCAGTGACAAGAAAAACAAAGAAGATCACTGGCTGGAAAATCTTTCGCTCAGAGAGGCGATGAACCGCCTCGGGGAGAGGGAGAGACACATCATTGATATGCGGTTTTATGAGGGAAAAACGCAGATGGAAGTGGCAGAAGAGATCGGGATCTCCCAGGCGCAGGTCAGCCGTCTGGAAAAAACTGCCCTTCGAAATATGAGAAATTATCTTCGTCCATAACAAAAAGCTCC
>QWCY01009584.1_pt1 | contig 10609 bp, 7 predicted proteins | sample 1972631 | NCBI WGS metagenome assembly QWCY01 (sample SAMN09866696, study PRJNA288562) | Human gut metagenome isolate pre1_stool, whole genome shotgun sequencing... | isolation source: gut | host: Homo sapiens | place: USA: California
ATCGTCTACCCCGTCATTGGCGGCCTGCTCGGAGAATGGTCATGGCGGGCGCCTTTTTTCGTCTTCACGCTGGCCCTGCCGACAGCGGTTTTGTCCCTCATGGTGACGCTGGAAAAACCGCAAGGGGCGATGGACTGGCGGCGCTACTGGAAGCAAACGGGGAATATCCTACGTGAGAGGCGGGCCATTGGCTTCTTTGTGCTGGTATTTTTGTGCTACTGCGCCATCTATGGGCCCATCAACACCTGTTTCCCGATGATGGCCGAAGCGAAGTACCACGCATCTTCGTCTCGTATCGGCCTTGTCTTTTCGTTCGTAGCCATCGGTTCCTACTTGGCGGCCGCAGGGCTCCCCCGCCTCCATGCAAAGTGGTCTTTCCGTACGCTCATCTTGGTTGCGGGATTCTGTTATACGCTGCCTCTGGCTTTTCTGGCCTCCGTTCCGGGTTTGTGGCTTTGCGCGGTGCCTCTGTTCGTTTCCGGTGCGGCGCAGGGGCTTTCCTTACCCATCATCAACGATAATGTGGCACTGCTCGGCACGCCCGATGACCGCGCCGCCATCCTTGCTGTAAGCGAGACGTCCGTTCGCGTAAGCCAGAGCGTATCACCGCTCCTGTTCAGCATCATTTCCATGAAGTGGCTCTGGGATGGCGCCTATGCCTCCGGTTTTGCCGTGGGTATATTGATTCTGCTGGTAGCGTTTTTTGTGTTCGAACCCCGTACCGCTCCATCGCAGAAATAAAAAAGCGTTCACCCTCCAGCTCTCAGGGCAAACAAAAGGGCCGGGAAATGCTCCCCGGCCCTTTTGTTTGCAAAGAAAACTTTCCGTTAACCAGCATATTCTCAAAATTTAAAATTTCCGTATGTGCGGCGTCTTGACCGTTGCGGGGAGTACCGTCTGAGTATGGTCCCGTCGTTGGTTTTGGGACTGTGAAACGGGAAGGCTGTAAACAGACTGAGGCGTGCCTTGTTTATACGATATTCAGTTATATGCTATAAATATGGATGGCAATAGTGCTCTATAAAAAACTATATCAAAAAATAAAGCTGTATAGAGCATGGCAATGGCGTATTGTGCCGCTTTTCGTATGATAGCTTCTTGCTTCCAACGATGACCGTATGATAAAGAAATGTATCATTGATAAGAGAATGTCCATACTTTTACGGGGCCGTACATAGGCGAACAGGTTGTATTCCGTTTGTCTCGTTCTTTGTTATCGTTGGAGTATACGATGCCCAAAAGGCTTCTGTGCTGTATTTTTTTGGTATTGATGTGTGTCAGCGGCTGTGACGATGCACCGAAGCCGAAAATCGGCATTTCCTTTGGCGTGGGTGAAGCGAAGCGCTGGCCCGCCGAGAAGGGCTACATGGAGGAAAGGGCTCAGGAACTGGGGATGGAAGTGGAAACCCGTTTCAACAAGGCCGATGCTCCCAAAACCCAGATGCAGGATTGTTTTGAGCTGATCGACAGCGGTATCTCAGTGCTCATCCTTATACCGCGCGACGCCAGGAAAGCGAACGAAATCCTCGCGTATGCGAAGAAAAAGAACGTTAAGGTCATCTCGTACGCCAGGGCGGTGATGGGTGAAGACATCGATTTTTTTGTGGGCTACGATACCTACAGGATCGGGCAGAGTTTGGGGCTGCATCTTACAGAAAAGACCTATAAGGGAAATCTTGCCATTTTGAAGGGTGACAAGAACGATTTTAACTCCCCCTTGCTTTATGATGGCGCGATGATTTCTATCAGGCCCTTGGTGGAACGGGGGGCTATCCATATGATTCTTGACGAATACGTGAACGGATGGTCAGTGGATCTTGCGAAGCGTATGCTCACTGACGCCATCATCAAAAACGATTACAAGATCGACGCTGTTTTTGCCCACAATGACATTTTTGCCGGAGCCGCTGCCGAGGTCGTCAAGGAGCTTGGCATCAAGAATCCGGTGATCATCACGGGGATGGACGCCGAAACTCCCGCGCTCAAGAGACTGCTCGAGGGAACGCAGGACGCCACCGTGTACATGGACCTTAAATCGATGGCGTATACGGCGGTCAATGAAGCCTACAACATGGCTACCAAGAAGAAGCCCAACGTCAACTCCGAGTTCGATAACGAGAGCAAGTTTAAGATCGACGCTTTCCTTATCAACGGGAAACTCATTACACGTGAAAACATAGACAGAGTGCTCATCGCTCCCGGCCATTTCACACATGAACAGATTTACGGCAACTGAGTATTCTTCCGATTGCTTTTTGCAAGAAGGCCGGGACAATCCCGGCCTTTTCTCTGCCTTTCGTGAGTCAAGAATAGGGATGGCTAATGAAAACATGAAGCTTTCGACTTAGCCATCTTAGCCATCGGAGCATCGGCTATCGAAGGGCTTTGAGGTAGTCGTCCGTAACGGCGTTCATGCGCCGCAGGCGCTGCCGGTCTTCCTTGCGTACCATGCCGATGCTTTCATAGAATGCGGCAATGTCTGTAAGCCAGTTTTGAAGTTTGCTTTTGCCTTGTGCTTCATCAAAGAGGGCAAGCTGTTCCTCGAGATTGAACACCGCATGATTCGCCAAATCCTTTGCGGCGATTTCGGAGGTAAGTTTGCGTCCCGTCCATTCTTCATAAAAGCGGACATAATCGGGGACGAGCGTTTCGACGGGCGTTTCCCGCATGAATGTGATTACCCTGAGGTACATCTTCAAGAACGCCTCGACCCGTTCCGGATACTGGATGGCGTACTCATGATTGGCGACGATGAGGACGGGCTGAGAGACGCCGCAATTGCTGGACAAGGCGGCCGGTTTGAATCCCTTGGCGTCGGCATCGTAGGTCAGAGGAGCCCACAGTGCCACAACGTCGCCAAGTCCGCCCGCGAAAGCCCCGAGCGCCTGTACCGGAGACATATACTTGACGCGCACATCTTTTTCTCCAAGGCCCAATGACTTGAGCCATGCCGCCATCATATAGTGGGCGGAAGTGCCTTTCGGACAGAGTATCTCTTTTCCCTTGACCGTGGCTTGATCGCCGTAGATGTCAGGATAGGCCGGGTTTGTTCCTTTGATGCTGAGGAGCGGGCTGTCGGCGCGGACATAGAGGGCGTTGGCGGCGGATTCGTCATTGGCGACGGCAATGATGTCGAGGCGCTCGCTCAGTGTTGCGGTAAGCGCGGGGACAGCCCCACAACCGGCAATGGCCCAATCGTAGGCAAGTACGCCCTCCACAATGGCCTTGCCCGAGTCAAAGCGGAGCATGGTGAGATCCAGCCCGGCTTCCTTGTCCCATCCTTTCTGCTTGGCATACCAGACGGCGAAGGTTTCGTGTTCACCCAGCCATGCCGTCTTCATGGGGATGGGTGATGCGGACCGGGCGGGAGTGCTCCAGGCCAGCGCAAGAAGCACCAGACAGATACCGACGAATGACCGTTTGAATCCCATAACGCACTCCTCTCAATGGTCCCGGACCGCCGCGATGGCGATCCGGGAGAGCCGTCGCTAGTTGAACTTGTTTTCCCGCATGATGTCGCCGATGGTCTTCCACATATTGTCGAGAGCCTTCTGGAAATCCTCGGCGGACAGATAATCGGTGGTCAGGCCGGCCTTGGCGAACTTGGCCTGCACGTCGGGATCGGCGAGGGCTTCCTTGACGAGATTCTGCATGGTCAGGATACGGTCTTCAGGGACGCGCTTGGGGGCAACCAGGCCATGCGAAGAGGCAAAAGTATACTCGGGGCCGATCTGTTCGGCGAAGGTGGGCACGTCTGGGAATTCAGCGAGACGTTCGGGGCTGGATACGCCGATCATGGTGAAATCGCCGGAAAGGACATAAGGCTTTTGGTTGGTGGTCACGCCAAAGCCGCTGGTGACATGGCGTCCGAGGAGGGCTGTGGAGACTTCATGGCCGCTGGTGTAGCTGACATGGGGGAGATCGACGCCGGGGAACGCCTTCAGCAGGCGGCTCATGAACAGGCGCTGCGTGGAGAGGGCTCCGTGGGTGGCATAATTGTACTTTCCGGGGGTTGCCTTGGCTGCGGCCATAAGCTCGTTGATGGTCTTGATGCCGGAGTCGGCGTTTACGGCGAGGCTCAGCCACATATTGGTGACTTGCACCACAGCGCGGAAGTCGGCCAGCGTATAGCCGGTCTTCTTGATCTGCGGTGTGGTCGAGAAGGTGGCTATTGCCGGGAAGCCGAAGGTATAGCCGTCGGGACGGGCCTTGGCCACGTCGAGCATGGCGGGGGCCCCCGCGCCGCCGGCCTTGCAGACGATGTTCAGCGTGATTTGGTGCTTGTTTTGAAAATACTCGGCCAGGATGCGGGCTGCGATATCCACGGCTCCGCCGGGGCCGAACGGGATAATGATGGTAACGGGCCGATCGGGATACGCGGCGGAAGCGGTGCGAGGCAGGCCGGACAGCAGCAGGGTGCAGACGAGGAGGGCGCAAAACAGGGCTTGAAGCTTCTTCATGGTCTCTTCCTTGCGAGGGTAAAGGTTACAGGGAAACCTTCGCGGCGGGTGCGAATGCCCGTGCGGCCTGAATGGCCGTGAGCGCCGCGAGTTTGCACCGGGGAACAAAGGTAGACGGAATCATGTATTCATCCGCGGAATGCAGGTTGGAGCCTTCCGGTCCCATGCTGCATATCGCCGGAACGCCGAGGACGCTGGAGCAATAACCGGACTCAGCCGTCCCCTTGGAGGGTGCCGAGTGGACGGAATACCCGATGAGTTCCCCGGCCTGTTCAGCCAGGGAAAAAAGCTTCATGACGCCGGGAGTGGGGACAAGCGGAGGAAGGCGTACGCCGCCGCTGATGTGTGAACTCGTGCCCGGGATATGGTTCTTTGCGGTTTCAGCGCGGAGCGCTTCAGCCAGTCTCCGTCCGGTTTCAAGCGTCTTGAACGTAATATGGATGCGTGCGGAAGCATTGGGAGCGACCGAGTTCGCAGACGTTCCGCCGTTGACGAGCCCCGTGTTGACCGTGGTGTCGTGGTCAAGATCCACATAGGCATCGAAAGCGAGGATCTTGTGGGCCAGTTCGAGGATGGCGGAAGCGCCGTCCTGATAACAGCGCCCCGCGTGGGCGGATATCCCCATGATTTCAAGGAACATGTGGCCTGAACCTTTACGTTCCAGCGTCACCCCGCCGCCGGGATAGCCCGGTTCGGTACAGATGACGGCCTGCGCGCCGTTGAGCTGCTCTCCCAGAATGGGGGTTGTGGAAGGGGAACCGAGTTCCTCGTCGGGCGAGAACGTCAGCGTCATGGGGACGTCCATCAGGCCGAGTTCCTTGAGGGCTCTGGCGACAAACATGTTTTGGACAATACCGGCCTTCATGTCAGTCACGCCGGGACCCGTGGCGCGATCCGCCGCACGATCAAGCCGGAAAGGACGCGCTCCCGCCGTACCCGCAGGGAAGACGGTGTCCATATGCCCAATAAAGGCCACGCCGGGTCCGCATTCCACAGAATGGGTACGCGCCGAGAAGACATTGCCAAGGCCATTCATCCACTGCTCGTCAGCCGGTGCGGGCTTTTTCGGAAGTTTTGCCGTGTGGAAACCGGCCTCCGCAAGCCATCCTGTCACCACTTCGCCTACCTTGTTCACGTCGGCGGCATCGTTGGTGAAGGAATCCATGTTGACGATGCGTTCCAGCATGGAGAGCATTTCCGGTTCCTTATCGGAAAACCATGCATCAAGCCGTTCCTTACATTGAGAAAGTTCCATAGCTGAGGCTCCTTTTGAGGATTACGCCGCTGCCTTGCGACCGGCGCGGAAGTCGTCGTAAACGGGCTTGAGGAGGACGAGCAAACTGACGAGCAGAATGATGCAGGCCACAGGGCTGGTATAGAAGATGCTGTAGTCGTTCTGGGAAATCGTAAGCGCCCGGCGGAAATTGGCTTCGGCGATGGGCTCGAGGATCATGGCGAGCAGGAGCGGCGGCTGGGGAAAGTCGCACTTGATCATCAGGTAGCCGACCGTTCCGAAGATGGCCACGACAAGCAGGTCGAAGGTGGAGTTGTTGACCGCATAGCCGCCGACCACGCACAGGGTGATGACGATGGGCATGAGCACGGCGCCGGGGATGGCAATGATCTTGCCCGCGCCGCGTACTGCAATGAGCCCGCACACCAGCATCATAATATTGGCGATGATGAAGGCGGCGAAGATGCCGTATACGGTAACGGGATGTTCCACGAACAGGAGCGGGCCGGGGGTGAGCCCCTGAATCATGAGCGCGCCGAGCATGATGGCGGTAATGATGTCTCCGGGCACCCCGAGGGTCAGGAGAGGGATCAGCGCGCCGCCGCATACCGCGTTGTTGGAGGATTCCGTTGCGGCGATGCCCTCCACACAGCCCTTGCCGTACATTTCCGGCGTCTTGGAAAAGCGTTTGGCCTCCGAATAGGCGAGGAAGGATGCCGCACTGACGCCCGTAGCCGGGATGATGCCGATAAGCGTGCCGATGACGGAGGAACGGATGAAGTTCACGACGTTGCCCGTCAAATCCTTGAGCGAGATGCCGCGCTTCGATACTGTGCTTTCCTTAAGGGACACGCCACGGACTACGTCTTCAACGGTTACGAGCACTTGAGAGACGGCGAATAAGCCGACAAGCACGGGAACCAGAGACAGTCCGTTGAAGAGGTTGGGGTTGTCGAAGGTATTGCGCATGTCCCCCGTTACGGGATCGAGGCCGATAGTGGCGAGGAACAGGCCCGCAAGCGCGGAAATGAGCCCTTTGACGAGATGCCCGGACGACAGCGAGGCCACCACGGTAAGACCGAACACGGCCACCGCGAAATATTCGGGAGCGCCGAAGGACATGGCCGCCCGGGCCAGCATTGGAGCGATGAAAATCAGAGCCAGAGCACTGACGATGCCGCCGACGAAGGAGGCTATGGTAGCCATGTCCAAAGCCCGGCGGGATTCTCCGCGGGCCGTGAGGGCGGGGCCTTCAAGCATGGTCGCGGCGGCAGACACAGTACCCGGCGTGCCGACGAGAATGGCGGGCAACGCGGAAAAGGCTTCCACGGCGGGCATACCGAAGGTTAGGGGGATAAGCAGGGCCACCCCCATGGCTGCGGTAAGTCCTGGAAGCGCGCCAAAGATGATGCCAAGGGTGACGCCCATAAGGTTTGCCAGCAGGGAGCCCATGGAAATGGCGTTCATGATGCCGTCAAGAATGTTCGCTAACATAAATCCTCTCCAATCCGTCATAGAGATTATCTGTAAAGGAGTTCCGGGCGGCTAGGGGAGCAGAACCTGAAAGAACCAGCCGAAAGCGAAGACGAGTACCGCCGTCGTCAGGACGGCTACGGACAGGATCTCGATGGGCTTGCGTCTGCCCAGCAGTGGAAGCGCTATGAGGAGGAAGAGGAAGGTGCTGATGCTGAATGCCCCGTTAGCCTGAAAGGGCGGATTTTCCATATTCAAGAAGAGCTCGCCGAGTCCAGTCAGGGTAACCAGGTATAGGTAGAACAAGCCGATGAAGGCGAGGATCTTCTTGAAAACCTTGGATTCGGGCCAGTAGACTTTAACGGGGGAGCGGCGGAACCCCTGCACGATGAGAACAAGGCTCAGCGCGGTCAGGAGCACGAGAATACCGGCGGGAAACGCGCCGGGGCCGACATGCTCCATGCCTCCGGCATCCGGCAGGGTAGCGACGCTATAAGCGCCGACGCCGCACAGCCCAAGCAAAATGAAACCGCTGACGACATCTGTGGGACTCTTCATGGCTGTTCCTCTTGGTGGTTCAAGTAGGGGTATGGTTACAGGGCATTCGCCGACATACGCACACCGGCGGCAATAGCCGTACGGCGGAACACTTTCTGAGCTTAGGAACGGATATATGGATTAGGTACGTGAGCCCCTATGGGCGCTGCGGCGCGCTCACCTCCTTGATGTCGAAGGGTGCTTAAGCTTTCAGCAACGGTTCCCCGCAGGCAGAGGGTGGAGATGGCAGTCATCTTGCTAGTCCCTTGCTGTGACGAAAAGGTGTTTGTGAACGATGGTATCGAGATGTTCTTCGACGGCTTTGCGGCAATCTTCAGCGGACTGCCGCTCAAGAGCATCAATGATGCGCAGGTGGGAAGCGACTGAGAACTGGTGCCACGATGCGTCGCGTAAGTCCGCGGTCCGACCGCCGGCGTACTGCTCGTTCAACAGAGCCACGGTATTGATGAGCAATCTGTTGCCCGAACACTCCGCTAGGCAGAGGTGGAATTGGGCGTCCAGCTCGCCGTCATCCCCGTCGATGAGTATGCGGCGCTGTTGATCGCAGGCAATGATCTTCAAGCGGTCGAGCTGCTCGGGGGTGCGGCGGAGCGCGGCAAGTTCGGCTACCGCGGGTTCGAGTATCCGGCGATATTCCATGACTTCGTCAAACAGGTGTCCTTCCGAATCCACCGCCTCAAGAATGGCGCTCCTGAGAGGTTCCATGTCCGGCACTCTGACATATGTGCCGTCGCCATGACGGCTCTCAAGGAGCCCCCGCTCGGCAAGGGCATGGATGGCCTCACGGACGCTGTTTCGGGAAACGCCAAAGGACTCCGCCAGAGCCCGCTCCGGGGGGAGCTTGTCTCCATCTTGGAAATGGTTCTCGGCCATGAATTGCCGGAGGCGCTCCGAGAGCTTCTGGTAGTGCCGGGGGCGGACGGTGGTAGGCAAGGGTGTCTCTTTGAGCATCTGAAACCTTTCCTGTTAATTGGTAAGACCAAAATGTCCGATTGTTCTTTTCTTGTCAACCATTTTGAAAGTATCAAACCAATGGGTTGATGTATAAAAATATATATGAACAATATGTTATGGATAATAAAGTGTGGGCATATTTTTTCTGCTTTGTAGAACAGTCGGCACAGTGGAAGGAAAAGGGCTTCTTGGTGGCTTGCAAAGATAAGGCCAAAATACAGCTGATTGGTTGAGTGACTCAAAAAGTGAATTCAATTGGTATGATTTTATGTAATGCTTTACGAACAATGAGTATATTGCAAAAGACAGAAGAAAGGAGCGTGGTGCCGTGGCGTGTTCTTTTTGTTCTGACGATGTAAGATGGTATAAATTGGTTTGATAGTATTGTGCACAATATTTTCACTGGGATAGTATGCTTAGTTGGATAGTTTTATGAACTGATGTGAGGTGCTTTCCGGCTTTTGAACCTCTTCAAAAAGACATTACCCTGCGATTACAGACCGTTCATCCTGTGTGACTGGCTTTGCTATGGCCAAAAGCTCTCAGCTGGAGCCGCGCCTTTTCTTGAAGGGATGAGCTTGCGTTCATGTGGGCGGGCGCGTAATCTCCTCAAACAATAGTCTATTGATACCTTGCTATAGCCCTTCCCGTTGGGAGGAAGCCGTAGAGGAAAGGAGTGCCCCATGTTTGAGTCCGCGGCATTGGGCCGGAGTTATCCGGCAAAGGAATATGCAGCTCTTGAAAACGACCTGCGCATGAAGCTGTTCAAGGCGCAGGGGACCTGCATTGAGCACAAACTTCCCGTCTTGATTACCATAGCCGGGGTGGACGGTTCCGGGCGCGGCGCCGTCGCCAATATGCTTTCCGAGTGGATGGACGCCAAGACGATCCGAAATCATGTCTTCTGGATGCAGACGGATGAGGAGCGAGCCCGCCCTGAAGCATGGCAGTTTTGGAACAAACTGCCTGCCGGAGGCGAAATCGGGATCTTCTTGGGTGGTTGGTATGGTGGCACCATCAGGCGTTTTTGTTGCGGAGATATCGGCGAGAGGGAGTTCAATGCGTCGATGGAACGCTGGAGGAGGCTTGAGCATACGTTGGCGTCATCCGGGACTGTCATCGTCAAGCTCTGGCTTCATCTCGGTAAGAAGGTCCAGAAGGCCCGTTTGAAAGATCGCCTGAAGCATCAGGAGATCCACCACTTCACCCCTTATGACAAGAAGAGTGCCGAGAACTATGACGGCCTTGTGAGCGCGGCAGCCAAGGCCATTACTCTGACGGACAGGGTGGATGCCCCTTGGACCGTCATCGACGCATATGACGGCAATTTCCGTAATGCGTCGGTAGCCCGGGCCATTATTGCGGCGGTTGAAGCGGCGGTCGCCGTGAAACGGCAGAATGCGGTCCCAGTGGTTCCAACAAAAGCGAGTGAAGAAGAGATAGGGCAGATTTCCGCTCTGGATGCCATCGATCTTTCCAGGACGTGCGAACGCGGCGTATACAAGAAGGAATTGGCCGAGTTACAATCGGAATTATACGATTTGACGTATAAAGCCTACAAGAAGGGCATTTCCAGCACGATTCTTTTTGAAGGCTGGGATGCGGCGGGCAAGGGGGGCGCTATCCGGAGGCTGACGGCGGGCATAGACGCCCGGATTACCCGGGTCATCCCTGTCAGCGCTCCGACTGACGAAGAGCTCGCCCATAATTACCTGTGGCGGTTTTGGCGTCACATTCCGCGGGCGGGATTCGTCACGATTTATGATCGTTCATGGTATGGCCGGGTGTTGGTGGAGCGGGTGGAAAAACTGACGCAGCCGGAGGATTGGAAGCGTGCTTATGCAGAGCTGAATGACTTTGAGGAACAGTTGCAGGAAGATAACAATATCCTGCTCAAATTCTGGCTGCACATTTCCCCGGACGAGCAACT
>QWCY01006267.1_pt1 | contig 10606 bp, 9 predicted proteins | sample 1972631 | NCBI WGS metagenome assembly QWCY01 (sample SAMN09866696, study PRJNA288562) | Human gut metagenome isolate pre1_stool, whole genome shotgun sequencing... | isolation source: gut | host: Homo sapiens | place: USA: California
GTTTTTGAACTTACAGTGTCTCGCGCCCGGCAAACGCAGCAAGAAGCTCGATTGCCTGCGCATGCGTGATGGGAGATTGCGGACTTCTCGTTTCCTGCGCAAACAGCGCACGGCAGAAGCCGGAAAAATCCTCCGGGGAAACCGGCTCGTCCGGGAAAAAGCGCCCATCTCTTTGCTGCATACATCCGCGCTCGAGCGCCAGTTCGATGGCGGCGGCGTAGGGATGACGGCAGGGAACGTCGCGGCAGACGCGCGTTTTTGTCTGTACCAGCTCGATGCGCCGCGCTGCCGTCTTCCAGCCGAAGGCAAACATGCACAGCTCCCCGCGGGTTAGAATTTGCTCCGGGCGGACGGTATTGTCGCGGTAGCAGATGCACCAGCCTGCCTCCAGCAGCGCCTTCGCGGGCGCAAAGACCGGGCTTTCGGGCGAGAGGTCTGCAAACGGGCAAAGAGACAGCAGCTCCGAGACAGTGACTACGCGGTAGCCGTATTGCTGCAGCAGCGCCAGCTGTTTCGGAAGCGCCTGCGCAACCGGAGAGCGCCGCGCCATATTGTACCCGTCTTTCTGGAAGATGATCTGCCCGCACAGACAGTCCGGGTTCTGCGCCAGCGCGCGCTTCATGGGGCAGAGCATCGCGTCTACCTCGGCATCGAAGCTCGCAAGCGGCAGCCAGCCTGCGCCGTCGAAGCTTGCCGCGAGATACTGGTAGCCGAGCAGTGCGTGCGCGTCGTAGCTGGTAAAGCCGTCTTTGGTGCTATCCACATAGTGCGGCGGGCGCGAGAGTCTGATCGCATAGCCATAGTCGCGGCGCATGAGCTCGTCGAGCCGCCGGAGGTCCTGCGTGACCTCGGCAAGATTTTTAAACGGCTGCCTGCCGCCGTAGACCAGCGGTTTCGGACCATAGAGGACGTGACGGTAGGTGTGGCTGGTGATTTCGTGTCCGCCGTCCAGAATGCGCTGGACAAGCTCCGGGCAGTGAACCGCACCGCCGTCGGCGTCCTTATGAATATCGGGGTAGTGGTCGTATCGGATGCCGCCCCAGGACGCAGAGCCCGCTTTTCCGGGCTTGTCGGGATAGTTTTCCGAGGTATCGCCGACGATATCAAATGTGCCGTGTGCGCCGAACGCTTCCAGAGACTCCAGAAGCGACAGCGTCAGAGGCGTTCCGTCTGAAGACGGGTTTGCAGGCAGGCGGCACGGACCGTCGTCAAAGGTCATCGCGCAGACTCTCTGCGGCAGACTGACGCGCTCGATGCGGCGCACGGGGCTTAAATAGACCGGCGTGCGGGCGCGGATTTCATCCTGATAGCGGTGCTTAAGCTTTTTGGCAAGACCGATGGCTTTCGTCACAGCGGACATGGCAGTTCTCCTTTATACATGAAACACATCGCGCGCGATGCACGCGGCAAAATAGCAAAGCGCCTTGCAGCGCGACAGAACCGTGCCGCAGCTTTGCTCGCGGCGGATTTTGGACAGTCCCTTCCAGACCCATTTGCAGGCGCGGACCTCGACGGCGCGGCAGCTTCCGGCTTTCAAGGCTTCTTTCAGCGCGGCAGGCGACGGCTCGCAGGAAAACTCCGTCACGCAGCCGCCCAGCTCTTTGGCGCAGTGCGCGTCCGACCCGCCCGTTCCGGGAAGGGACAATTCCTGCGACAGCTGCCGGGCTTTTTCATTTGCACCGGGCTTTAGCATCGCGCGGGCGTTTGCGGTTTCGATGGCGTCGAAGCCGAGACGGGCAATCTCTTCGGGTGCCAGCTTCTGCGGCGCAAACGGGTGCGCCAGCACGGCAAGCCCGCCGGAAGCGTGGATTGCGGCAATCGCCTGCGCGGGAGGCGGAAATTTCCCAAGCGCGGCAAAGTCGATGGGTGCGTCTAAAAACAGCCCCAGAATATGACCGTTCGCGGACGTGATTTCAACGCCCGGAATCAAAAACAGATCTTTACAATCCGGCAGCGGCGTACACAGATCGTGGTCCGAGACGGTGATGGCGGAAAGACCGCGCGTTCGGGCGGTTTCAATCAGCGCCTCGACGCTGCTTCTTCCGTCCAGCGAGGCGCGCGAGTGGACATGCAGGTCAGCAAGCAGTTTCATTTATGTCCTCCCCGGTGAAAAAGATTGCGGAAATAGACCTGCGCGGGCGCGGGGTCTTTGGGGTCCGCGATGCCGTTTTTGACGCAGGGGCTCAAGAAATCCGCCGCCGCGGCAAAAAACCTTCCGGGCTGACCCGCTTTGAGGTAGCCGAGACCGGCGGCAAAATCCGCCGGATAGTACGCCATTTTCACGTGCTGCGCCGGGACCTCCTCCGGCAGGGGAAGATTTGCTGCAAGGCAGAACCAGCTGTAGGCAAAATCGGTCTTTGCCGCGCGCGTGAGCGGGAACGTGCCCCAGACGCGGGGGTTTACCTCCAAAAGACGCGGACTTCCGTCGGCTGCGCATTTGAACTCAAACATCGCAGGACCCGTGAATCCGGTTTCCTGCACGAGCGCTTCGGAAAAGGCAAGAAGATCACTCCGCGAGACGCTTTCGCAGCAGCTCGAAGGTCCGCCGGAGACCGGATATTCGCGCACGCGGCGGTGGCAGAGGCTACGGTAAACTGCGCCGTCCTTTGCCAGAACCGAGCAGCCGTAGGCGGCACCCGGCAGATATTCTTGCACGATGGGATCTTCGTTCGTGAGCGCTTTGAAATGGTGAAAGGCGGCGCGCAGCTCGTCTTTTGTGCGGCAGATGCGGTAGCGCTGTGATGCGGTCAGACCGAAGCTTTCACCGCAGTGCGGCTTGACCGCGCAGGGAAGCGGCACGCGGGAGAAAAACGGCTCGTCCGCTTCCTCCGGCTGACGCTCGAAGCTCTCCGGAACCGGAACACCGAGCGTTTTTGCCAGCGCGGAAACGGCAGCCTTGTCATTGAAAAGCGTCAGCTGCGAAGGTGTCGCGGCGCAAAGCCCCGCGACGGCGGAAAAAGCATCGCGGCTCCGGCTTACCATGGCGAGCGTCTTTGCGCCCACCGGCAAAAGTACGGGCTTTTCGCCCTCGATTTCCAGCACCTCGCGGCAAAGGGCAAGGAGCGCAGCCTCATACTCCTCGTCCGGCAGACGGACGCACTGCGCCGCGCCACGGCTTGCAAAACCGACGGGGGCTTCGATCGACGCTTTCTCGCACGCAGCCACGCGCACGCCGCGATCGAACAGGTCCCGGATGAGCGAGACGGACATCCGGTAGTGCGCGTCGGTCACAATGGCAGTCATGGCGAAACTCCTCCAATCTAAGATACTCCCTATTATACCGGGTTTTGCGGAAAATGCAACAAAGAGGCTGCCGCGCGGCAGCCCCCGATTGTTACAAACCTGCGATATGGATGATGCCCTTGCACAAGAGGGCGACGATGCAGCAGGCGGTGGTCACGCCGGCTCCAATGGAGAGCATGGCGTGAGAAAGCCGCCTTCCCAGCAGCGCCGCGACCAGCGCACCGGTCCATGCGCCGGTGCCCGGAAGGGGAATGGCAACGAACAGATACAGCCCCAGCAGCTCCGAGCGCTTGATGCGCGCGGATTTTGCCCGACCCCGGTGCTCTAACCAGCAGGCGGCAGACGCGAGCTTTCCGCCCCGGCGCTGCATCCACGATAAAATCCGGCGCAGGAACACAATCACAAACGGCACCGGCAGCAGATTTGCCAGAATACAGGAGGGATATAGAAGCGCCTGCGGAATGTCGTGCGCCAGCCCGAAGGGGATTGCGCCGCGAAGCTCGCTGACAGGCGCCATAGAAAGAAGCAGCGTAAACAGATAATCGTGAAGCGTCATAGGCGTGTCCTTTGTAGGAAGATTTGGGGCTTACGTGCGGCTGTGGCTCTCCAGATACCCGGAGAGCGCCTCAATGAGCCGGTTTTCGCGCAGCCGGTTGACGCCGAGCTCTTCCAATACCGACCGCGCGCCGGATCTTACCAGAAGCTTCAGCGTATCGGAAAGCGCCTTGCGTGTGGGCTTATCGAGCTTCTGCAGCGCCTTGACCATCGCAGAGGCGGTTTTGAGCCCGCCCACCTTGAGATCGGTCAGGGTGCTGGCGTCGGTGCAGGTGAGAATGTCAAAGAGCGTGTCGACGAACTGCGCGCGCTGCGGCTCGGTCAGCTCGCGCAGAAAGGACCGCAGCGTCTGGTCCATGATTCTGCCGCCCTCGGCAAGCTCCGTCAGGTGCTCGAAGCGCTCACCCAGAACCTGCCACGAAAAGCCGTCGTGCTGCATGAGCCCGATTTGTGTGCTGCGCACGACCTGATATGCTTCCTCGTGCTCCAGAAGCATGCCGACGACCGACGATTCTGGCAGCAGCGTCGTAATTTTGCCTGCAATCCGGCGATGTTCGGGAAGCTCCAGCAAAGATGCATAGAATCCGGGACCGTCGTTGTTGTAGACGGCACGAATCTGCTTCTGTATCGCTTCACCGCAGAAGACCGCGGCATACACGGCGAGATTGCCGCCCTTGGAGTGCCCGCCGACAAGCAGCGGTCGGAACGCAAGCGCGGCTGCTGCCTGCTGCAGATAGTCTGCCGCGTAGCGCTGCGCCGGAATTTCCGGCGTGAACGCCATGTTGAAGTCTTCCTTCCAGCCGACAATCGTGTCGTCTGTGCCGCGGAAGGCGACATAGGCGCTGCCGTCCGGCAGGAGCATCGTCATGGCAGAAAACTGTGTCTGCGTTTCTTCGTCAATCCGGTTCACATAGCCGAGCAGGCGGAGACTGCCAAAGCGTGCGGTCTGTGCTGCCTTTTGAACCAGCACCGGAATCTGATCCGGCACCAGAACACCCATATCGGTGGTCGGATGGGCAGCAAAATAGGCATCCCATGCCTCGCGGAGCGTGACTTGCTGCGTTTCAAAGCCAGCGGGCGCGAAGCCGGAAAGGTCCAGATAGCAGATCTCTGCCAGAATCAGATTGTCCACCTCGTTGAACGCCCGCTCGGAAAGCGTCAGATCGCCCCGCCAGTCGAGATAGTCGAAAATGTTTGCCATAGCTTCCTCCGGATGTTGTGATCATGAAGCTATCATACACGGTTTTTTCCATCGTCTCAAGGAAAAAACAGCTAAATTTTTCTTAAGATTTTCTGTTCACACAAAATTTTCAGGTCTGCCGCGCTTCAACATATAAACCTATTGACTTAGTAGGGAATATGTGCTATGCTTGCATCAAAGAAAAGAACCAACACGAAAGGAGTCAATCCTATGATGAAGATTTACGCAGACAATGCCGCGACGACCAAAATGAGCGGCACCGCGCTGGAAGCGATGCTTCCGTATATGACGGAGCACTTCGGAAACCCGTCGAGCCTGTACACCATCGGACAGGAGGCAAAAGAGGGCTTGGAGGCCGCGAGAGCCACCGTCGCAGCGTGCATCGGCGCGCAGCCCAGAGAGATCACCTTCACCTCCGGCGGCAGCGAGGCAGACAACCAGGCAATCCGCTCGGCAGCGCTGCTCGGCGCGAAAAAGGGAAAAAAGCACATCATTTCGACCAAATTTGAGCATCACGCGGTGCTGCATACGCTTGCGAAGCTGGAAAAAGAGGGCTTCGAAGTGACGCTGCTGGACGTGCATGAAAACGGTCTTGTCACCGCGCAGCAGGTCAAAGACGCCATCCGCGAAGATACGTGTCTGGTTACGATCATGTTTGCCAACAACGAAATCGGCACCATCCAGCCCATCGCGGAGATCGGCGCAGTCTGCCATGCGGCAGGCGTCCTGTTCCACACCGACGCGGTGCAGGCGGCAGGGCATGTCGCTATCGATGTCAGCGCGATGCACATCGATATGCTCTCGATGTCGGGTCACAAGTTCCACGGACCCAAGGGCGTGGGCGCACTGTATGCCCGGCGCGGGATTATCCTCACCAATATCATTGAAGGCGGCGCGCAGGAGCGCGGCAAGAGGGCCGGCACCGAAAATGTCCCCGGCATCGTCGGCATGGCGGCAGCGCTCAAGGATGCGTGCGACCATCTGGACGAGAACGCAAAGAAGGTTTCCGCGCTGCGCGACCGGCTGATCGCAGGGCTTCGCAAAATTCCGCACTGCGCGCTCAACGGCGCAGAAAGCCCGCGCCTGCCCGGCAATGTGAACTTTTGCTTCGAGGGCATCGAAGGCGAGAGCCTGCTGCTGCTTCTCGATGCGAAGGGCATCAGTGCCTCGTCCGGCTCGGCATGCACGTCCGGGTCTCTGGACCCCAGCCATGTGCTGCTGGCAATCGGCAGACCCCATGAGGTGGCGCACGGTTCGCTGCGGCTGACGCTCTGCGAGGAAAACACGATGGAAGAGGTAGAATACATGCTGGACGCAATTCCGCAGGTCGTGACGTATCTGCGCAATATGTCTCCTGTGTGGAAAGAACTCGAACGCGGCGAAAAGCAGTTCATGCTGTAAGTTGGATGTAAGGAGGAACAAAGGCTATGGCACTTTATACTGATATTGTGATGGATCACTTTATGAACCCGAGAAATGTGGGAAGCATTGAAAACGCGGACGGCGTCGGCGAGGTCGGCAACGCCAAATGCGGCGACATCATGAAGATGTATCTGAAAATCAAGGACAATAAAATCGAGGATGTGAAGTTTGAAACCTTCGGCTGCGGCAGCGCGATTGCTTCGAGCTCCATGGCAACCGAGATGATCAAGGGCAAGACGATCGACGAGGCGCTTGCCGTCACCAACAAGGACGTCGTCGACGCGCTGGGCGGACTTCCCGCGCACAAGCTCCACTGCTCTGTGCTTGCCGAGGAGGCGGTCAAATCTGCCGTCAAGGATTATTACGACAAAAACGGCATTGCCTACGACAAGAAGAAGTTCCCCGAATGTGAGAACTGCGAGTCCTGCCGCATGGTATAATTGAAAAACGAACGCCCGCGAAGCTGCGCTTCGCGGGCGTTTTTTTGCATTAAAGAGAAATCGTGGTGCCGGTTTTGCCGGCGATGCCATCCTTTGCCTTTTCCAGGAGCGTAATGAGAGCCGTTCTGCCGGGCTTGGACTCGGCAAACTTGACAGCCGCTTCAACCTTCGGAAGCATCGAGCCGGGCGCAAACTGCTTCTGGGCGATGTACTCGCGCGCCTCGGCAGGCGTGAGGGTGTCCAGACCCTTCTGGTCGGGCTTGCCGAAGTTGATGGCAACCTTCTCGACTGCCGTCAGAATGATGAGCATGTCGGCGTCGAGCTGCTCTGCCATGCACTCGGAGGCAAGGTCCTTGTCGATGACTGCGGGTACGCCCTTGAGGTGGTACTTGTCTTCCCAGACAACGGGGATACCGCCGCCGCCGGCAGCGATGACCGCATGCTTTGCGTTCATCAGCGCGCGCACGGTTTCAATCTCCACGATCTCCACGGGCTTCGGGCTCGCAACGACCTGACGCCAGCCGCGACCTGCGTCTTCAGCAACGTCGATCCCCTTTTCTGCTGCCAGCTTCTTTGCCTCTTCCTCGGTCATGAACGCGCCGATGGGCTTGGTCGGATGCTGGAAGGCAGGGTCTTCGGGGTTGACGGCAACCTGCGTGAGAACGGTCGCGCAGTGGATGCCGAGACCGCGGCGGTCCAGCTCCTCACCGATCATGTTCTGCAGATCGTAACCGATATAGCCCTGGCTCATGGCGACGCAGACGGAAAGCGGCATAATATCGCTCTTTGCCTCCTGCTTGTGGTAGGCGGCAAAGGCGTTCTGAATCATACCGACCTGCGGTCCGTTGCCGTGGGCGATGACGACCTCGTGACCGTCTTCGATCAGATCGGCGATTGCTTTTGCGGTGACATGGACAGCGTCCATCTGCTCATGCAGATTTTTGCCCAGAGCGTTGCCGCCCAGGGCGATGACAATTCTTTTACCCATTTTCAAATTCCTCATATTTCAATAGTGGAAATGGCGGGAGCGCGGCTCCCGCCATTTGAAATAGCCTCGCAGAGTTCGCGCCGCGCACGGCGCGAAAAGATTTGAATCATTTTATCCGGCGGCTCTGCCGACCGGAAAAATTCCTCTCAGTCCGCAAGTGTGGAATTTTTGCGGCTTGCCGCAAAAATTATGCGCGCGGCGGGCTGCAATTCCCGATTCATTGAAAGCCTGCTTTCCATGAAGACTCTTAGAACATCTTGCGCTTGTTGTCGGAAGCGTCGAGGTCCATCAGCGTCTTAACCGGGTCCTTGACCTGAGCCAGGAAGATCATAGCGGCGATGATGTACGGCTTGTAGGAAGCCTGCTTGTAAAGCGGCACCAGATAGCGGTCGAACACGGAGTTGTCGACCTCGCCCTCGGCGCAGGACAGACCCGAGATATCGGCGGGCAGGCAGTGCAGATACAGCGCCTTGCCGTCCTTCGTGAGCTTCATCATTTCTTCCGAGCAGGTCCAGTCCTTATGCTCCGCGTTCTGCGCAAGCAGCTGCTTTTCCAGCTCGTCGATGCCCTTCTGGTCACCCTTGACATACAGCTCGGAGCGCTTTTCCATCGCCTGGAACGGCGCCCAGGACTTCGGATAGACGATATCGGCGTCCTTAAACGCTTCTTCCATGGAGTTGGTCTTGTGGAACTTGGAGCCGTACTTCTCGCAGTTCTTGCGGGCAATTTCCTCGACCTCGGGGAACACGTCGTATCCTTCCGGATGTGCCAGCGTAACGTCCATGCCGAAGCGGGTGAACAGACCAATGACGCCCTGCGGGACGGACAGAGGCTTGCCGTAGCTGGGGGAGTATGCCCAGGTCATGGCAACCTTCTTGCCCTTGAGGTTCTCGACGCCGCCAAAGTAGTGGATGACATGCAGCATGTCCGCCATGCACTGGGTCGGATGGTCCACGTCGCACTGCAGGTTCACGAGCGTCGGTCTCTGCTCGAGGATACCGTCGCGGTAGCCCTCTTCCAGCGCGTCCATGAACGTCTTCTGATACTCATGACCCTGATGGATGTACATGTCGTCGCGGATGCCGATGACGTCAGCCATGAACGAGACCATGTTTGCGGTCTCACGGACGGTTTCGCCGTGGGCAATCTGGGACTTCTTCTCATCGAGAACCTGCTCTTCCAGACCCAGGAAGTTGCAGGCAGAAGCAAACGAGAAGCGGGTACGGGTGGAGTTGTCGCGGAACAGGGAAATGCCGAGACCGGAGTTGAAGATCTTCGTGGACTTGTTGCGCTCGCGCAGATCGCGCAGGGCGTCGGCAACGGTGAAGACCGCGTCGATTTCGTCGTCGGTCTTGTCCCAGGTCCAGTAGAAGTCGGTCTTGTACATGTTGTTGATGCGCAGGGTTTCCAGATGTCTTGCAAGCTCAACAGTTTTGCTCATAATTCTTTCTCCTTAAAAAATCTCTATATCCTAAAAAACAGAAAATACTATTTATAGACAGGCATGAATTCTATCGGCTGCTGGCGCATAGGATTCTTGGATGCCCTTACTTAATGTCGTTGCCGGTCAGTTCCTGACGGAACGAGGTGGCGGAGCCGTCCTTGTTCTCGGGCTTGTAGAGCATGGGAACAGCGGCGTACAGCGCAGCGCAGGTGACGAGGTCCTGCTTCCAGGTGATCTCGTTGGGCGCATGTGCCTGCGATTCCGCACCGGGACCAAAGCCGACGCAGGGGATGCCGTAGCGACCCTGGATGGACACGCCGTTGGTGGAGAAGGTCCACTTGTCGGTCAGCGGACGACCGTCGCGGGTCGACGCTGCCTTTGCATCGGGAGCCAGACGCTTGTCGCCCCACAGCGCATGGTGCGCATCAACAAGAGCCTGCACGTGCGGCGCGGATTCCTTGTTGATCCAGGTCGGGAAGAAGCACTCGGTCTCATAGACATGACCAGTCCATGCGGGACGGTCGTACATGTACATGGAAACCTTGACGTCCTTGGCGTACTTCTTGCAGGCGGGCAGGTCTTCGATTTCCTTCAGGCAGGATTTGTAGGTCTCGCCTGCGGTCATGCGGCGGTCGATGGAGATGGAGCAGGAGTCTGCAACCGCGCAGCGGGAGGGAGAGGTGTAGAAGATCTGGCTGGTGGTGCAGGTGCCTCTGCCGAGGAAACGCGCGTCTTCCCAGTGCTCGGGGTTGTACTTCGGGTCGAGCATCTTGACAAGACCCTTGACTTCCTTGTCGTCTGCCGCATCGTTTTCGTTGAGGTCGCGGACGTTCAGGATGACTTCCGCCATCTTGTGGATCGCGTTGTCACCGCGCTCGGGCGCGGAGCCGTGGCAGGAAACACCGTGCATGTCGACGCGGATTTCCATTCTGCCGCGATGGCCGCGATAGATGCCGCCGTCGGTCGGCTCGGTGGAGATGACGAACTCAATCTGATTTCTCGCGTCTTCCGGACCGTTAAAATACTCGTTGACGATGGACTGCCAGCACATGCCGTCGCAGTCTTCTTCCTGCACGGAGCCGACGACCATGATCTTGTAGCCCTCGGGGATCAGACCCAGATCCTTCATGATCTTGCCGCCGTAAGCTGCGGCTGCCATGCCGCCTTCCTGATCGGAACCGCCGCGGCCGTAGATGATATCGTCGGTCTCATAACCCTGATAGGGGTCGGCTTCCCAGTTGTCGCGGTTGCCGATGCCGACGGTGTCGATGTGAGAGTCGATGGCAATGATCTTGTCGCCGGTGCCCATCCAG
>QWCY01006848.1_pt1 | contig 10592 bp, 6 predicted proteins | sample 1972631 | NCBI WGS metagenome assembly QWCY01 (sample SAMN09866696, study PRJNA288562) | Human gut metagenome isolate pre1_stool, whole genome shotgun sequencing... | isolation source: gut | host: Homo sapiens | place: USA: California
CTGTGGTGTCAGGATAAATTTCGGCTCATGATCAGCCTTAAACTGCAAACCTCTCCGGTACTGCGCCATAATAGCCGGGATACCTGCGGGATCCAGCTTGGCCTTTTCATAGAGCGTAATCCGGACATCTTTTCCAAGCTGCTTGATCTCCGTCACATATCCCTGATGGGCAAGAGCCTTCAGCCTTGCAATGGCAAGAAGGTTCAACACAGCTTTTGTCGGCTCACCAAAACGGTCGATCAGCTCCTCCAACATATCGTCATATTCCTGCTGGCTTTCAATACCGGCAATACGCTTATAAATATCCAGCTTCTGGAACTCGTTGCTGATATAGGAGTCCGGGATAAACGCATCGATGTTGAGATCAATGGTCGTCTCAAAATCATCCATAGTCCGGATTCCCTTTGCTTCCTTGACAGCCTCACTGAGCATCTTACAGTAAAGGTCATAACCAACTGCGTTCATATGCCCGTGCTGCTGAGCACCGAGAAGATTTCCTGCTCCACGAAGCTCCAGATCCTTCATAGCTATCTTAAAACCGCTTCCAAGGTCTGAATACTCCCGCATGGCGCTGAGCCGTTTCTCCGCGGTCTCCTGGAGCATCTTGTTTTTGGTATACATCAGGAATGCATAAGCAGTCCTGTTGGAACGTCCTACACGCCCACGGAGCTGATAAAGCTGGGAAAGGCCATATCTGTCCGAATCATGGATGATCATAGTGTTTACGTTGGAAATATCCAGTCCTGTCTCAATAATAGTGGTGGAAACCAGTACATCCACATCTCCATTGATAAAATCATACATTACCTGCTCCAGTTCCCTCTGACTCATCTGTCCATGTGCAAAATCCACTCTGGCCTCCGGCACAAGTCTGGATATCCGAAGGGCTACTTCGGCAATGTCATTGACTCGATTATATACGTAATACACCTGTCCACCCCGGCGAAGCTCCCTGCGGATGGCTTCCCGAACAGTCTCCTCATCATACTCCATAACGTATGTCTGGATCGGCACACGATCCATCGGCGGCTCTTCCAGAACGCTCATATCACGGATACCGATGAGACTCATATGAAGAGTTCTCGGAATTGGCGTTGCCGTCAGCGTCAGTACATCCACATCTTTTTTCATCTGCTTGATCTTCTCCTTGTGAGTAACACCGAAGCGCTGCTCCTCATCAATGATCAGAAGTCCAAGATTTTTAAATTCCACATCTTTTGAAAGAACTCTGTGGGTGCCGATCACAATATCTACCTGCCCCTTTTTGATCCCTTCGATGGTCTTTTTCTGCTGGGCAGATGTCCGGAAACGGCAGAGAAGCTCCACCTTCACCGGAAATTCTTTCATACGCTGTACAAAGGTATTGTAATGCTGCTGGGCAAGAATGGTAGTAGGGACCAGATAAACCACCTGTCGGCTTTCCTGTACTGCCTTAAACGCAGCTCTTAAAGCCACCTCCGTCTTTCCGTAACCAACGTCACCACACACAAGACGGTCCATGATCCTGGTGCTTTCCATATCTCTCTTGGTATCCTCAATAGCTGCCAGCTGATCCTCTGTCTCCTCATAAGGAAACATCTCCTCAAATTCCTTTTGCCATACGGTATCCGGTCCGCAGACATACCCCTCTTTCTCCTGGCGGACTGCATAAAGCTCAACCAGCTCTTTTGCGATATTTTTTACTGCACCCTTAACACGGCTCTTGGTCTTATTCCACTCCTGACCGCCAAGCTTGTTCAGCTTGGGCGTTTTTGCATTTTCGGAGGATCCTGAATATTTCTGCAAAGCATCCAGCTGGGTTGCCAGGATATAGAGATTACTGCCGCCCCGGTATTCGATCTTGATGTAATCCTTCACAACACGGTCAACCTCTACCTTTTCGATTCCACGGTAAATACCCAGTCCGTGCTTTTCATGAACAACAAGATCACCAACGGAAAGCTCTGCAAAATCCTGGATCCTGTTTCCGCTGTACTTTTTCTTTTTTTTACGCTTTTTCTGCTCTTTGCCGAAAATATCGGTTTCCGTCATCACTGCAAATTTGATCAGCGGATACTGGAAGCCACGTCTTGCGTGACCATAGACCACCATGATCTCCCCGGGACTGATGATACGATCCATGTCCTGGCTGTAAAAAGCATTCAGTCCTTCCTCTGAAAGATCCTTTGCCAGACGCTCCGCCCTGGTCCTGGAACCGGAGAGCAATGCGATCCGGTATCCCTGACTCTTATACTGAAGGAGATCCTTTACCAGAAGTTCAAAGCTGCTGTTATAAGAATCTACAGACTTCACCGTAAGATCAAATTCCTCATTGATCTTCCATCCGGAACGTCTGGGAGAAAGTGCGGATACAGCCACACAATTCCGTCTGTTCAGCTTCTTCTGCAGTTCCTGAAAACCACATAGCCACTGCTCCCGAAGATTTGCCTCGCCTTTTTCCTCTCTGTGCATACGACTCTGACGGTACTCTTCCTCCACACCCTCGCCGTTTTCTGCCAGGTGGTTCGGTTCATCCAGAAACACCAGTGTTTTTTCTTCCGGAAAATAATCCAGAAAAGATACCATATCTTCTCCGTCCATCTTTTCTGCGGCCGGATAAATCGTAATTTCATCTACATTTTCCAGAGATCTCTGACTTTCCGCATCAAAGCTCCGGATAGAATCCACCTCATCATCCCACAGTTCGATACGCCAAGGATTATCCTCTGTCAGCGGATAGATATCAATGATTCCTCCACGCACAGAAAACTGCCCCGGAAGCTCTACCTGACCGGTGCGTTCATACCCCAGCTCTACCAGCTCTTCCTTCAACTGATCCAGATCGATCACACTGTCACTTTTAAAATGAAGAAGTCTGCTTCTAATCTTTTCCAGCGGCATCAGGAAATCCATACATCCGTCAATGCTGGTAACAACGGTCACTTCTTCCTGTTCCAGAAGTGCCCGGATCACACGCATCCGCTGCCGGATCAGAAGATTTCCGTGAATATCTGCCTGAAAAAACAGAAGATCCTTTGCCGGATAAAAATATACATTTTTGTCATAGAAGCGGTAATCCTCATAGATTTCCTTTGCGTTGCGCTCATCATCCGCAAGGATCAGATGATATGGAAAAAGCCCGGAAAGTCCATACATCAGATGGACCTTCTGGGACTCCATGCATCCGGAAACATTAAGAATTCCGCAGTTTGCGCCACAGCGCTTTTTTATTTCCCCAAACTCTGCAAGACCCTGCAGAGGATGCAAAAATGCTTCCATACAAACCTCAATTCTTAGGCTTTTTCCTGTTATATTTATTCATCGCCACATCTACGCCCTCGGACAGGATCATCTCCACAGCCTCTGCCGCATCATTGATCCCTTCATCCACAAGCTTGCGGTCACTGTCCGAAAAATGACCCAGCACAAAATCTGCCAGATCCCAGTCTTTCGGTTTTGCACCGACACCAACACGGATGCGGATAAATTTTTCAGTTCCAAGGCGGCGGATGATATCCTTGATCCCGTTATGTCCGCCTGCACTGCCCTTTTTGCGGATACGAAGCTGCCCAGGCTCCAGATCGATATCATCGTAGATCACGATCAGCTCTGTCTCCGGATCGATCTTGAAATAGCCGGACATCTCCTGGATCGGACCGCCGCTTAAATTCATATAGGAAAGCGGTTTCATCAGAATAGCTTTTTCACCGCCGATGATACCTTTTCCATACATGGCATTAAATTTTACGCCGCCCTGCGGGATATTATGCTTCTCCACAAGACAGTCAACGGTGTCAAAGCCCATATTGTGGCGTGTAGCCTCATACTGCTTTCCCGGATTTCCCAAACCTGCAATTAAATACATAAAAACTCCTCAGCTGTAATTTACCTGTTTCAATGTCAGGCCTTCTTATGCCTTAAGGCATACAAATGCTCTGATCGTATCAGTTAAAATATACCATCTCATCAGCAAGTGGCTCACAAACTTCTACATGATCTGCGTAAAGTACGATTCCCTCTCCCTGATATTCCATTCTCTTCTCAAACGCGACCTTCGCAGTAACATCCACCCACTGACCTTCTGCGATCTTCGGAGCAAAAGCGCTCTTGCAGATGTAACCAAGGAATGTGGTATCATCTGCACAGCATGTCATGGCTGTTCTTCCGGGAACAAAGAATTTGCTTCCCATTCCACGCGGCTTCAGGGCACGTGCTTTAAAGTGAACGGTTTTTCCGACATAACGGTCCGGATGATCCATGGAATCCACAAACCAGATACCATAATCCTCCGGAAGGATATCGATCACCGGCGCATCAATATCAAATGGCATCTCATCCTCAAAAAGATCACCAAGCTCGCCCTCTTCATCCTCAAAGATGATCTCCGCACGCTGGTTCACCACCTTGATGCTTCTTCTGTAAGAAGGAAGCGGATCATTCTCCTGGCAGCGGTTAAAGATAACCATATCCGCATTGCGGACCATGTCCATAAAAAGGGACTTCATATTCGCCATATAGACTTGGAATGTGCTTGCATCCACACAGGTGATATGCTGCTCCACGCCCCAGCCTTCCGGTTTTTCCATTTCTTCGAATTTACTTACCAGCCACATGCCATTATACTCAATGATCACCCGCTCCGGCTGATGCAGGATCTCCATTGCCGCAAGTCGTTCCGGTGTAAGCTCTTCCTCACTGTCAATGCTCTCCACAACGGTATTGCACTGTTTCAGTGCTTCCTCATCATATTCTTCCTCACCCTCTTCACAAAGGATCAGCAGTGTTTTTCCATCGATCTGAAAGTAATCCTGCTGCAGGGTAAAGCTCAGGAAAGAGGTCTTGCCGCTTTCCAGAAAACCTGTGATCAGATAAACGGGTACTCTGGTCTCTTCCATAAATCCATCCTATCAGATACTGTATGATTTAATGTACAGTATCTGTTTCCTTTCTGTAACAATCTATATCTGTATTCCGCTTTGGCTTTGCGTCAAAACGGACATTTATTTTATCATATGCCTTATGCGATCCCGAAAAGCTCCTCCAGTGCATGCTCGTCAAGCTTAGAACCGATCACGCACAGACGGCCTGTATATTCCGGTGCACCCTCACGGATCTCAGTTTCTTCCGGAACCATATCAAAATAGATCCATGTTCCGTCTTCTGCCGGAAGCATTCCCTTTGCACGGAGGATGATACCGTATTTATCAGACTCGGAAAGTGCCTCAAGGATCTTCTCAAGTCCCTCACGTGTATATTTTTTAATAGTCTCACGGCCCCAGCTTGTGAAGACCTCATCTGCATGATGATGGTGGTGGTCATGTCCACAGCCACACTCTCCGTCGTGGTGATGGTGATGCTCATGCTCTTCATGATCATGGCCGCAGCCGCACTCTCCGTCATGGTGATGGTGATGCTCATGCTCTTCATGATCATGGCCACAACCGCACTCTCCGTCATGGTGATGATGCTCATGCTCTTCATGATCATGGCCACAGCCGCACTCTCCGTCATGGTGATGGTGATGCTCATGCTCTTCATGATCATGGCCGCAGCCACACTCTCCGTCGTGGTGATGATGATGCTCATGCTCCTCCTCAAGCATCTCCTGCTCCAGGGATACCGGATGCTCCATAACATCTACCAGTTTCTTACCGTCAAGATTCTCGATCGGAGTTGTAATGATAGCAGCATCCTTATTCAGGCTGCGGAGAAGCTCCAGGGACTCCTGAACCTTTTTCTCACTTGCAATATCAGTACGGCTCATGATGATAGCACCTGCATACTGGATCTGATTATCAAAGAACTCACCGAAGTTCTTCATATACATTTTGCATTTTTTTGCATCAACAACAGTTGTATAGCTGTTCAGTTTAATGTCAACCTCGTCCTGAACACCCTGTACAGCCTTGATAACGTCAGAAAGCTTACCAACTCCTGATGGCTCGATCAGGATCCTGTCCGGATCATATTTGGTAACAACCTCTTTCAGAGAGGTTCCGAAATCTCCTACCAGAGAGCAGCAGATACATCCGGAGTTCATCTCACGGATCTGGATCCCTGCCTCTTTCAGGAAGCCGCCGTCAATACCGATCTCACCGAACTCGTTCTCGATCAGCACTACCTGCTCACCCTGAAATCCATCCTTCAGAAGCTTTTTGATCAGAGTTGTTTTTCCGGCGCCAAGGAAACCGGAGATAATATCAATTTTAACCATTTTGTATACACTCCTTTTAACGTAGTTTGACCAGGAAGTATTATACCCCCTGGTTGTATCCTGTTATGCTCATGATGACAGAGAAAAAATTACCTGTTTCTGTATCTGCTGTCATTATATCCATTTTACAAAACAGACATTCCTATTCTGCTTTATATTCAGATTAATAGAGGGATGTGAAAAGCTCACATCCCTGAAAATCGTTCTTCCTATCAGCCGTTGATCATAAAGCTCATAAGCTTGTCGATATCCTCTTTCTCTGCTGCAACGATCTCAAGCTCCGGGATCTCACCAGCGGAAAAGATGTTTGCAAGAGATACATACTGGGAAAGCTTGGATTTCAGGTTCAGTCTGTCTCCCTCTCCTGTTACAAGCTCTACTCTACCCTTGCAGCTGTCAATTACCTCAAAAAATTTATCAATATCTGTAATATGTGTTACTTTCATTTTAAAAATCTCCTTTCTTATTAAAGGGCTGTTCTTAACTCTTTCCGTTAGATTATACCCCAGTGTTTTTAAAAAAGCAATCCCTGCCGGGCAAAAACACTTCACAGATATTCTCTACGGATCTATATATATTTCGTCATATTTCTTCAATTTCAACGGTACAGTCTTTTCTTCCTTTGTTCCATTTCATGAGATAAACCTTAAATCCCAGAGAATCTCTGGCAATGGTAAACGGTTCTTCCCTGAGTACTTCGGATCCCATCCCCTGCTCTTTCAGCTCTGCCTGCTTTGTCCTGGCTTTTTCTGTAAGAACTCTAAGCTCTTCATCGGCTTCTTTTCCAAAAGAACGATTCCCATATCCGGATGAAGCTTCCCGCAGCTTTTCAGAAAGGCACATCGTTACCTGGATGTGTTTTGTACGGTGAAGCATTCCTGCCAGTTTCCGTGCTACCCATTTAAACGGAAGTTTCCGGTAAATTTCAAGCCACCTGACAAAGGTACGGTCTCCTGCCTGCCTTGCGATCTCTCCCATTACCTCAAATGCCTTTTCCGAGGGAATCCACGGATTTTCCCTGGGAACAATATACTTTTCCGGAACAGCCGGATAACAGCAGTAATTCAATGGCGGAAATTCCACCAGTGCAGAAAGCTTCTCCTCCAGAGCGTTGCAGCTGTCCCCGCCTATATAATCATATTTGTCGCGGAGGATCGCCAGCCGATATTCCAGCTGCCGTAAGTATTCATACCCTTCTACCCAGAAATGACCGATCCGGCTGTAATCGTAGAGATGTTTTTCCAGAGACAGGGTTTCAAAAAACAAAGTCACCACCGAATCATCCTGGTGAACCACAAGGATGTATTCTCTGCCCTGCCGGCTTAAATCTGCCAGGATCTCGCCCTCGTAATCCGGTTTGTATACACCTGTCATACGGGCATTTCCAAAAACAAGAAAGCTTTCTACCGCATCATTCATAAGATACACAAGACGGATTTCGCCGTTTTTTACATAAGAATCCACTCTGTACATATTGTCATCGGACTTTTCCGCAATTGCTTCCGAAAAAGCACTTTCTGAAGCTGCTTTCTGATCCTGCGGATCTTTCTCATCATTCACTGCCACCAGTTCAAACTGATCTTCTCCAAGCAGCTCTGCTAGCTTCTGAAAGGTATCTGGCAGCTCTTCAAAGGCCTTCTCTGAGACATATCTCTCCGGTGCTGTTTTTCCTGCAGTATTATTTCCAGTATCCATCAATTACCTCTTTATTCAGTTTCTCCCCAATAACGATCATGATCTCCTGTCCCAGCTTTGCCGGCCGGATGCAGATCTCATGGCGGGTAGCATTCAGCTCCAGCCACTGTCCATCTTCTTTTCTGAGAAAACCTTTTACGCGAAAAACATCTCCGCAGGATGGATCATTCAGGAGCCTTTCTGCAGTTTCATGAAGTTCCTCCTCGCTTTTATGAACGTTCATAAAAAACAGAGAATCAAATCCGCCGCCTTCCGCATAGGATTCCTTCACGTAATCCTCTGCCACATACCCGCAATCCAGGATTTTTTCCAGGTCTGTGTCTGTGAGATCATCCCAGTTTCCGGTGAGAATCTCACTGTCCAGACGGCGCCTGCACTGGATCTGGCCAAGTGCACGGTTGAGATGCTCTTTTGTGCTGCTGATCTCTTCCACCGTGGCTTCCTGGCTCCTGCTCAGTAATACATAGCCTGCATCTGCCACCTCGGAAGCCAGCAGATAATCCGCTTCCGCAGAAAGATCCTCTGCCAGCTTCGCATCCACAATGGCGATCACATTTCCGATCTCATACCATTTATCCAACGGTTCCTCATGGAGGGCGTCAAAGAACTCATCCACATCAAAGATTCCGGATGGTTCTACGATGACACGGTCGTAACCGCACATTCCCATGGCGATCAGCTTTGTCTTAAATCGCCGTCTGTGACAGTCCGCATCACAGCCCCCGGAAACCATCTCCAGCTCACAGTTGTCTCCCATCAGATCCTGAAGCAGCATCATATCCACATTCACTGCCCCGAAATCATTTTCCAGGATCCCGATGTTCATGCCTTTTTTCAGAAGATAGGAGGCATATTTTTTTATAAATGTTGTCTTTCCGGATCCGAGAAATCCGGTTATCAGATCGATCTTTATCATATTTCTTCCTTTACTTTATCAACTCTCCGGAGCATACAGTAAAATAAATGCGAATATATGCTTTACTTATGTTCCGGTCATATTTCAATAATCTCCTGCCCGACAAATGCCGGACTGCTATCAGTATATAATCTTTTTTCCGCAAAGAAAAGAGGCGGTCCTGAAAAATCCTCTCAGAACTGCCTCTTTCCGGCTATTTTATCTTTTTATAAACATATATGAAGATTACTTTGTAAACAGATCTACCAGATCCTGACCATCATTATAGCCCTGTTTTTTCAGTTCCTGAACAAACCAGTCATCTACACCGTCTACTGCTTTCTTAAAGGAATCGATATCCATGTCCTTTTTCTCTGTGAAGGTCACACCGTTTTTGTCTGCCCAGCGTGCTTTGATCTCATCATCACTGGAACGGTTGATGTAACGCTCATACTCAACAGCTTTCTGACCACACTCATCAACAACAGCCTGCTGCTCCGGTGTCAGCGCATCATAAATATCCTGGTTGATGCAGAAGAACAGGCAGTCATAGATTGCATCCCACATGGAGCAATATGGCTGTACCTCCTGTACACTGGCTGCATCGATGGCGGGCAACGGATTCTCCTCGCCCTCTACCGTATTCTGCTGAAGTGCTGTGTAGGTCTCGGACCAGTTCATATTTGTAGCATCTGCCCCCCATCTCTTATAACACTCCATAAGGAGATTAGAGCCGGCTACACGAACCTTCAGATTCTTCATATCATCTACAGATTTTACCTCATGCTTGCTGTTTGTCAACTCACGGAATCCGTTCTCTGCAATACCCATGCAGTGAAGTCCGTAGCCGTTAAGGATCTCCTTCAGCTTGTCTCCGGCCTCTCCGTCAAACTTCGCATCTGCATCATTCGCATCTGCATCATCATAGGAATCATAGATGAACGGCAGGGATACCACATTGAAGCGTGGATCAAATGCAGAATAGATCAGATTGGAATGCATGGAGATCTGTACCGGGTCTCCGTTCATCAATGCCTGGATTCCCTCGGACTGATTTCCGTTTGTCAGCTGATCCGCTGCGTAAATGTTAACCTTGACCTTTCCTCCGGTAGCCTTTTCCATGAGTTCACCGAACTTACGTCCTCCATCAGCCCAGGTACTTGTCTCCGTTGTGGAGCATGCAAAGTTCCAGGTTGTCTCAGGCCAGTTCAGATCACTGTAATCCTCCACGGTATCTACCGAATCCTCTGTAAACAGATCTACAAGATCCTGTGCATCGTCATAGCCTGCACTCTTAAGCTCCTTTACAAACCAGTCGTCGATTCCGTCTACTGCTTTCTTGAAGGAATCGATATCCATATCCTCTTTCTTTGTAAAGGTCACACCGTTGCTCTTCTCCCAGCGGCTCATGATCTCCTCGTCGCCGGAACGGTTGATATAACGCTCATACTCAACAGCCTTCTGGCCTGCCTCATCAACAACCTGCTGCTGTTCCGGTGTCAGGCTGTCATAGATATCCTGGTTGATACAGAAGAACAGACAATCATAGATTGCATCCCACATGGAGCAGTACGGCTGTACCTCCTGTACACTGGCTGCGTCGATCGCAGGCAACGGGTTCTCCTCACCCTCTACCGTATTCTGCTGAAGTGCTGTGTATGTCTCAGACCAGTTCATATTTGTGGCATCTGCCCCCCATCTCTTATAGCATTCCATAAGAAGGTTGGAACCGGCCACACGAACCTTCAGGTTCTTCATGTCGTCTACTGTTTTTACTTCATGCTTGCTGTTTGTCAGCTCACGGAAACC
>QWCY01006285.1_pt1 | contig 10577 bp, 6 predicted proteins | sample 1972631 | NCBI WGS metagenome assembly QWCY01 (sample SAMN09866696, study PRJNA288562) | Human gut metagenome isolate pre1_stool, whole genome shotgun sequencing... | isolation source: gut | host: Homo sapiens | place: USA: California
AAATTACTGAAACATTACCTGCCGATCCGGATGTAAAGAATTACAGCTACACGATTGTAGATGGCGAGGTGTATTTTCGCGAAAATTCGGTGATGATGCGTCCAAAGCTGAATCGCACAGCACAGGAGCGCGTCAAGAGCATGGTGGCACTTCGGGATACGGTATATCGCTTAATGGACGCTCAGTTGGAAGATGCTGATGATGAAACGATTGAAAACGAACAGCGGGAGTTGAACAGGCAGTATGATGCGTTCAGTGCTAAATTCGGGCTGATTAACGATCGGGCGAACCGACTCGCATTTTCGGATGATTCTTCGTATTATCTGCTCAGTTCGCTTGAAGTGCTGGATGAAGATCGAAAACTCGAACGCAAAGCGGATATGTTCACCAAGCGTACCATTCGGCGACCGCAAGCCATTACGCATACGGACACCGCGGCAGAAGCACTGGCAGTATCCATAGGAGAAAAGGCGCGGGTGGATTTGCCGTATATGGCGGAGTTGACCGGAAAAAACGAAGATGCGATAACAAAAGAACTGACCGGCGTGATCTACCTTGATCCTGAATCCCAAACATGGCAGACGGCAGACGAATATCTTTCCGGCAATGTGCGGGAAAAACTCAGGACAGCGCAGGCTGCGGCAAAAGAGAATATGGTTTTTATGCCGAACGTCGATGCGCTGCAAGCCGTACAGCCCAAAGATCTTGACGCTTCGGAGATCGACGTTCGCCTTGGCGCAACATGGATTTCGCCGAAGGACATCGATGCGTTCATGTATGAATTGTTTTCTACACAGGAATACATGAAACGATATATTCAGGTCAATTTTTCGCAGTTTACCGGCGAGTGGAACATATCGGGCAAGACGTTGCTCAGTCGCAACGATGTTGCGGTATTCGAAACTTATGGTACGTCAAGGGCGAATGCCTATAAAATTCTGGAGGATACGCTGAACCTGCGCGACGTGCGTATATACGATACCGTACAGGATGCGGATGGCAAGGAGAAGCGTGTGCTGAATTCCAAGGATACGACTTTGGCGCAACAGAAGCAGCAGGCGATCAAAGATGCTTTTCGAGAATGGATATGGAAGGAACCGAACCGGAGATACAGACTGGTAAAGCAATACAATGAGCTGTTTAATGCAACCAGACCGCGTGAGTATGATGGATCGCATATTGTTTTTGCGGGCATGAACCCTGAAATTACGCTGAGGGAACATCAAAAAAACGCGATTGCGCGTATGTTGTATGGCGGCAATACATTGCTGGCACACGAAGTCGGGTCAGGGAAGACGTTTGAAATGATAGCAGGCATTATGGAGTCGAAAAGATTGGGATTGTGTACGAAAAGCATGATCGTAGTGCCGAATCATTTGACTGAGCAGTGGTCAGCGGAGTTTTTGCGGCTGTATCCCGGCGCAAACATTCTGGTGGCGACCAAACGCGACTTTGAGAAGGGACGCAGAAAGCGTTTCTGCTCGCGCATTGCAACAGGCAATTATGATGCGGTTATCATCGGGCAGAGTCAGGCTGAGCGTATCCCCATCAGCAGAGAACGGCAGGAGCGAATCATCCGTGATCAGATTGCTGAAATTACAGACGGTATTGCGGAAATCAAACACGCCAACGGGGAACGTTTTACGATTAAACAGCTGGAACGCTCCAGAAAACAGTTGGAAGCACGGCTTGAAAGGCTGAAAGCAGAGGAAAAGAAGGACGATGTAATCACCTTTGAACAGCTCGGTGTGGATCGGCTTGTGGTGGACGAAGCGCATTCCTATAAAAATATGTTTTTATATACAAAAATGCGCAATGTGGCAGGACTTTCAACAAGTGAAGCTCAGAAATCCAGCGATATGTTCGCCAAGTGCCGATATATGGACGAACTGACAGACGGGCATGGCATTATATTTGCCACAGGCACGCCGGTATCCAACAGCATGACCGAGCTTTTTACCATGCAGCGCTATCTGCAATATGAAACGCTGCGAAAACAGAACCTGACGAATTTTGACGCATGGGCTTCGGTTTTTGGGGAGACCGTGACCGCGATTGAGCTTGCGCCGGAGGGAACGGGTTACCGTGCGCGGACGCGGTTTGCAAAATTTTACAATCTGCCGGAATTGATGAATATGTTCCGTGAGGTGGCAGATATCAAGACGGCAGATCAGCTTCATTTGCCTACGCCCAATGCGCACTATGAAACGGTTGTCGTTCAGCCGTCTGAAATTCAAAAGCGCATGGTACAGGAACTGTCAAAACGCGCTGCCAAAATCCATGGCGGAGCGGTCGATCCGCACATTGACAACATGCTCAAGGTGTCGATGGACGGGAAAAAGCTGGGGCTGGATCAGCGGCTTATAAATCCCATGCTGCCGGATGACCCCGGAAGCAAAGTCAATGCCTGCGTCGGCAACGTAATGAGAATTTATCGTGAAGGCAGCGAGCAAAAACTGACGCAGCTCATCTTCAGCGATATGTCAACGCCGAAAAACGGACAGGAAAAGGAGTTCAGCGTTTATGACGATATTCGTGAAAAGCTGTTGGCGCAGGGGGTTTCGGAAAGCGAAATCGCATTCATACACAATGCAGACACGGAGGCAAAAAAGAAGGAGCTGTTTGCGAAAGTACGCACGGGTCAGGTGCGAATTTTACTTGGCAGTACTGCAAAAATGGGAGCGGGAACCAATGTTCAGGACCGCCTGATTGCTTCGCATGACCTTGATTGTCCGTGGCGTCCGGGCGACCTTGAACAGCGAGCAGGACGCATTGTGCGTCAGGGAAACCGGAACGCCGATGTGTACGTTTACAGATATGTAACAGACGGTACATTTGACGCGTACAGTTGGCAGACAATCGAAAACAAGCAGAAGTTTATCTCGCAGGTCATGACCAGCAAATCGCCGGTACGTGTCTGCGATGATGTGGATGAATCGGTTCTATCCTATGCCGAAATCAAGGCGCTATGCGCGGGCGATGCAAGAATCCGTGAAAAGATGGACTTGGATGTCGAAGTTTCGCGGCTCAAACTGATGCAGGCGGACTATCAAAGCAAGAAGTATCGCCTTGAAGACCGGTTGCTTCGATATTTTCCGCAGGAGATTCAAAATAAAACAGAAAGAATCGAGGGTCATGTACAGGATATTGCGTGTTTACAGGCGCATGTCTTACCGGAGGATGGGTTCCAAATGGAAGTCGGCGGTAAAATGTATACGGAAAAGGAAGCAGCAGGTCAGGCACTGATAGAATGCTGCAAGAAATGGAAAGGTGACGTCATTCAGGATGCTGTGACATATCGCGGAATGAGTGCCAGTCTTGCTTTTGATGTGGGAAGCAGAACATACTGGCTGAATATGCACGGCAACATGACGTACAGCGTTGAGCTTGGCAACGATCCAAGGGGGAATATCACGCGAATTGACAATCGTCTGGCACGAGTACCAGACAATTTGGAAAAAGCAAGGATGGAACTCCAAGGTCTGAAACAGCAGGAGAAGGCGGCGAAGGAAGAACTGGAAAAACCGTTTGCACAGGAAGTTGAGCTTGCAGAAAAACGGATGCGGCTTGCGCAGCTCAATTCAGAACTGAACATAGACGACAAGGAGCCGATTGAGGCGGCGATAGAGGATGCGCAGGATGTACCATCCATTCGGGAGCAGCTTCGAGTATCCAGCGAAAGAGAAATGGAAAAAAGGAACAGAAATCAAGAAAGGGAGGAACGATAAATGGACATGACGATTCGAGCAATGAAACCTGACGAACGGAATTACAGCTACACACAGGAGAAAAGTGTGCAGAAAAATACAGGATGTATTGGGCATCTGCGTGGCGATATGGGCAGAAGCGGCGAGGAATTTTATACAAGCTGGGATGATCACGAGGCTTCGCTGAAAACGGAAACATTCAAAAGCGAATTCAACAGCATTGTGAATGCTCTGCGCAAGGATGAGCGTTACGGTCTCCTTTTGAGCAGCAGAAAAACACTGGCAGCGTGTTGCCATGCAATGCCGGACTGTGCGTTTGACGGAAGTTCTGCACAGGAGTACGGATTTCGTGCAGATACCAAGGCATACAGCTATATGATTCGCTGCAATCCGACACAGGGCAATTACAACTTTTATATTTATGCGTATGACCGAGCAAAGCTGGACAAGGTGCTTGAAATGCAGAAAGAACAAATGCAAAAGTGTGAAGTGCCGGTGTATCTGTATCCGAGAACATATGCGCAAAAGCATGGTGAGATGGAAGAATATCGCATGTCAAGACAAGCCAATATCGCCTGCCGCGACGCGATAGATCGGGCAATCCGCGAACATTATCATGACAATATTCTGAGCAGAAAGGCTGTGCAGAATGTGGTCGGACAATATGGATTTGACAGGACGCTGTATGTGCTGGCGGTCACAGTCATGGATAAGAATTGGGATGGACGTATTTCGCAGAACAACAAAAACTGGGCAAAAATGCAGCCGGTTTATGCCGACGTGGACGAACTTGGACAGAAGAAAAATCAGGCGTTTGTTGCAAGGTCACATCCGGGCTTGGTAGATCTGTTCCTGAGAGAAACCAGACGGGCAAAAGAGGCGAACCTCGAAAAAAATACTCCGGCATTGGCTAAATTCAAAAGGGAAAAGGAGAGATGAGCATGGCGGGAAGAACACGAAATATACAGGTTATTTTCCGTGTTGATGAGCAGGAGAGGGGACTGATCCGTCAGAAGATGGAGCTGATGGGTGTACGGAACATGCAGGCATACCTGCGCAAGATGGCGATTGATGGGTATGCGGTCAAACTCGATCTGCCGGAACTGCGGGAAGCAGTGACGATGCTGGGACGGTATAACGGCAACATCAACCAGATTGCCAAACGCGCAAACGAAACAGGGCGCGTTTATGATACAGATATTCAGGAAATTCGAGCGTCGCAGAAGGAAATCTGGAAGAAAATAGACGAGCTGCTGACGCGGCTGGGTGCGCTGGGGCTTTGAGTCGTATCCTTGCATGAAATGAAAAAGTGCGCGACAATGGGGATGAGAAGAGGAAGATACAAGGGAGGGAAAAGAGAATGAAGATATGCAGAGTCATGTTGACTGTAGTTTTGCTGCCGGTGCTGCTGACAATGAAGGCGTTGATTTTTCTGTGCTTGTTTCTGACAGCGGTTTCAAGCGGGTTATTGTCGATTGTGTCCTTACTGCTGGGGATGACAGCACTGGTGAGCATATTCCTGATTCCGATAAAAAGCGCATTGATTCTGTTTGTGAGCGCATGGCTGATCAGTCCGGCAGGATTGCCGCTGGCTGCGCAAAAACTGCTTGAGGTGCTGTATGTGGGGTGCGAACGGATGCAGGATTGGATGATGGGATGAATATAAGAATGGCGCGGAGCTGGGTGGGCTTCGCGCTTATTTTTTTGAAAAAAGGGAGGTGAAGTCTACATGGCAACCACACGCCTTATCCCTTTGCATACGGGCAAGGGACGAAATTTCGGCAAAGCAATCCGCAACGTAATCGGATATGTCTCCAACCCGAAAAAGACGCATCAAGGCGAACTGGTGACGGGCTTCGGCTGTAATCCCGAAACCGCGGACGGAGAGTTTTTACTCATGAAGCGCGAGTATATTGCGCAAACAGGACGGCACAGAGGAAAGGATGATGTGATTGCGTATCATTTGCGCCAATCCTTTGTGCCGGGCGAAATTACGCCGGAAGAAGCCAATCGAATTGGCTGCGAACTGGCAAAGCGATTTACGCACGGGCAACATGCCTATGTTGTAGCCACCCACGAGGATCGCCGACATGTGCATTCGCATATTATTATTTCGGCGGTGAATCTTGATTGTGATCGGAAGTTTCGCAATTTCTGGGGCAGTTCAAAAGCCATCCGGCGGCTCAGCGATACGCTGTGTATCCAGAACGGTTTGTCGATTATCGAGCAGCCTAAAGGACGGGGCAAGAGCTATAATAAGTGGCTGGGTAATGAAGCGAAAACCTCTCAGCGGGATGTGCTGCGGAAAGCGATTGACGCTGCATTGGAACGTCAACCGAAGGACTTTGAAGAATTGCTGACCATGCTCCAAACAGACGGATGGGAGGTTAAGCGGGGAAAGAGAATCAGTCTGAAAGGGAAAGGACAGGAGCGATTCAAACGACTGGATTCGTTGGGAGAGGACTATTCGGAAGCGGCACTTCGAGCAATAATCGCGGGCGAGAAGGAGCATCATCCGAGCGAAAAGAAAACGGTTCAACCGACGCGGCAGGTCAATCTGCTGGTTGATATTCAGGCAAAGCTGCAAGCAGGAAAAGGCGCAGGGTATGAGCGCTGGGCGAAGGTCTTTAACCTTAAACAAATGGCTCAGACGCTCAATTACCTGTCTGAGAACAACCTGATGAACATCGAGGATTTGACGGCGAAAACGGATGCGGCGACTGCACGGTTTCACGAGCTGCAAGTTACAATTCGTGAAACGGAAAAGCGCATGGCAGAACTCCATACGTTGAAAGGACACATCATCAACTACGTTAAGACGCGGGAGGTTTATGCTGCGTACCGCATGGCAGGGTACTCAAAGAAGTTTGTAGCAGAGCATGAACAGGAGATTAGACTGCATCAGGCGGCAAAGGAGGCTTTCTCGGCACTTGGTACACAAAAGATACCGAAGGTAAAAGAGATTCAAGCTGAGTATGACGAGTTGAAAGAGAAGAAAAAGCAGGCATATGCAGCGTATCATCAGGCGCAGGATGAAATGCGGCAGTTGCTGACGGTGCGTGCCAATGTGGAACGGATACTTGGCATCGAAGAAAAAGAAAAGGAACGACAGAAGGAAAAGAAAAAAGAACGTTGATGGTGTTCCTCCGTCCTGAAAAGCGCCCCGAAGGGTGAGCGCAGCCGCATGACTTGTCATGCGAAAACGGGGTTTGGGGAAGGCTTTCCCCAACAAGCAAAGCGCCTCTGGATAACCAGAGGCATTGCTTGCCATGATTGCAACAAATACCTCTAAAGTGTCGTGAATTTGATATTATCGGTATTCAATGGTAAATAAGAATGGTTGGCTTGCTTGCTGTGCGTATCCCACATAGCAGGCGAGCTTCTTTTTGTACATGGAATTTTTGGAAAAGAGAGAAACAGAAAAGCGGCTTGAAATTCATGGATACAAAGCGATTTCTTTCGATTATAAAGATTGGTAGTAGTCAATGATAGCTTGCAAAAGAAAACAAAAGAATAATTCAAAGAACTGAAATAGAAGTATCAAAAATTACAGTTTTTTACGTCATAGAAGTGAAGGATGAAATGTGCGTGTACAGTTTGAAAAACAGATAGGAGGAACGATGATGAAAAGATTTGCGACAATGATGGGTGCGTTACTTTTGATGCCGACGCTGGCATTGGCAAACAGCGACATGGTTTCCATTTACGAACTGCGTCAGCAGGGTGAAGCTATGGAACGGTGGACGCAGACTTATGAAACGCCGAACGGCAAAGTAAGCGTAGACATACCCATTATTGTGCCTGAGGTGGAAAACGTGCCGATTTTACAGGTAAGCGCGGTAATGGGAAAAGACGTTGCGGAAGAAAGAGGATTGCCCAAAGCCGCAGATCAGGAGAATGCGGGCGCGGGTATCTTCTATGATGACTTTGATATTCTTTCCAAATTGAACACGGATGTGGATGACGCCGCGATGATTTTCTGCGCAAATCCGGAGGAAATTGATTTAGCATTTTTACAGGTTTCGCATAATGATCCTAATTCAATGCGCAGAGGAAGCTGGGACTACAGCAGCGACTATTATTATCCGAATGAAATGAATCCAGAAATGTTGTTTGCAGAAGAAAATGACCAGCCACTGTCTGCGGCAGAGGATGTGCTGGCGGTTTTGCTGCAAAACTATTATGGAAACGAGAATGCGGATTATGACGTGGATTATGTAGAAGTGCGAGGCAGGGCAAGGAAGCGCGCAGGACGGACAAAGAATGATTTAGGCGCTTACAAAAAGGATTATCCGAAAGGGACTTATTATATCAGCTTCAGGCAGAAGATCGGAGGACTTCCGGTCTATATGGAGATCGGGCAGAAGATGTTGACCACGGATAAAACTCATGTTACACAGGAAACGGCGCTCAAATGTTCCAGAGTCAGTTGGATCAACATCAATGGATTGGAATATATGGATGGAGCATCGTTTATGTTGAATGCAACATGGATGAGGGAAGAAAAGAGGATTCAGGAGGATGTGCCGCTTGCAACGCTTGACGAAGTGATGCAGGCGCTTGAAAAGAAGATCGAGGAAGGTTATATCCGCGATATCTATGCGCTCAGGCTTGGCTATGTCTGCTATTTGGATGATACCTCTCCGGATACCTATACGCTCTATCCGACTTGGGTCTGCGATTGCATCTACGCCAATTCGCCGCGTGAACAGATCGAGAAAAATATTGTGACCGATGCGTTCAGAGAGAATTTCAGGTATGAACAGATTGCAGTGGATGCACAGACATGCGATATCCAAGCGGGATGGATAGATCGAGATGAAGGACTGTATCATGCCGAACCGATGACGTGGGGGAAAATGCAATGAAGAAAATATTGTTTGCACTTTGTGCGCTGCTTCTTGTCCCGACGCTGGCATTGGCAAACAGCGACATGGTATCTATTTCCGAACTGCGCCAGCAGGTTGAAGCTATGGGACGGTGGACAGCAAGCTATGAGGCATACAAACGGAAAATTGAAGTGGATATTCCGATTGATATACCAGAAGTCGATGCCGTTCCTATTGTTCAGGTGAGCGGATACTATGCAGTAGATCAAGAAGGACGTTTGACAAGAGATGGAACCAAGTTAAATAGAATCGGATATGACGGTTTTGACATCTATGAAGAAGACGGATTGCTGATGTATTTAGGCACAGCATGTGCTAATGGAGAAATTAAGGCTGCGTTGTTTGAGCAGGATAAATCTGTTCTCCTACTAGCTTACTACAATAGCCCAAGCAATTTGAGAACACATAAGGTGAAGTACGACACGAAAGTTTATTATCCGTATGAAGTTGATGCAGACGAGATATACGCCGAGGATAATCCGCAATCAGCGACAGAGGCTAAAGCATACTTAGAGCGTGTTTTAGGCTATTTTTATCCAGAAAGTGAAAACTCGATTGCACTTCGTTATTTGGAGGTACGTTCAAGAGGACATAAAGTAAAAGGATTGGATGACTATAATCTTGGCGAGTATGCTAAAGATTACCCGATGGGGACATATGCATTGAACTTTTGCCAAACCATTCAGGGTATACCTGTGTATCATGATGTTGGCGAACGATTAGATACAACCGGTTATAATAACGCCCCTGAAGGGCTTATAGATGATGCATGGGGAAAAAGCGAGCCTATCATGCGTATTTCAGATAATCGCTTCGAGTTCATGGGTGATGACAGCTTTGAAATGCTTGTGCGTTGGGTGAAGGAAGTCGGCGTAATTGAAGAAGATGTGCCGCTTGCACCGCTGTCAAACATTATAAGTAGTGTTGAAGATGAAATACAAAAAGGTCATATTCGGAACGTATACGCCCTGCGTCTTGGGTATGGATGCTATATTACAGAAGAGTCTCCCGAAACGTATGTGCTTTATCCGACATGGATATGCGATTGCGATTATATAGGCGATCCGAAAGAGAAAATAAACGTAAGTGCATACAATATCGAAAAGGACTTTAATAAAAAATACTCTTTTAAGACGCTTGTAATCAATGCTCAGACAGGAAAAATGGATGATCCATATCTTTCAAAAAAAGAACAGATATTCTGTCCGACGATTATCACATGGGAGGATGCACAATGAAAAAGATATTTGCCGCACTTTGTATGCTGATGATTGTCCCGACGCTGGCATTGGCAAGCGGCGACATGGTGTCCATTTCCGAACTGTGCCAACAGGTTGAAGCTATGGGGCGATGGACAAAGATCTACGAAGCGCATGGGCGGACGATTGAGGTAGATGTGCCGATTATCGTGCCGGAAGTGAATGAATTTCCTGTTTTTTCGGTTGAACCATACTATGCGGTATACGAGCAGCGTTTAACCAGAGATGGAACTATGCTGGAGAAAATCGGAGAAGACGGATGGTGTTCAGTATATGCAGAATCAAATTTACTTTCAGAAGAAAGCATAACAGGAGAAGCAAAGGCATTGGATCTCGATGATTTTGAACAGGCGAACTTCAATGCGAACTATTCTTCGCCAAGAGATGAGCATAATCTGAATACGAAATATACAAGTGAATTTTTCTACCCATATGGGATCGAGCAGGCGGATACCCATGCGGAGGACAATCCTGCGTCGCTAGAAGATGCTGTAACGAATCTTGAGAAGATTATCGGCTATTTCTACCCCGAAGAACCAGCTGTTATGGTGGATCGTGTGGAACTGCGTTCGCGGCTGCATAAGGTTAAAGGGATAGATGATTATAATCTCGGAGATTATGTAGAAGATTATCCGTCAGGAACATATAATCTGAGTATTAGGGAAATGATGGACGGAATTCCAATTTATACAGATATCGGAAGCAGACTTTCTCTGGATTTG
>QWCY01006288.1_pt1 | contig 10572 bp, 11 predicted proteins | sample 1972631 | NCBI WGS metagenome assembly QWCY01 (sample SAMN09866696, study PRJNA288562) | Human gut metagenome isolate pre1_stool, whole genome shotgun sequencing... | isolation source: gut | host: Homo sapiens | place: USA: California
CGGTAGTCGGTTTCGACGAACTCGTAAAAGGTATCGAACGAGGGGACGATGGACCGGTCGGCGCGGAGTTTCGAGAGGTAGAGGTTCACGGCATTCGAGAGCGCCACCTCCTCCGAGCGCGTCGGTTCCTCGGATTCGCGCTTCCAGAGCGTCAGCAGCAGCGTCTTGAGCGACTCGCGCTTCTCGACGTCGTACACCCCGTCTTCGACATAGAAGGGATTGAAGGCGATGGGTGCTTCCTCGGTGTAGGTGAAATACACCCCGTCGCGGCCTTTGGTCTTGGCGTGAATCAGCGAGCAGAGCCCTTGGTAGGAGTTGCCCGTATCGACCAGCAGGATATGCGAACCCTGCTCCCAGTACTGACGGACCAGATGGTTCGTCAGATAACTCTTGCCCGAGCCCGACGGTCCGAGGATGAATTTATTACGATTCGTGATGGTGCCGCGCTTCATCGGAAGATCCGAGATGTCCAGATGAATCGGAATACCCGACAGGCGGTCGGACATCTTGATTCCGAAGGGCGAGAGCGACGAGCGGTAGTTGGTCTCCTCATTGAAAAGACAGAGCGCCTGGTCGAGGAAGGTGTAGAAACTCTCTTCGGCGGGGAAGTCGGCCTCGTTGCCGGGAATCGCCGCCCAGAACAGCACCGGCACGTCCACCGTGTTGTGATGCGGCGTGCAGCCCATAAGGGCCAGTTGCGAACCCACGTCGTTGCGGATGCGCTTCAACTCCGCTTCGCTCTCGGCCCATGCCATGACGTTGCAGTGGCACCTTACGGAGCGCAGCCCCTGCGAGTGCGCTTCATTGAGGTACATTTCGACCCACTCCCGGTTGATGGCGTTCGAGCGCGAATAGGCGGCCAGCGAGTTCATGTTCCGGGCCGTGGCTTCGAGGCGCTTGAGCGTTTCGTCGTGGTCGTCGAGGAAGATCACCTGATTGTAAACATGGTTGCACGAGAGCAGCAGTCCCACGGGCGCCGCGAACGAGAGGCGGCAGTCCGAGCGGTCGGTAGAGAGGCGTTCGTAGCGGAAATCCGTCGCAACGCTCTGCGGCAGCATGTCCAGATCGGAGAGTGTGTGCATCGTGAGGTATTTGTCTCCGATGCGCATCACGCCCAGGTCGAGACGGATGTCTTCGTTTACGACCGGAAGCCGCTCGTCCGAGAGGGCGAAGTAGCGGGCCAGCAGCCCGGCGTCGTCCGCCGTGCCGACGATCTCGTCTTCCGTAAGCCGTTCGACGCGCACGAGACCCGAATCGTTCAGAATGCGTTCCATCTGCTCCGCGGCTTCCAGAAAACGCGTCACGGCGTCCGTGTCGCGCATCTCCCGCGGGACGATGAAACCCCGGCACAGCACGGACGAGGCGCTCGTCTGACGCATCCGCTCGGGCGTGGTCTTCGTAACGAACAGGTAGCACGAATGGCATAGGTAGGGTCGCTCGTTGAAGTGGCGCTCGTAGGAGCGCGCGAGAAAGCTCCGCTCGGAGCCGTCGTTCGGAGCTGCATACCGCTCCTCGATAAAAAAGTCCTGCTTGTGGACGACGGTGTAGTCCGGCAGCACCTTCAGGGCTTTGAGCCATGCGCCGTGCAGTGCTTCGTACTCCTCGCCCGTGAGGGTGAAGAGTTCGGGCAGGATGATGCGGTAGGCCGCGGTGATGTCGGCGAACTTCGAAATGATGCAGTGGTTCTCGACTCTCAGAAGCGGAAATTTCGATTCCAAGGTCGAGGTTTTCAGGGTTCCGCGCATAGGATTATGGTTTTACGGTTCGACGAAAGCGCAACAGCCGTCCGATGGCCCGGCGGTGGACGATGCGCCGCGGATGCCGGCGTGAGGCCATGAGTTTCTGGAGTCCGTAGGGGCCGAAGCGGCGGCTCAGGTAGAAGGTGCAGCCCGTGACGGCAAGACCGGTCGTGAGGGCGAAGAGGATGCACAGGCCCTGCGGGACGCCGCCCATGTACATTCCGGCGAAGCAGACGAAGACGCCCAAAAGCCCTGCGACGAACAGCACGAGGTATTGCGCCGTAAGACCTTGGAATTCAACCTGACGGCCGACTCCCTTGTTCACTTGGTATTCGCCCATCGCTTAGAGGAAGAACGAACGTAAGACCGTACCTACGATCACCAGAAAGACGCACGAGAGGAACAGCGCCGTGGCGGATTTGGAGGCATCCGGGTCGCCCGACGAGAATTTCGAATAGACACGAACACCTCCCACAAGACCTAAGATCGCCGCCACGGCGAAGATCAGCTTCGTGAGCGGGTCGAAGTAGGACGTTACCATGTTCGTGGCCTCGCTGATGCCGGCCATGCCGTTACCCTGCGCAAAGGAGGCGAGTGCGGAGCACAGGGACAGAATCATGAAAATTGCTCTTTTTTTCATCGTTCAAGTAGTTTGGTTAGGGGTGTGAAAAAGGCCGCAGTCTGCTTCGGGTGCATTCTGCGACCGGATAGATCGTATTTCCTGCTGCGGGAAAGGCGTCAGCCGTATTCGTTATTCCAGTTCATGTCGTTTCTCGTTTATGTGTTAGGCATAGGCCCGGATGTCGAAGTTGGCGATGGCCTGCAGCTCCTCGGCCGTAGCATCACCCATGACGGCGCGCTCTCCGAAGTCCAGCTCTCCGAGCATCGCATGAACCTCCGCATCGCGGAGTTCTGCTCTGGCGGGGAGAGCAGGAAGCGGAGATCGGATGCCGGCGGGAGCTTCGGGTTCCGCAAGTTCCCCGTCTTCGCCGATCGGAGGCTGCACGACGAGGGTGCTCCACCCCTGCATCGCGGGTTTCGATGCCGGGGCAAATATAGCTTCGCCGACAGCCGATGTGGAACGCATGTCCGCCCCTGTCCGCTCCAGTCCGCACCGATACGATTTCGAGACCAGAATGTTCGGAGACCGACGGGGTGCAGGGACGGCCTTCGGCGTGTGAGGTTCAGCCTTGTGCCCGGTGCGACTTTTCTTCGGGCATTTCAGGCTGTCGACGACGTATGATGCGAGCCGCCCCCGGAAAAACAACTGATCCAGACATACGACACAGGCGGCAATAAGAATTATGCTGTTCATGGTAGAAAGAATTTAGACGATGTTATGGTCATTCTGCTCCCGATGCAGCTGATTGATCGTGCTGCGGAATGTAGTCAGGTGGTGCTGCAGGATATTCTCCACATAGGCCGTCGCCGTCAGCTGACTATTGCCGGTTTTTGCAACGATCTCCAGTATTTTTTGCTTCGTCGTTCGGTTGACATAAAGAGTCGCTCTGGATTCATAGTCTATCGGTTTGAAAAATAGACGTTTGAATCTGAGAAGTGATTTTTCGGAAGAGGACGCTTCTGCTGCCGGAGCGTCGGAACCGGACGCAGCCTTGAATAACGAGCGCATACGCGCAAAACAGTTCTTTTTCATGTTAGATAAGGTTTTTAGTGCCTTTCTGTTTGTAAATTCTATTGATGTCGTCCTTGTACAGTTCGAGATGCTGCTGCACGATATTCTCGACATAGGATGTGGCTGTCATATATTCGCTGCCGATTTTCTTGACCACCTCCAATACCTTTCGCTTGGTGTCGATACTTACATATAGGGCCGAGCGAACGTGGATATCATGGCGTGTCATATAGGTCTGCTCAAAATCCGGAATGACAATTTTCTTCCCGGATACAGGTTCAGTTGTCTGAGGCTGTTCCATCGAGGGCCATTCATCGCTATTTTCCGTTTGCACGGCAGGCATTGCACAATCGTCGGTTTGCTCCGACTGGAAGGGTGCCGGAAGCGGCATTTCTCGTTTATCGGGCTCTTCCGGTCTCTGGTCCCGGATGAAATCCTCACGGTCATCGGCCGGAAGAGGTGCCGGGGCATCGGGACGCTTTGGGCGCCGCCAATGCTGTATCAAGGAACTGGTCCCGGAAATAGTAATCCAAAGAAGTGTCAATCCGAGCATAATAAGACCCAGCACCTCCAATAAGCGCAGGTCGAATAAATAATCGTTCAACATAATTGAAAAAGTTTTAGATGATGTTATGGTAATTCTGTTCTTGATGTATGCGGTTGATCTCGTCGCGGAACATTTCGAGATGGTGCCGCAGGATATTATCTACATAGGATGTCGCGGTCAGTCGCTCGCCGCCGATTTTTTTCAGGACTTCAAGGATTTTCCGTTTCGTAGGGGCACTGACATAGAGCGAAGCGCGGAGGTCGTAATCCACCCGGGCAAGAAATGTTTTTTTGTAGTCGGGCAAGGTTATCGAACGTCGCCGTCGTATGTCCGGTACGGGAGCACTCTCCGGCTTCACATCCTGCCTTTCGGATACGACCGTTCCGGAAGGCGGAGAGTCGGGCTTTGAAGAATCTTCAGGTGCTGCGACAACGGATGCAGGAGGATTGTCGGCCTCTTTCGATACGGATTTCCTAATGACATTTGTCGAGGGCGGAGTCTGTCCGCTGATCATCTGCCGGACGAGTTCTTCGTCGATCCCGACATTGAGTTTCGTTGCCATTGTTATCGGATTTTAAGTATCGACAGAATTTCACCGGCTAATGCTTCGATCTGTGCTTCCTGGGCAAAAGAACGCTCCGGAGCCAAAAGTGTCGAACGCCCGACACCCGTACCGTCCGGAAGCAGTTCCTTGTTGAATTTCGAACGATACGGAATATGTGTCTGCAGCAATGACAAGCCGAGTTGACCGATAAGGGTTTCGTATTGTTCATAGAGAGGTGTTCGTTCCCGGCGGTCGAGCATGGTCCAGAAGAGACGGATGTCTTTGAGATGAACGGCCTCATTTCGGACCAGCGACAAATCGAAAGTTCGGGCAAAGGAGAGCGTACTGCCCATAACGACCTTGTCCGCCTTCATGGGAACGAAAAGACAATCCAGAGCCGAGAATATCTCGATGACACCCGCCGTATTGACCGTACCCGGAAGATCGTAGAGAACAATCGCAGGTCGATAACCGCTGTCCCGGAGAAACTGGGATTCCCGCTCGGGCGCCTCGGCCGGAGTGCAGGCTATGATGGGCCAGAGCTTGCGGCCCGTGGCTTTGAATTGGCGGATCAACATCAACTTATAATACTTGCTGTTTTCCAGAACAGATAGTTCCCTCTCGCGCTGGGCATGGATCGACCATTGTGGATAGTCGCAGTCCATGACCAACACGTCATGCCCCAGTGTATAGTGCAGATAACTTGCGAGCAGCACCGTAAGCGAGGATTTGCCGACGCCGCCTTTCTGATTGCAGATTGAAATACTTGCTGATTCCATCATTTTTTGATATTTAGAGGTTTTTATTGTTTTGCAGAAAGGATAATTTCCATATTTATAGCTATTTATATTCCGATTCAGATTTCTGGAAATCTATATTTTTCTATTTCCGTACATCCCCGGATTTATCGCTGACGATAAAGTTGAAGAAGTTGCCAGAGAGCTATAAATTCAAGTATCCGAATAATGAAAAATTCCTTTCTGCCGCAATATACAACAAGGTAAAACGCTTCCGAACTAATGTCCGCTCCAGTCCGCTCCAGTCCGTTCGCCGGGCTTTTTTTCGGCGCCCGACGGTTGTAATATTGCAGTGGGAAATTCCCCGGCTTCAAGACTCCCGCCAGCCGTTTATCAGAATCTTCGATCGAAGTTTTCGGCAGCGGATCTTTCGCCTCACTTGAGGCGAGCGAGCTGTGTCTTTGTATGCCGAAAAGTTTTTCGACATACAAAGACGCTCGCTCTGCGAGGCCGGGTGGCGTTCCCGAGTCACGCCACTTTAACTACCGATACTATGACAACCGCTAAAAAGAGAACCGGACGGCCTACAGCCATCGATCCCCGTATCCACCGGTACAATTTTAAACTTACCTCGGAGGAAAATATCCGGTTTGAAAAGATGCTTTCGGAAGCCGGACTGGAGCATAACCGCAGCCGTTTTATCGTCAAGCGCATCTTCGCCGAGGAGTTCATTGTCATCAGACGCGACCCTTCGAAAGTGCAATTCATCGCGCGGCTCAATGACTTTTATTTCCAGTTTCAGAAACTTGCGAACAACTATAATCAGGTTGTAAAAGCCATCAACACGCACTTTTCCAACATCACGATCCCGCATCAGATCGCCATGCTGGAGCAGCGGACTCGTGAACTGAAGGCCTTGAGCATCGAGATTCTCAACCTTGCAAAACAGGCTAAGGAGTGGTTGCGAATATAAGGTCGGGCTCCTCGTCCGGAGGGGCTCTGTACTACAACAAGGAGAAAGTGGATAAGGATGAAGCCGAGATCCTCTATTGGCAGAAGATGCTGGAGCCGTTCGACAAACACGGGCGAATGGATGTCGATGCCTGCATGGAGAGTTTTATGCCGTATCTACAAGCCAACAAAAGAACTTGTAATACGGTATTCCATGTCTCGCTGAATCCTTCTCCGGAAGATAAACTGACTGACGAACAGCTTCGGGAGATTGCATGCGAATACATGGAGCGCATGGGTTACGGCAACCAGCCCTACATTGTCTTCAAACATAAGGACATCTCGCGCGAACATCTCCATATCGTATCGTTGCGCGTCGATGAGCAGGGACGGAAAATCAGCGACTCGCATGAATATGACCGCTCCATGTCCATATTGCGGGAATTAGAACGAAAATACAATCTGCATCCGAGTATCAAGGGAAAGGAGCAGGCTGACAAGGTGGGATTGCATAAGGTGAACTACAAAGAAGGTAATGTCAAGCAGCAGGTCTCGTCCGTCGTGCGGTCGTGCCTACGCCATTACAAATGCTCGTCCTACGGGGAGTTGCGCACGTTGCTCGAAGCGTTCAACGTCTCCATCGAGGAGCGGACGGGAACGATCGATGGGCGGAACTATGCCGGAGTAATCTACGGTGCCATGACCGACGACGGCTACGGCATCGGCACGCCCTTCAAGTCGAGCAAAATAGGGAAAGACGTAGGTTATAAAGCTCTGCAAGCGTATTATGCAAAATCAAAGGAAAAGCTGAAAGAACCGGACGCGCTCGACCATTTGCGTCATACGGTCAAAGACGCCATGAGCCCATACAATACACGGGACGAGTTCCGGCGACTGCTCAAGGCCGACAATGTAGATACTATCTTCCGGATCAATCCGGTAGGTAGGATTTACGGGGTGACATTCATCGACCACAACGAAGGTATTGTTGCCAACGGCTCGGTGCTGGGAAAGGAGTTCTCGGCAAACACTTTCAACGGACTCTATCCTGCTCCCAGAGAGTCGCTGCATATCGGGTCCGAGCAGCGGCAAGAGCCGCAGCACGACCGACAGCCCGAGCATGCTGTCGATCCCATTTCGGGCATCGTGGATACGGTATTGGATTTAGCTAATACGGATGCCTATGAAGAGCAGCAAAGGCAGATCCAACGACGGAGAAAACGAAGATTACACAGGTAACGCAATTGGAATTTCGCACTCTTTAGAGAGCTTATCCGAATTTCGGATTTTGAGCAATATCAGAAGAACCACAACGACGGCAGACAGGCAATTTGCTTTACACTTCAGAAACAAGTCTGTCAAGAATATAATGTCATTGCAACAACCAGATACCGCAACTGCTGCCTTGGCGAGAATATTCAGATTCTCAACATATTGTATTTTAGCAAAATAAAACCACATTCCCAAGAATTAGTCGAACTGAACGCGATACTATTTGCAGAATGATGTAAAAATCTTACATTTGTGTATTGTATTTAGCTCTCACACTTCAAAATTTGCATTATGGGCGCACATATCAAGTTTAGCTTGGAACATCGGTATTTTAAAGAATGGTTTGAAGTCGATGTGGATTGGAATTACCCTTTTCTTCCCCGGATCGGAGAGTTTGTAAATGCCTGGATATGGATCAAAGCCCGCAAGTTTGACCGTGCGGACATCGGGGAAATATTAAGTCCGGAAGGGATGAAAAGTTTAAACTCTGAACGCTATCAGGATTATGCTGTGGAGGATTGGTTGTATGAGGTTGGAATGGAATGCAGCACGGTATATAGCGTAAGCTATTACACGGAAAAGGATGATCCGGCCAATATCTATGCAATAGTGAGTTTGAATGAAACCGGAATTGCGCAATAAATGGGGATTGGCATTTGCAGACCTTCATCTGGTCGCAAAGGTTGCAATAAAATAAGGACCGGAACGTACAATTGTCCCGGTCCTTTGTAATTTTATTATCCTTCCAATTACTCAAAGAATATATGAGTTTCGGGACAAATATTATTTTTGAACTTGCATATCAAAGAGTATATTCGCTCCCTTTTTGAGTTCGGAATATTTGAGGAAGGGGTTTTCCAGCTCCTCGCCGTCAAAGGTCATGCTGCCGACATATCTGTTTTCTGGAGAGTTCTCCGGAGCTTCGATCACAATATCACTTCCATTTTCAAGATGTATAGTCGCTTTCTTGAACAGAGGCGAGCCGACTGCGTATTCGTCCGATGCGGGACACACGGGATAGAACCCCAGGGCCGAGAAGATGTACCAGGCCGAAGTCTGCCCGTTGTCCTCGTCGCCGCAGTAACCGTCGGGTTTCGCGGAATAGAGCCTGTCCATCACTTCGCGGATCCAATATTGCGCCTTGTGGGGCTGTCCGACATAGTTATAGAGGTAGATCATGTGCTGCGCAGGCTGATTGCCGTGGGCGTAGTTGCCCATGTTGGCCACCTGCATCTCCGTAATTTCGTGGATGCGGAACCCGTAATAGCTATCGTCATAGATCGGCGGCACGACGAACACCGAATCGAGCATTTTCCCGAATTCGGTTTTGCCGCCCATCAGTGTTGCAAGGCCCTCCGGATCGTGGAACACCGACCAGGTGTAGTGCCACGCGTTGCCTTCGGTAAAGGCGTCGCCCCACTTGTAGGGGCTGAACGGCGTCTGGAACGTCCCATCTTCGTTGCGGCCGCGCATCAGGCGGGTTTCGGGATCGAAGAGGTTTTTGTAGTTCTGCGAGGCTTTTTCCAGCCGCTCCGCATCGCCGCCTTTGCCCAGCATCTTGGCCACCTGTGCAATGCACCAGTCGTCGTAGGCGTATTCCAGCGTCCGGGCGGCGCTCTCGTTGATGCCTACGTCGTAGGGCACATAGCCCAGCGTGTTGTAGTACTCGTGTCCGAGCCGCCCGGTCGAGGAGACCTGCGGGTGCACCTTGTCGCGTCCCGCGAGCATCGCCTCATAGAGCGTGGCGATGTCTTCTTCGGGCGTCACGCCCTTGAGGATGGCGTCCGACACGACCGAGGCCGAGTTGTTGCCCACCATGCAGCCGCGATGTCCCGGGGAGGCCCATTCGGGCAGGAAACCGCTCTCGCGGTAGGTGTTCGCCAGTCCGGCCTGAATCTCGGCGTTGACCGAGGGATAGACGAGGTTCAGCAGTGGAAACAGGCTCCGGAACGTATCCCAAAAACCCGTGTCGGTGTACATATAACCCGGCAGCACCTCGCCGTTGTAGGGACTGTAATGCACGGGCTTGCCCGCAGCGTCGATCTCGTAGAATTTGCGCGGGAACAGCGTCGAGCGGTAGAGGCACGAATAGAACGTGCGGTATTGTTCCTCCGTGCCGCCCGCGACTTCAATACGTCCCAGCACCTCGTCCCAGCGGGCCTGTGCTTTTGCTTTTACGGTTTCGAAATCGTCCTTGCCCAACTCCTTGAGATTCCTGAAAGCCTGTTTCTCGGAGATGAACGACGAGGCAACACGCGCCGTGACCTGCTCGCCGCGGCGGGTGGTAAAATAGACCGCTGCCAGCGCATGGTCGCCTGTCACGGCATCGCCCTCGATCTCCTGTCCGCCGTCGAAAACACGGAAACTCTCGATGGGCTTGTCGAAGCGGATGACAAAATAGTTCCTGAAATTCTCCGGGACACCCCCGCTGTTGCGCGTCGTGTAACCCGTAACAGTCCGTTTGTCGCGGATACTCACGCATGAGCCGCGGTCGAAAGCGTCGATCACTACGCCCGACTCATCCGATTCGGGAAACGTGAAGCGCATCACGGCGGCGCGTTCGGTCGGGGCCATTTCTGCGATAACGTCGTGGTCGGCGAGGTAAACCGAATAATAATACGGTTTGGCCGTCTCCGACTGGTGCGAGAACCAACTTTGGCGGGCGTTTTCATCAATCCTGTCTTTGCCGCGCACGGGCATCACGGAGAATTGCCCGTAGTCGTTGATCCACGGCGAGGGCTGGTGGGTCTGCTTGAACCCCCGGATGGTATGCGCCCCGTAGGTGTAGGCCCATCCGTCGCCCATCTTGCCCGTCTGGGGCGTCCAGAAATTCATACCCCACGGCAGGGCCACCGCAGGATAGGTGTTGCCCGTCGAGAGCGTGTAGTCCGATTGCGTGCCCACGAGCGTCGAGACGTATTCCGAGGGACGCGGCAGAGGTTCATCGCAGGGAGTTGCTGCGGGATGCGCGGTGCGGTTCCCGCAACTGCCGCACAAGGCGGCAAGTAACAGAAAAGAGACTGGTCTTATCATGGCAGTTTGTTTTTTCGGTTAGTTTATCGAGTTCAGCAAATCTGTTTTACCGTCGTTTACGAGTTTGAGGATCAGCTCGCCGAACAGCGTGTTCTGCCAGGCGAACCACGCGCGGG
>QWCY01006289.1_pt1 | contig 10572 bp, 6 predicted proteins | sample 1972631 | NCBI WGS metagenome assembly QWCY01 (sample SAMN09866696, study PRJNA288562) | Human gut metagenome isolate pre1_stool, whole genome shotgun sequencing... | isolation source: gut | host: Homo sapiens | place: USA: California
ATTTTTATTCCATATTGGGCGTCTTCAACATCAAGTGCGGCATATAGCTCTCCTGCAACTGTTACTGAACGATGGTGTCCTCCTGTACATCCAATTCCAATTACAAGCTGATTTTTTCCTTCTGCGATATAATTTGGAATAAGGAATCTTACCATATCAATTAATTTTTCCAGAAATACCTGAGTTACATCTGCATTTAAAACAAATTCCTGTACCTCTCTGTCGAGCCCTGTTTTATGCTTAAGCTCCGGTTCATAATATGGATTTGGCAAAAATCTTACATCAAATACTAAGTCACAATCTGTCGGTATTCCATGTTTAAAACCAAATGACAATACCGATATGAACAGATTCTTGTACCCTTTACTCTGAACAAATATTTTTTCCAATTCTACGCGCAAATCTCTTACAAGCAGATTACTTGTATCTATGATGTAATCCGCCTGCTCACGCAAGAAAGCAAGCCTTTCCTGCTCAACTTTTATGCCGTGGGCAACACTTTTATTCTCACCCATAGGATGAGCTCTTCTTGTTTCTTTAAATCGCTTGATGAGCATTTCTTTACTACAGTCTAAAAATAAAATTTCATATTCCTGACCTTTATTTTTCATTTGCTCAAGAACTTTATTTATTTTGCCCAAATTTTGTCCACTACGAATGTCCACACCTATGGCTACTCTGTTAACTTCACTCGTCTGACTATAAACTAAATCAGCAAACGTTCCTATGAGTTCTATAGGAAGATTATCTGCACAATAATAGCCGCTGTCTTCTAAGATTTTAAGTGCTGTTATCTTACCTGAGCCTGACATTCCTGTAACTATAACAAATCTCATAATTGTCCTTTCATTTTATTACCATTTAACAGCCGGTAATATTTTAACCTCCGGTTCCAGAGTCACCTGAAATTCTTCGTATACTTTTTTTCTCACATCTTTCATCAAATTAATGATATCTGTTGCTGTTGCATTATCATAATTAATTACAAATCCACTGTGTTTTTCAGATACCATTGCACCACCTACACGGTAGCCCTTTAATCCTGCATCCTGAATTAATTTGCCTGCAAAATATCCTTCCGGTCTTTTAAATGTACTACCGGCACTTGGGTATTCTAAAGGCTGTTTTTCTTTTCTTTTAGCCATTAATTCTTTCATATGCATTTCTATTTCATCTCTGTTGCCTTCGTGCAACTCAATGCATGCTTCAAGTACTATCATTTTTTCTTTTACAATAATACTTGTTCTATACCCTAACTCTAGTTCTTCTGCTTTAAGAGTTTTCATTTCTCCATTATTATCAAGTACCTTAACCCACTTAAGAACATCCTTCATTTCCCCACCATATGCACCGGCATTCATCGTTACCGCTCCACCTAAGTTTCCCGGAATTCCATGGGCAAATTCAAATCCTGTCAGGCTTTCGTTTAATGCCTTTACTGCAATTTTAGATAATTTGGCTCCTGCCTTTGCAACTATCTCATTTCCATTTATTTCTATTTTCGCTAATGCAGAATCAATTTCAATTATCACACCATCAAATCCATCATCCTGTACTAATAAATTACTTCCATTTCCAATGACATAATATGGAATATTTTCTTCTACACATAAACGCAGAACATCCCTGACTTTTTTATATTCATCAGGGATTACATAGTATTTTGCAGTTCCTCCGGCTCTAAATGTACAGTGTGAACTCATCGGTTCATCACATCGCACATTACTATCACCGGCAATTAATTTTAATCTGTTTTCCAGACTTTTATTCATTGAAAAAATCTCCATTCAACTATTTTGATTATGTTTCTATATTAGATTTAAAGGCAAATATGTTAAATTCACAAAAAAATACATTTATGATTAACATTTGCTACAAATCTACTTTATAAAAACTGATATTTATTTACATATCATTGCTGCTGCACCATACATTCCTGCGTCATTTCCTAATGTTGCAAGATGTACTGCTGCGTCACCACATGCTGCAAAACATGTTTCACGGTATTTATCTTTAATAGCATCAATAAGAAACTGTCCTGCCTTACTAACACCTCCACCTATGATAAATGCCTGAGGATTTACAACTACTGCGATATGTGACATTGCTGTTCCAAGATATGTACCCATTGTTTCAACAACTTCATTTGCTCCTGCATCTCCTTCTTTTGCAAGATCAAATACATCTTTAGCTGTGATGTTTTCTCCAAATTCTCTCATCTTTGTTTCTTTATCTGTATTATTCATTAAGCGTTTTGCAAGTCTTACAACACCTGTTGCTGATGTAAACTGTTCAAGGCATCCTTTTCTTCCACAATTACAGCTGTCTGTTTCATTATCATCTACATGCATATGACCAATTTCACCTGCTCCACCATTGTAGCCTGTGAGAATCTTTCCATTAATTATAACTCCACCGCCTACACCTGTTCCAAGTGTAATCATTACGATATCATCATAATCTTTTCCGCCACCCTGCCATGCTTCTCCTAAAGCTGCAACATTAGCGTCATTTCCTGCCTTAACCTTTATTCCTCTGAACATTTCAGATAACTTTTCTTCTACATTAAATGTTCCCCATCCGAGGTTTACACACTGAAGAACTGTTCCGTCATTTGTAATAGGTCCCGGAAGTCCGATTCCTACGCCTTCGATATCATCAAGGCTTATTTCTTTTTCTGCTAACTTAGCCTCCATTGCCTCGCAAATATCTGAGAGGATATTTTCACCAAAGTTCTCTGTTCTTGTAGTAATTTCCCATTTGTCTAAAAGTTCTCCTGCTGTGCTGAAAAGTCCTAACTTTACTGTTGTTCCTCCCACATCAATGCCAAAACAATAATTCTTCATTTTTTTATTTTCCTCCTAATCATCTTCTTCTTCACTTTTTTTCATAATGTTATTCTGAACTCTGTTATAAAGTTCTCTTGCTGCATTATAACCCATCTTCTTCTGTCTGTGGTTAACTGCCGCTGCTTCTACAATAACCGCAAGGTTTCTACCCGGTCTTATAGGTATTGAGTAACATACAACCTGATTTCCAAGGAATTCAATATACTGGTCCTCTAACCCTAAACGGTCATATTCTTTTTCTCTGTTCCATTCTTCTAATTTTATTACCATGTCAATGTTCTGTGTATCTTTAACATTTTCAACACCGAACAAAGTCTTAACATCAATAATACCTATTCCTCGAAGTTCAATAAAATGTTTTGTTATATCAGGTGAAGTTCCAATTAATGTTTCTTCACTTACCTTTCTTATTTCTACAACATCATCTGTTACAAGACGATGTCCTCTTTTAATAAGTTCAAGGGCAGCTTCACTTTTACCAATTCCGCTTTCACCCATAATCAAAACACCTTCACCATAAACATCAACTAAAACTCCGTGAATTGAAATACAAGGTGCAAGTTCTACATTAAGCCATCTTGTCAAATCAGCATAAAAACTTGACGTTGTCATATCTGTTGATAAAACAGGTACTCCATTCTTTCGTCCTACCTCAATCAAATCTTCATCCGGCTCAATTCCCTGACATATTACTAAACAAGGTATTCCGCTTGTCATTAACATGTTATACATTTCAATACGTTTCTCATGAGTCATTTCTGAAATATATGCCCACTCAACATTTCCTATAATCTGTACACGTTCTTTATCAAAATGATTAAAGAATCCTGCTAACTGCAAAGCCGGTCTGTTTACTTCCGGAATTGTTATCATTATCTTATTAGTATCAATTTCCGGTATATAATTTTTAAGATTATAATTTTCTATTATTTTTGAAAACTTTACTTTTGCCATATCTATGTTCCTCCTATTTTTTATTTCACATAAGAATATGTTGCATAAACCTATTCTTAAGCCCTTTTTTACTATTTCCGTAATATATTCTTCCTAGATTTTAACATCATAAACACTCTTTGTACACTAATTTAATGAAAAAAATCATAAACACTTTTTGCAATATTTTTTGTCATAGAAGGTGCCTGCTCTAAATTTTCTAATGATGCCTCTTTTATATTGTCAATCGATTTAAAATGTTGCATCAGAGCCTTTCTTCTTGCCGGACCAACTCCCGGGATGTCATCAAGAATAGATTTAACCTGTTTTTTACTTCTAAGACTTCTGTGAAATTCAATTGCAAATCTATGTGCCTCATCCTGAATTCTTGTAATTAATTTGAATGCCTCCGAATTTCTGTCTATCGGAATTTCTATATTGTTATAATATAGCCCTCTTGTCCTATGATTATCATCCTTAACCATTCCACATACCGGTATGTTCAAATGAAGTTTATCAAGCACTTCAAGGGCAACATTAACCTGTCCTTTTCCACCATCCATCATAATAATATCAGGAAATTTGCTGAAACTTCCAAGTTCATAATCTCTTCCGTCTTCATCCATTTTTTCTCTTTCCTCTAATCCATGGGAAAATCTTCTAGTAAGAACTTCCGCAAGACTTCCGTAATCATCAGCGCCCTTTATCCATTTAATTTTAAATCGTCTATAACTGTTTCTTTTTGGCTTCCCATCTTCATAAACTATCATCGAGCCTACTGATTCATATCCGTTAGTATTAGAAATATCGTAAGCTTCCATTCTATGAATATTTGTTAAATTTAGCAATTCTTCAATTTCTTTTACGGCTCCGATTGTTTTTTGCTTTTCTCTTCTGTATTTTTCCTTATTCTGTTCTAGGAGATTTCTCGCATTTTTATTTGCAAGCTCCACAAGTTTTTCTTTCTGACCTTTTTTCGGTTTTACAATTTTTACCGTAAAGTTTTGATTTCTGCTAAGCCATTTGCTTATCAGTTCTTCATCTTCAATTTCTGTTGGCACAAATAACTCTCTTGGAATAAACGGAGTTCCCACATAATACTGTTTGATAAAATTAGTTACGATATCCATCCCTGTATCACCCGGAACAGTATTCATGTAAAAATGTTCTCTTCCTATTAATTTGCCATTTCTGACAAAGAAAACCTGAACTACTGCATCATTTCCTTCCTCTGCATATCCTATAATGTCCCTGTCTTCAAACTGATGCGTTGTAATTTTCTGATTTCCGGCAACATGATTTATGCTATTTATCAAATCTCTGCATTCCATGGCTTTTTCAAAATCTAAAGCCTCTGATGCCTTCATCATTTTTTCTTCTAATTCTTTTATTGTATCTTTATAATTTCCCTCAAGAAACTTTATAGCCTTATTTATATTTTCTCTATAATCTGCTTTTGAAATGTAGCCCTGACAAGCCCCATCACACTGTCCTATATGATAATAAAGGCACGGTCTTCCATTTATTTTTGGCACCTGCTTATGTTCACCATCAGCTGTCAGTGTATCATCCGTAACTATTGACTTATTGCAATTTCTTATGTGATACATTTTCTGAAGCAGGTCTATCGTATCCTTTACCGCTCCTGAACTTGTAAATGGTCCAAAATACTTGCTCTTGTCTTTCTTCATTCTTCTTGCAAATAAAATTCTTGGATAATCTTCATTTATCGTTACCTGCACATACGGATAACTTTTATCATCCATAAGCATTGTATTGTATTTTGGTCTGTATTCTTTTATAAGATTGCATTCTAATATGAGCGCCTCTAATTCTGAATCTGTAAGAATATATTCAAACCTGCTTATTTTCTGAACCATTGATTCAATCTTCGGTCCTCTTTTTTTTACATCTTTTCTGAAATATGAACTCACTCTTCGCTTTAACTTTACTGCTTTTCCAACATAAATTACATCATCATGAGAGTCATACATAAGATATACGCCCGGAGTTTCCGGCAATTTTTTTAATTCTTCCTGAAAATTAAACATTCTATCCTATTACTTCTTTCACCTTATTTATTCTCTGTGTAAACTGCAAATAAAATTCATTATTCACATCATATGGCATTAAATAAAATAATTTTACCAAATACATTGTTATTGTTTTAATCTGACTTTCATCCTGCATTCCTTTCAATATATGTTGTATGTCTTTTAGGAAATAATGCCATGTAACAATGTATTCATGATATTTATTTATATTATCTATTCCAAGCCATCTGTCTATTCTGACTTTCGTTTTGTTTTTCTTTGGGCATTCATAAATCTGATTAAAATATTTAAAATCATTATCATCGTATATTCTGCCTAACGGGAACAATCTGCATATACCAGGTCTGTTTGAATGCACACTGCATCTTCCGTTTTCATCTAGAAAATAACATTTTCCACCGTCTTCCTGCATTTTTAAATTTGGCAAAATGACACCGTCTGCTACATTTAATTCCACCGCCCTGCTCATCAATTCTTCCATTGTGATTCCGGCTTTTGCAAATTGGTATATATCATATGGATCAAGCACTATTGACTCTCCCATATTGTGACAACACTTGCTGCATCCCTCGCAGTCGTTGCATCCTATCCTTGCCAAATCATTTTCTGTATATAATTTTCCATCTGTCATCTCTGACAAATCCCAATTTCTCTCCATGTTTACCTCTTGTGCTTATTAATAATTTAATGCCAGGATCAAATGGTTTAAGCCCACATGAGCTTACTCATAAGTGGGTAAAATACCTTGAGACCCGCCCCAATATGAGCAAAAAAGTGGGATAATTCCCACGATATGCGAATATTGGGTAGGATTGTGGGAGTGCGTAGCACTGAACAATCCGTAGGCTTCAAAGTCATTTTATCATAAAACTATTTATGGGGCAAAATAATCGATTGGGGCTTTAACCAGATTTTTTTGGTGTGATTTTGTGGGCGTGATTTTCAATACTATGGACACGGCATTGCACGCATTTTGCATATGAATTCAATTTAATGAAATAAAGACTATACTTAAAATGATATGCTCCCCCATATAAGACTTTTATATTTCATTGTCCTATATGAGTGTCGCGTATCAGTAAAAGTATAGTCTTTGTTTTAATTATATATTTTATGAATTAATTAATTTAATTCACTTTTATTTGTATAGTATATGAATTGATTTCATTACATCTACATCAATTCATATTACCTAATTATTGATTATCATCCATTGTCTGACTATCTGACTAATTATTGATTATCATCCGTCGTCTGACTATCTGACTAATTATTGATTATCATCTGTCACCTGACTATCTGCATTGTCATCGTTCTGCTGTTCTACTGTTTCACCGGCATCCTGCTGTCCTGCTTCCTCAGCCTGGCACTGATGATAAATTTCCATAAACTGCTTTCCTGTAATTGTTTCTTTTTCATATAAATATTCAGCAATCTTATCGAGCTTGTCTCTGTTTTCTGTAAGAATTCTCTTTGCTTCTTCGTATTTTTCTTTCAAAAGAATCTTTATTTCTTCTTCAATTTGTGAAGCTGTCTTTTCACTACAATTTAAACTTGTACTTCTTCCTAAATACTGATTTTCTACCTGTTCAAGACTCATAAGTCCAAACTTCTCTGACATACCATACATTGCAATCATTGATTTTGCAATCTTTGTTGCCTTTTCCATATCATTTGAAGCACCTGTTGTAACTGAATCAAATACAATTTCTTCTGCTGCCCTTCCGGCAAGAAGCATAACCAGTCTTGCTTCAAGTTCGCTTTGTGACATCAAATATTTTTCTTCTTCAGGTACTGTCATTACATATCCTAAAGAACCCATCGTTCTTGGTACAATTGTAATCTTCTGTACAGGTTCTGCATCCTTTTCAATTGCTGTTACAAGAGCATGACCAACTTCATGATAAGCAACAATCTTCTTTTCTTCTGCTCCAAGAATCTTGTTCTTCTTTTCTTTACCTGCAATTACAACTTCTACAGCTTCAAATAAATCAGCCTGTGAAATCGCTTTTCTACCGGCTTTAACTGCATTAATTGCTGCTTCATTAATCATATTTGCGAGGTCTGAACCAACAGCTCCACTTGTTGCCAATGCAATTTCTTCAAGATTTACTGTTTCATCCATCTTAACATCTTTAGAATGTACTTTTAATGTTTCCAATCTTCCCTGTAAATCAGGTGTATCTACGATTACTCGTCTGTCAAAACGTCCCGGTCTCAACAATGCCGGATCAAGTACTTCCGGTCTGTTAGTTGCAGCTAAGATTAAAATACCTTTAGAAGAATCAAATCCATCCATCTCAGCAAGCAATGCATTTAATGTCTGTTCTCTTTCATCATTACCGCCACCATATTTTGAATCTCTGCTCTTACCAATAGAATCAATTTCATCGATAAATATAATACATGGTGCATTTTCCTCTGCCTGTTTAAATAAATCTCTAACTCTTGATGCACCTACACCAACATATAATTCAACAAAATCTGAACCTGATAATGAGAAGAACGGTACTTTAGCTTCACCTGCTACTGCCTTTGCAAGTAAAGTTTTACCGGTTCCCGGAGGTCCTACAAGCAAAGCTCCTTTTGGAAGTTTTGCCCCAATTTCTGCATATTTTCCGGGATTGTGAAGGAAATCTACCAATTCAACTACTGATTCCTTAGCCTCATCCTGTCCGGCTACATCTTTAAATGTAACACCTGTTTCTTTCTGAATGTAAACTTTGGCATTGCTCTTTCCAACTCCAAATATTCCATTTTTGCCACCGGCACTTCTTTTCATCATCATGCCAAATATAAAATAGAATACGGCAAACAGACAGTTCATATAACCTGTATACCAGTTAAACAGAATGGATAAAGCAATACTCACATAAAGCATGCCCTTTTTCTTCTCCGAAACATAGCGCCAGATCCCCCATAAAATCAGCGGCAGCATATAAACGCCGTCCAGCCAGAAAACATTGCTGAGCTGTCCCACATTGTACTGGGTAAAAGCGTAGGCCAGAGAAAGAATGAGCGCAAACGCCGGCCGAAGATTTTCCAGCCGATGCCGGATAAATAATGAAAATGTAAAACCGCAGAGACCGACCTTTAATACAGTAATTGCAAATACAAAAAATTCAATTTTTTCTATCGGGATTACATAGAGCAATAAATTCAACGGAGACGCCAGATAATAACCGAAAAGGGCAATCAGCGAGCCTCCCAATGATTTCGAAAAGGAATATCCAATCTCCGCATTTCCGGACATGACTTTTTTCAAATACCTGAAATAATCCACATACTGAACGTAACCATCATTGGTCAACACGGAATGATCCCCAAAGGGATAGACCCGCAGCGCTAGGAAACAAATAAGCAGCGCCATCATCGAAAGCACTGCCGCCGCAAGCCCCCATAAAATATATCGTTTTTTTCCAACACTCTCTATCATCGTATTCTGACTCCTAATACTATCTGTATTTATAATTTACATACAATTATATTTTTAATCCCCGGGTTTGTCAACACGCGCCAAACGCTCCCATAACCTGACATTCCCGCAGAAATCAAGGGTTTTTCAGATCCTTTGGTTTCCGCGGGAATGTTCATTACGATTTACTGAATTCCTGTCACTGTATAATCCTGGTCTTCAACGGTTTTCTTTAACACCTCATCGGAAATTTCACCGTTTAATTCAACCACCGCCGTTCCTTTTTCATGGCTGACAACCGCCTCTTTAACCTCCGGAAGGTTTTCAAGGCATTTTTTTACCCGTGCTTCACAATGTCCGCACATCATTCCTTCAATGTTCATAATCTTTTCCATATTTTTTTCCTCCTTATCATTTTCAACATGGGCCTCTTTTGGGTTTCCATGGTTTTTGGTTTTTACTTTCTTATCTTTTGCCCCATTCCGCATGTTAAAGAAGTTCAGCCGCAGTGCATTGCTCACCACGCAGAAGCTGGATAAGCTCATCGCGGCTGCCCCGAACATCGGATTGAGTTTTAATCCGAAAACAGGATACCACAATCCTGCCGCCAGCGGAATACCTATAATATTGTAAATGAAAGCCCAGAAAAGGTTTTCATGAATGTTCTTCAGTGTCGCCCGGCTCAGCCGGATCGCTGCCGGAACATCGCTCAGACGGCTCTTCATAAGAACCACATCGGCCGCATCAATGGCAATATCCGTTCCTGCGCCGATGGCGATACCGATATCCGCCCGGGTCAGCGCCGGAGCGTCATTAATACCGTCGCCAACCATGGCAACCTTTCCCCGCGCCTTTAACTCTCGAATAACGCTCTCTTTACCGTCAGGCAGAACTCCGGCAATGACTTCGTCAACTCCGGCCTGCTTTCCGATGGCTTTGGCCGTCCGCTCATTATCTCCGGTCAGCATAACGACATGAATCCCCATGTTCTGCAGTTCCCGTATAGCCTGCGGACTGTCTTCTTTCATCACATCGGCAACAGCTATCATGCCGATCAGCTTCCCGTCTCTGGCAAAAAACAGCGGCGTTTTTCCTTCCTCCGCCAGACGCTCCGCCTGGATACGGACGCTTTCTGTCACTTCCGCCTGAGTCCGGATAAATTTCAGGCTGCCGCCGCATAATGCCGCACCTTCAAAAACCGCCGACAGACCATTTCCCGGAAGGGCCCGGAAATCAGAAACCTCCGCCTCAGGCATCTGCAGATCCTTTGCCCTTTCCAAAACGGCCCGGGCCAGCGGATGTTCGCTTTTCCTTTCCAGAG
>QWCY01006290.1_pt1 | contig 10571 bp, 7 predicted proteins | sample 1972631 | NCBI WGS metagenome assembly QWCY01 (sample SAMN09866696, study PRJNA288562) | Human gut metagenome isolate pre1_stool, whole genome shotgun sequencing... | isolation source: gut | host: Homo sapiens | place: USA: California
CCAAATTGACAGCCATCATGATATCACTTCCTGCTTTTTTTGACCAGTCGGCGAATTCATTTAATCCGAACTGATTGGTTTCGATCACACCCCAGGCAAGCTCCGGTCTGGATGGCCGTTTGTCTTTTGGTCCTACGCTGTCTTCCCAGCGGAAACCGGATACAAAGTTACCGCCCGGATAACGAACGATCGGAACCTGCAGTTCTTTGACCAGATCCAGGGTATCTTTCCGAAATCCCTGTGCATCGGAGTTCGGGTTGCCTTCCTGATAGATTCCTTCGTACACGGCTCTTCCCAGATGTTCAATAAAAGAACCGAAGATCCTTTTGTCTACCGCGCCGGTGAGGAAATATTTGTCTACAATAATTTCAGCTTTTTTCATTGTAAAAACCTCCTGTGGTTATATAATGTGCTCTCGACATGTATTGTCTGTACTGTCTATGATTGTAACAGAACATTGGAAGAATACCAGAGGTTTTTGTCCGAAGTAATTGACTTTTTTTCCGGTGTCAGGTATGCTTTTTGTAGAAAATACGAGAGGGTGATGAAGTAATGATTTCAGATATTTCCATACAGTTTTGCGAATACAACCGCTCCAACCCAGATGCTGACCGGATCTACCGTCCACAGGGGAGCGGCGATTATTTGTTTTTATTGCTGAAAACTCCGATGAAAGTTTATCAGGAGAATGGTATACTGATTACCGGAGAAAATGCCTGCATCCTGTACACACCAGGACAGATGCAGCACTATCAGGCAGTACAGAAGTTCCGGAACAGTTATCTTCATTTTGTTGCACAGGAGAATCTTGCAGAATATTTTCATCTTCCGCAAAACCAGGTATTTTATCCGCGAAATCCGGAGGAGATAGAAGAAATCATCCGCAAGCTGCAACAGGAATACATCACCCGTGGTTCCTATACCGAAGCGATGCAAAGTGCACTGATCTGCCAGCTTCTGGTCACGGCAGCCCGTGGACTTGAAAAAGGGCAGCGACATAACCCAGAAGAAGAAGGGTTGTACCGGGATTTTCAGGCACTTCGCATGGAGATGCTCCGCCATTATGAAAAACACTGGACAACCGAACAACTCTGCAATCAGATAAACCTGGAAAAAAGTCAGTTCTACGCTTATTACCGGCAGTTTTTTCACAGTACCCCACACAACGACCTGCTACAGGTCCGTCTTGACAAGGCCAAAAATCTACTGACAAATGAAGCGCTGCCGATCCAACAAGTGGCTCTTTCCTGCGGATTTCGAAACATGTCTCATTTCAGCCGATATTTTAAACAGCAGTGCGATTGTTCGCCAAAAGACTGGATCTCCAGCGTTTCTCCTCAATGAAAAATCACTGTTTACTGATAACAATAATCAAGAGACCAGTGGATCATTTTATAAGCCAAAGTCACACAAGCCGCACAATATATGGTACAATGTAAAAAAGGAATTCTGTATATCATTCTATTTGCTATAATCAGAAGAAAGGAGACTACGCTTATGAAAAGAAAATGGCTTTTTGCTTCACTGCTCCTCACAGCAGCATTGACCATGACATCCTGTTCTTTTAAACTTCCGGTCGAATTACCCTTCAAGATTCCATTCATTACTGCAGATAGAAACACCAAACAAAACGCCGAGGATCCATCTGACCCGAAAAAAAACACTGATCCGATAATAACGGACGAACCTGAAGTTCCTGAAAATATCGACACCACAGAAAACACTCAATCAGGTAATGATCATGGATCCCATACACCTGATGAGGCGGATCCTTCTCCGTCACAACCAGATGAAGACCCTGTTGATGCGCCGTCCGGTCAGGAGAATTCTGTGAACATACCGGTTCTCATGGGAGGTGCTCTTCCTTATACCGGTATGATTTCTATAATAAATGAAAATTATGAAGACGGGACTCATCGATATGACGATATGTTAGAAGACGGGATGTCTTGCATCGTTGACTATTGCTATGTCAACCCGGAAGATCTTCCAGACACTCCGGAGGCATACGCAACCCTTGCAGCAGAAAAACTGACCGACGGTGGCATATATAACATTCTTTCCGTTTACCAGGACGATGGTTATACTGAGAGTCTTTCCTATCCGGTGTATATTGTTTCCTTTACCAGCGGAAACAACGAGGATACCAATTTCTGGCTGGCATTTATGGTTATACGGGATGGATATACGTACCTGTATGCTCCCAGCGTATCCTGCAATGCGGATTATACCGCGGAAGAGCTCGGACAAGATCTTTTCCCACGTCTGTTTTTTTCCGATTCGATGGACAACTGATGCTATGAAAAAGCACCTGACTGTTATATGTTACTGTTATGTACCGTGGCAATACTTTTCTTCGAGAGCAGATGGATTTTCCCACACAAATATGTTACACTTAACCCTGTAGTAATATTAACTGGGAGGTAGAAAAACTATGACTGAGCAGGAGAGAATGAAACAGGGGTATGTATGGCAGGATGATGATGAAAATATGAGTCTGCAGGCTCACACAAAAGCACTGGTAAGAGAATTCAACAGTATGCCACCGGAAGATATGGAAGGAAGAGAAGCACTTCTTCACGATATTTTCGGAAAAGTAGGAAAAAATGTATGGATCACTCCACCGCTTACAGCAGCTGTTGGAAAATATGTATCCATCGGAGACGGCACCTATTCTAATATGAATCTGACACTGATCGATGACTGGAAGATCACCATCGGAAAAAATGTGTTGATCGGACCGAATGTAACCTTGTGTACCACCGGACATCCCATTGATCCGGAACACCGGGGAGACGGAATGTATTCATTCCCAATCACCATTGGTGATAATGTATGGCTGGGAGCCAATGTTGTCGTTCTTCCGGATGTAACTATCGGAGAAAATTCCGTGATCGGTGCCGGTTCTGTCGTAACAAAAGACATTCCGGCAAACTGTATTGCTTTTGGAAGTCCATGCAAGGTATATCGTGAGATCAATGAGCACGATAAAGAATACTATTTTAAAAACCATCGTTTTGATGAGCAGCCATAACGAGATAAAATATGCTTCGCGAATTTATACGATTGGTATAAATTCTGTGCATCGCGAGGTGTGTTACCGGGAATGGAGTGAACAGTAACACTTTGGCTTGCTGCCCGTGTAAATAACAGGAAAGCCTTGACAAACACTGTCTTTGCAGTTAAAATATTTTATGTTTTATAAAGTATACGACCTGGAAGGGGAAGAGTAAAAGCGGTATCGTTCTTTCAGAGAGCTGTCGGTTGGTGCGAGTCAGCAGAAGAGAGCTTTGAACTGGCCCCGGAGTCCTTTTTCCGAAACATTTTCATAATTTATAGAAGATGCAAGTAAGAAAAAGCGGGAGTTCCCGTTACAGAATCCATAAGTGCATGAGGCTTATGCTTCATGAAGTAGAGTGGTACCACGGAAATAAAGTCCTTTCGTCTCTAGTTGAAAAACAGAAACAAAAGGACTTTTTATATTTCAAGCAATACCTAGGAGGAAGAAACCATGACAGTACCTTATAATCATAGGGCAGTAGAAAAAAAATGGCATGATATCTGGGAAGAACACCCGGTGAATGTGGATGATGGCAAAAAGCCAAAATATTATTGTCTGGACATGTTTCCATATCCGTCAGGAAATGGTCTTCATGTCGGACACTGGAGAGGATATGTAATTTCTGATGTATGGAGCCGCTACAAATTATTGAACGGTTACTATATCATTCACCCGATGGGATGGGATGCTTTCGGTCTGCCGGCTGAAAACTATGCGATCAAAATGGGGGTACATCCTGCAAAATCAACCGCAGACAACGTAGCAAATATCAAACGGCAGATCAACGAGATCGCAGCTCTGTATGACTGGGATCGCGAAGTAAACACCACAGATCCTGAGTTCTACAAATGGACCCAGTGGATCTTTGTAAAGATGTTTAAAGAAGGTCTGGCTTACGAAAAAGAATTCCCGATTAACTGGTGTCCGTCCTGTAAAACAGGTCTGGCTAACGAAGAAGTTGTCAACGGAAAATGTGAGCGTTGCGGTTCTGAAGTAACCAAGAAAAACCTGCGTCAGTGGATGCTGCGTATCACAAAATATGCAGACCGTCTGTTGAATGACCTGGACAAACTGGACTGGCCGGAAAAAGTAAAAAAGATGCAGAGTGACTGGATCGGCAAATCTTACGGTGCAGAAGTTGACTTCCCGGTAGAAGGAAGAGACGAGAAGATCACTGTATACACCACCCGCCCGGATACCCTTCACGGTGCAACTTTCATGGTACTGGCTCCTGAGCATGCCATGGCAAAAGAACTGGCTACCGATGAGACAAGAGAAGCCGTAGAAAAATACATCTACGATGCATCCATGAAGTCTAACGTGGATCGTCTGCAGGACAAAGAAAAGACTGGTGTATTTACCGGATCTTATGCAATCAACCCGTTAAATGGTGCCAAAGTACCGATCTGGCTGTCTGACTATGTATTGGCTGATTACGGTACCGGAGCAATCATGTGTGTACCTGCCCATGATGACCGTGACTTTGAATTTGCAACCAAGTTCAATATTCCGATCATCCAGGTAATCGCAAAAGACGGAAAAGAAATCGAAAACATGACAGAAGCATATACCGAGGCTTCCGGAACCATGATCAACTCCGGTGACTGGAATGGTATGGAATCTTCTGTACTGAAAAAAGAAGCTCCGATGATGATCGAAAAGATGGGTATCGGACGTAAAACCGTAAACTTCAAGCTGCGTGACTGGGTATTCTCCCGTCAGCGTTACTGGGGCGAGCCGATCCCGATCGTTCACTGCCCGAAATGTGGAAACGTTCCGGTACCGGAAGAAGAACTTCCGCTTCGTCTGCCGGATGTAGAATCTTACGAACCGACAGGAACCGGTGAATCACCACTGGCTGCTATCGACGAATGGGTAAACTGCAAGTGCCCGGCTTGTGGCGGACCTGCAAAACGTGAAACCAACACCATGCCGCAGTGGGCAGGTTCTTCTTGGTACTTCCTGCGTTATGTAGATAACAAAAATGATAAAGAACTGGTTTCCAAAGAAAAAGCTGACAAATATCTGCCGGTAGATATGTACATCGGTGGTGTGGAACATGCGGTACTGCATCTGCTGTATTCCCGTTTCTATACCAAGTTCCTGTATGATATCGGAGCTATTGATTTTGACGAACCATTCCACAAACTGTTCAACCAGGGTATGATCACCGGTAAAAACGGTATCAAGATGAGTAAATCCAAAGGAAACGTTGTTTCTCCGGATGATCTGGTAAGAGATTACGGATGTGACTCTCTGCGTATCTACGAGCTGTTCGTAGGACCGCCGGAACTGGATGCAGAGTGGGATGACAGAGGAATCGACGGTGTATACCGTTTCCTGAATCGTTTCTGGAAACTGGTACAGGACAGCGCAGAAGCAAATGTTTCAGAAACTAAAGAGATGGTAAAACTGCGTCACTGCCTGATCCATGATATCACAGAACGTCTGGAAAGCTTCAGCCTGAATACCGTTGTTTCCAAATTCATGGAATATAACAACAAAATGATTGACATGGCTAAGAAGACCGGTGGTATTGACAAAGAAACTCTGTCTACCTATGTAATTCTGCTTTCTCCGTTCGCTCCGCACATTGCAGAAGAACTGTGGCAGGTTCTGGGTCATGACACATCCGTATTTGCAGCAAAATGGCCGGAACATGATGAAGACGCTATGAAAGATGACGAAGTAGAGGTACCAGTACAGATCAACGGAAAAACCCGTGCAGTCATCAGTATCCCGGTTGACATTTCCAAAGAAGATGCAATCGCAAAAGGAAAAGAAGCCGTTGCTGACAAACTGACAGGTACAATCGTAAAAGAGATCTATGTACCGAAGAAAATCATCAACATTGTTCAGAAATAATTAAAAACAGTAAAAGACAAGGAGGTCTGCATTGTATTTGGCAGGCCTCTTTTGCATATCACGGGATAAAGGAGGATGTTTTATGAATACGATTGAATTACTGGATGCACTGCAGCTGAAAGCCAAGAAAGACCCGGAACTTCGAAAAGCACTCTTTGCAACCCGCAGTGAGAAGAATCCTGTCGATGCTTTCTGTAAAAAATGTCAGGAAGAAGGTTATCCAATCTATACGATGGATCTGATTCAGGCAGGGGAAGAGTTTTATGCTTCCATGCGTCGCAGTACCAACGGTGGGGGAGAAAATTCGCCAAAACTGGAAGGCGAAGACGATTTTTATGAATTATTTTTCGCCACTCTGGAAAATTGAGAACATGATATGATATCTGGCGTGTTTTGTCATTGGAAAATGACATGCAATTTTTCTGATAATATAGTAGAATTTGTCGTTTTCACCGAAATTATTTGTTAACATTCGTTTAAGTTTCACAAAACAGTTGCTGTTTTTGTGAAAACATGTTACAATCTATATAACTTTTTAAGTGACAAAAATAAAGATAATAGGAGTGGTAAATAATGTATCAGGAAGAATACAAACGCTGGTTGGCAGCAGATCTTGAGGATGCCGATCTGAACCCGGAACTGTCCAGGATCGAAGGAAACGATGATGAGATCAAAGAACGTTTCGCGGTCGCATTAAAATTCGGAACTGCAGGTCTTCGTGGGGTTCTGGGAGCAGGTACCAATCGTATGAATATTTATGTGGTCCGTCAGGCAACACAGGGACTGGCCAACTGGGTAAAAACACAGGGCGGCACACAAACTGTAGCCATCAGCTACGACAGCCGTCTGAAGAGTGACGTATTTGCAAAAACTGCAGCAGGTGTACTGGCAGCCAACGGAATCAAAGTCAGAATCTATGACGCTCTGATGCCGGTTCCGGCCCTTTCTTTTGCAACAAGATATTATAACTGTAATGCAGGTATCATGGTAACCGCATCCCACAACCCTGCAAAATACAATGGATACAAAGCATACGGTCCGGACGGATGCCAGATGACAGACGATGCAGCTGCTATCGTATACGATGAGATCCAGAAAACCGATGTTCTGACCGGTGCAAAATACATGTCTTTTGCAGCAGGTGTGGAAGAAGGTCTGATCCGTTTCGTAGGTGATGACTGCAAACGTGCCCTGTACGATGCAATCGAATCCAGACAGGTTCGTCCGGGTCTGTGCAAAACAGCTGGACTGAAACTGGTATACAGCCCGTTAAATGGTTCCGGTCTGGTTCCTGTTACACAGGTACTCAAAGACATCGGAATTACCGATATTACTATTGTTCCGGAACAGGAATATCCAAACGGTTACTTTACAACCTGCAGTTATCCGAACCCGGAAATTTTTGCAGCACTGGAACTGGGACTGAATCTTGCAAAAGAATCCGGCGCAGACCTGATGCTCGCAACCGACCCGGATGCAGACCGTGTCGGTATCGCTATGAAGTGCCCAGATGGTTCTTATGAACTGGTCAGTGGAAATGAAGTTGGTGTTCTGCTTCTGGATTATATCTGTGCAGGACGTATCGAAAAAGGTACGATGCCACAGAACCCGGTAGCAGTAAAATCTATCGTATCCACACCGCTGGCAGATGCAGTTGCAGAACATTATGGTGTAGAACTGAGAAGCGTTCTGACCGGTTTCAAATGGATCGGTGATCAGATTGCACAGCTGGAAGCAGCAGGTGAAGTTGACCGTTTCATCTTCGGTTTTGAAGAGAGCTACGGTTATCTGGCTGGTCCTTATGTTCGTGACAAAGATGCCGTTATCGCTTCCATGCTGATCTGTGAGATGGCTGCTTACTACAGAAGTACCGGAAGTTCTCTGAAGGCAAGACTGGAAGAGATTTACAAAGAATACGGTCGTTACCTGAACAAAGTAGACAGCTTCGAATTCCCGGGATTGAGTGGAATGGATACCATGGCAGGTATTATGGACGGACTCAGAAAGAATCCTCTGACTGAGATCGCAGGTCATAAAGTTGTCAGCGTAACCGATTACGAGAAACCGGAAGAAACCGGCCTTCCGGCAGCCAACGTTCTGATCTACAAACTGGAGAACAACGAAACCGTTATCGTTCGTCCATCCGGTACAGAACCAAAGATCAAGATCTATTACACCACACTTGGTAAAGATCTGGCTGAGGCAGAAGCAGAGAAAGAAAAACTCGCAGAAGCTTTAAAACCGATCATGGCATAGAAAAATCTGACAGGTGACAGTTTAAAATTTACAGGGAAATGGTTTTCTACCATTTCCCTATTTTTGAATATTTTTATTACAGTTATACGACGCGCAAATAAAAGCTGTCAATACAGGAATTGACAGCTTTTATTTGCGCGTCGTATAATGGTAAGGAATTACATGTTATCAAAAGGGATTTTATTTTATGAAAAAGCAAATAAATAAAAAGACGCTTCGTCTGCGAACTTTTCTTGTATTTACCCTGATCCTGCTGGCAGCACTTGGTTGTATGCATCTTCTGCATTCTTATCAGGAAAAAGAAGAAAAATTAAAGGCATCTTATACCGCAGAATTCACAATCCGTCGCATCGAATCGCAGTTAAACCGCTATCTTGCAGAATCCGATCTGATGAAACGGCTGCTCGAATCCGATTATGAGATCAATGAGGAACAGTTTTCCATTTTGTCAGAGATGATGCAGGATGACGCTCATGTGATCGAAGTGCATGAACTTGCCCAAGATGGTATCGTTTCTATGGTATATCCGGTCAGCGGCAATGAAGAGGCGATTGGTCTGGATATGTTGCAGCATCCGGCACGAAAAAAAGAAGCGAATCTTGCCAAGGAAAGCGGCGAATATACGATTGCAGGACCATTTGAACTGGCACAGGGAGGTACCGGTGTCCTTTTGTTTAATCCGATCTATATTACCGATGATACCAATCAGTCATCTTTCTGGGGATTTTCCATTCTGGTGATCAACTGGGAACGATTTCTCGAGGAAATTCATATGGACAGACTGGAAGAAGCTTCTTTTGAATATCGGATCTGGAAAAAAGATATGACAACCGGCGAAAAAATTACGATTGCACAAAGCAGCAGCCATATGAGCAGCAATACGCTGGAAGTTTCCTGTACCGTACCGAATGACACCTGGTATTTTGAGATCACACCGATCCACGGCTGGGTGACGCGGGCACAGATCTGGTTTGGTATACTGATTGCCTTTGTGCTTGCAGGAGTTATTTCTACAGGATACTTCCAGTATGCAACTCGTCATTACAAGGATTATCTGTATGCGGAGAGGATCAAACGGATTGCAAAAGAAGCCAGTGAAGCGAACGAAGCAAAAACCCGCTTTCTTTTTAATATGTCTCATGATATCCGCACGCCGTTAAATGCAATTATCGGTTATGCTTCTCTGATGGAACAACACATCGATGATCGGGAACGGAGTCTTAATTATCTACAGAAGATCCGCTCTTCCAGTTCGCTCCTGCTGTCTTTGGTTAATTATGTACTGGAGATGGCGCGAATTGAAAGCGGTAAAATGGAACTGAAGTCAGAAGTCGGCTATTTTCCCGATCTGATTACCTCTCTCCAGGCAGTGTCAGAACCACAGGGACAGAAAAAACATCTGCAGATTGATTGGAATACAGATTTGCAGCATAACTATATCATCTGTGACCGCACAAAAATCCGTGAAATTTTTCTGAATATCATCAGTAATGCAATCAAGTATACCGACGAAAGTGGAAAAGTGACGATCTCTCTCAAGGAAATCGCTGCGGAACAGGAAGGATATGCTGCATATGAGTTTGTGGTAGAGGATAACGGGATCGGCATGAGTGAAGATTATCTGCCGCATATTTTCGAAGAATTTTCAAGAGAACGAAGCAGTACGGAAAGTAAAGTGACCGGAGCAGGTCTGGGACTTCCGATTGTAAAATCCTTGGTGGAAATGATGGGCGGCTCGATCTATGTAAAGAGCAAGCCAAATGAGGGAACGCGTTTTACGATCCGGATTTGTTTTGCACTTCCTACGGAAAAGCAGATTCAGAAAAAACAGGAACAGTTACATACCGAATATCTGGAAATATTGAAAAACAAACGGATTCTTCTGGCAGAAGATAATGATCTGAATGCAGAGATCACAGAAACACTTCTGGAAGAACAACAGTTAAAAGTGGAGCGTGTCGGTGACGGAAAAGAATGTCTGCGCACATTGCAGGAGATGCCGGAAGAATATTACGATATGATCCTGATGGATATTCAGATGCCTGTGATGAACGGATATGAAGCTGCGAAAGCAATTCGTCAGCTTCCTGGCAAGCGTGGTTCTATTCCGGTGGTTGCACTGACTGCCAATGCCTTTGAAGAAGACCGGAAAAAAGCACTTGATGCGGGAATGAACGCTCATATTGCCAAGCCGCTGAATATGGAACAGCTGCTTCTTACTATGGGAGAAATTCTTTCGGATTGTATTTTCAGCTAAAATCTGGTATGATAGAGAAAATGTTGATGCAATTTGTTTAATTATATAAGCAATTGCAAATTTTAAAAATAGAGGTGCATTTACATGAGTTGGTACAATGAAGCTGTTTTTTATCACATTTATCCACTGGGT
>QWCY01007385.1_pt1 | contig 10549 bp, 9 predicted proteins | sample 1972631 | NCBI WGS metagenome assembly QWCY01 (sample SAMN09866696, study PRJNA288562) | Human gut metagenome isolate pre1_stool, whole genome shotgun sequencing... | isolation source: gut | host: Homo sapiens | place: USA: California
TAGCGATTTGGAAAGGCATAGAAGAATTTGGCTTAACTCTCCTCAATACCAAACACTTACTTTATTTATCCAAATTTTGCCGTTTTTTTGCGAGTTCTTTGTATCTTTGAGAAAACAAAAGCAATAAGAGAAATGAAAAATCTAGGAAAAATAGAGACATAAAGGACCTTTAAACTGATACATTTTAGTATTAATACAGATATATCATAGGGCAATGATCTAACGATCATTGCCCTATTTTGTTTATATTTTTACTTAACTCATTCTATAGAATCTCTAAAAATACTCAAAATAGTTTTTAATAAACTCTGATACCGTTTATAATAAACTATCAAAAAGTTTATTATAAACCGAAAGTACGTTTATTAAGAACGTAGTCTTTAATTGTAAAAATTGACAAACACGTTTTCATACAATAGGAGGTTATAAATAAGCCGTTCATTCATACAGTAACATAAACAAACAAAATTCTTTATTTCATCCAAACGATTGAACTTCCTTCACTCACTACACACTAAAATGTTTTCTTCAAATATATCATATCCACCAACTGCACACCATCCTCATACATCGGATGATCGTAGTTGTCAGTAAAGAAATTCTTTATCCGGTGAGAAATCGCAAAACCACAGTGTTCATAAAAAGATCTGGAAGAAGGTACATCGCCTGTACCCACTAACATTTCAGAACACTTTCCCTGATAATATTCAAATAAAAATTCGATTAAACGTTTTCCATACCCCTGCCGTTGAAAGAAAGGAACGGTAGCAATATTCTTGATTTCATAAATACCTTCCCCTTCACGAGTCACTACACAAAGAGCTTTCAATCCGTTATCATAAAGAACGAACATATCGCCGCGCTCCAAATACCGGTCAATCATACTTTCCTGTTCATCAGCCAAGAGTAATAATTCGAGAAATTCTTTTTTATCTGAAGTTACTAGTTTTATCTCCATATTATCTATTTTATCATAAAATAAAAATGTTACCGACTCATTTGTCTATGGTCCAAAATAGTATCCATATTCTCCAAAGCCCATCCCACCAGTCCTTCAATATGAGGAATCAAAGTGCCACCCGTATCTGTCAGACAATACTCCACACGGGGAGGTACTTCAGCATATACTTTCCGTTCAACCAATCCATCTGATTCCAGAGTACGCAATGTTACAGTCAACATTCTTTGTGAAACATCTTCTATCGTTTTATGAATATCACTAAAACGCATGGTGCCGTTTGCGTTCAGCGTAATAAGCACCAGCATCGACCACTTGTCTCCCAAGCGGCTAAGCACATCTCTTATCGGACAATTTCCTATCGGATGAAAGTTTTTCATTCTTTAACGTTTTGTATTTTATTGAGTTCCAACAATAGTTACCTCTATGTAACTTCCTTATTTTCAAGTACGTTATTGCATTTCTCAAACTAGAAAGATACATTTGCATCACAAAAGTAATAAACTTACTAATAATAACTATTGTTTCATTTAAATAATTATGATTATGGCAAAGAAAGTTGCAGTTTTAGCAGTGAATCCGGTAAATGGTTGTGGATTATTCCAATATTTGGAAGCGTTTTTCGAGAATGGCATTTCATATAAAGTATTTGCCGTATCGGATACGAAGGAGATTAAAACAAATTCAGGAATCAGCCTGACAGCAGACGATGTGATCGCTAATTTGAAGGGACACGAAGATGAATTCGATGCACTCGTTTTCTCTTGTGGGGATGCAGTACCTGTATTTCAGCAGAATGCCGATAAACCCTATAACGTAGATTTGATGCAAGTCATTAAAACTTTCGGAGATAAAGGGAAAATGATGATCGGACATTGTGCCGGTGCAATGATGTTTGACTTTACCGGAATTACCAAAGGGAAGAAAGTAGCAGTTCACCCATTAGCTAAACCAGCTATTCAAAACGGAACAGCTACCGATAAGAAATCAGAGATAGATGGCAACTTTTTTACTGCTCAAGATGAAAACACCATTTGGACAATGATGCCACAGGTTATCGAAGCATTAAAATAATGTTTGCAACGTAGATATAAAACAATAAATATAAACATTATTATATTAATCTACGCATCCGAAGATGAAAAAGCACGTTCCTTTAAAAGCAACAGTGTGTTTCTCGGTGTACAACGGGTCGTTTCTTTTAAAGGAACGACCCGTTGGTTTTAAAGGAAAAATGTACATTTATGGCGCATTAATAATCAATCACTTACAGATTCAAAAAATTCAATGACCGACTAACTTCCCCAATCATTATTCAATTCAATAAATCCGTACAAGTATTCACTCCTTTATTTCTCAAATGATTATTGTTAGTTAACTAAAATCCAAGGGAAATATCATATATCACATTCTCTTTTCGTACCAAGAAAAAGAAAAACGGAACATTACAAAAAATCTGAAACAGCGTTCATCATTTTTTAAAAGTCCGTATATTAGCAGCTTGAAGACTTGAAAGAGATAAACAGCATACTCCTTCCGAGTTTAAATAACCAAACAAGATGCCTAAAACAATATGATTAGAGAAAGAGAGAATTACAATGCATTTTTACTTCATTTTTTAGAAAGACTGAATAGCTGTGACTCTATTGAGAAAAAAATCACAGAATCACTTACGGATATTTGCGAATACTATGGCTTTAAAAGAGGATTCATTTATCAAACTGACGGATTTCGCTACTTCTATCTAAAGGAAACTGTCGGAAATAACGACAACGTTTTGCGACAACGTTTTGAAATCAGCGAAATGACCAATCAACATGTTGTCCGTGCAAATGGAAAGAACAAACCTTTTTATGCTTGCAGAAACCAAAATACTTCTTGGGATGATGTAGACATCGTGGATTTCTATAAAGTCGATTCATTACTAATCCGGCAAATTCAAGACTCCGAAGGAAAAATTATCGGATTCATCGGATTTGGAGACAGAGAACATGCAATATCTTTCACCGATGAAGAACTGCAAATGATTCATCTCATTTTAGGCTCCCTCTCCAAGGAAATAGCAGTGCGGGAATATAAAGAAAGAGAAGTACGGGCGAGCAAGACGTTAAGCAGCATCATGAATAATATGGGGGTTGACATCTACGTAAACTCTTTTGATTCCCATGATATGCTATATGCCAATGAATCTATGGCCGCTCCTTATGGAGGTATCGAACACTTTGAAGGAAAAAAATGCTGGCAGGCTCTATATAAAGATAAAACCGGAGAATGTGAGTTTTGTCCTAAGAAACATTTGATAGATGAAAACGGGCTGCCAACCAAGGTATATTCCTGGGATTACCAACGCCCGTTCGACAAATGTTGGTTCCGGGTATTCAGTGCAGCATTTGCCTGGATAGACGGACAGATGGCACACGTGATTACCAGCGTTGATATTGACCACCAAAAAACAATAGAAGAAGAACTAAGGATAGCCAAAGAAAAAGCGGAAAACCTGGACCGCTTAAAATCAGCCTTCCTCGCCAATATGAGTCATGAAATCCGTACTCCGCTCAATGCGATTGTCGGCTTTGCCAGTTTACTGGTCGAATCGGATGACAAAAAGGAACGTCAGGATTATGTCGATATCATGCAAGAAAACACCGAACTTCTTTTACAACTGATATCCGACATTCTCGACTTATCAAAAATAGAAGCCGGAACACTCGACTTCACCATGGATTATCTGGACATTAAGAGCTTCTGTGAAGATATTATACGCAATTATGATATAAAAGAAGATAAGCCGGTACCAGTTTTACTAGCCCCCACCCTACCCAATTTCTATATCTATACTGACAAGAAACGTCTGATGCAGGTTATCACAAACTTTATCAACAATGCCCTCAAATTTACAAATAAGGGACAGATTCTTCTCGAATATCACCTGAAAGAAGATACCAGTGAAATTGAATTTTCCGTAGCTGATACAGGAATGGGGATTGAACCGGACAAAGTAGACCGGGTATTCGACCGCTTTGTGAAACTCAATTCATTCTCAAAAGGCACAGGCTTAGGGCTGTCTATTTGCAGGAGCATTATCGAACATCTCGGCGGCACTATTGGAGTGGAATCCGAGATGGGAACCGGCTCGCGTTTTTGGTTTACTCATCCCTACAAAAGCGTATCCCTATAAAATTGAATAAAAAGCCCGTTAATCAGAAAAAGACCTGAAGTCTTTTTTTCATTCATTTTTTATGGTCAAAATCAAGTTTAATTCATTTATTATTAATACTTTTGCCAATGCATAAACTTAATAAGCCACCAGAAAATTAAATTAAAAATGACAACTCTTTTTCAAACCAAAATAATTAACTCATATATAATAAAATTATTTTTGTCTTTCTGTCTATTAGCTTTTTCCTACATATCACCGATTCTAGCTCAAAAAGATTCAGTGAACTCGTCAAATTATCTTTTAATCATTAATTCATATACAGAAGCAGCTCCCTGGAGCTTCAGAATGATTTCAGCCATTACCGAATATGCCCAGAATTCGCCTCAATTAGCACTCTATACCGAACACATGAACATGCTAATGATGGACACAGACTCCACTTTAAATGAATTCAGACAAACAGTTCTGGAAAAATACAAGCAGCATTCCCCACGTATGTTGATATTACTCGGAAACTCCAGCATGATATTACGGGACGACTTCAGAAAGATGTGGGGAAATATTCCGATTATACTATGTGCTGAAGAAGATTACATCGGCCCGAAGGAATTTTATCTCCAAAAGAAGCCTGTTGAGTTGACTGCAAGAACCCCGATTGCAGATATGGCGCAGCCTTACAATCTCACTTTCCTACATTCCAATTTCTATATTAAAGAAAATATAGACCTGATTTGCCGAATGACTCCCGATATTAAAAATTTCATATTTATCGGTGATGAACGGCAAAACAACCAGACTTACAATATGGTTATCAAACAAGAATTGAAAAAGAGCCATCCCGACATCAATTATCAATTCATATCGCCCCGGAAGATGCAAACCAATCATTTGCTGGACACCCTTTACACCGTTGATCCTAAAACAACAGGAATACTTTTCTCTTCATGGTTTTACAAACACACCTTTGCCGGCAACACCTCGCTAGTTACAAATTCACACCTGTTAGTCTCAACGACTTCCGCACCTCTGTTCAGCCTTGGGATGATGACAATCAAGGACAACGCAGGAGGAATAATTGGCGGATACATCTACGATCAACATGCATACAGCCAGAAAATCATACAAACGATCCAATCAATATTGAATGGCAAACAAGCATCCGAGATACCTTTTTACGAGCCTTCAGATGCCGCTCCGACTATCAACTACAATGTTTTGCTACGTAAAGGAATGTCGCCATACTTATGTCCCCCGGGCACTATTTTCTTTAACAAGCCGCCTACGTTTTGGGAACAGTACGGATACTTTATTTTAGGAACCATAGTCTGCTTCATACTGCTTGCCCTATTCTTCCAATACCGCATCAGTCATCTGAATAAGCTCAAGAAAATACAACAGAAAGAGATTGACACAATGACTTCTTACAAAAACCTGATTAACAATATGCCTATATTGTATATGCAAGAAGAGTTAATCATGAATGAAGAAGGCACTCCGATAGAACTTGTATACCGGAATGTCAACGCTCATTTCGAGAAAAGTTTCTTCCGTAAAGAAGATGTAGTAGGCAAGAAAGCCAGTGAAATATTCCCTGAATCCATGCCGGAGTTCCTGCATTTCACCAAAATGTCACTTGCGGAAAACAAGGCTATCACTTTCCCCTATTATTTCAAACAGATAGACACCTTCTATGATGTAGTACTAAAAGGAACTCACCACAACAATATTGTCGATATTTTCTGCCTGGACAGCACCGAACTACACAAAGCACAACAAAAACTAAGTGCTACCAACAATAAACTGGCAATGGCACTGGACGTAGCCAATATCGTGCCCTGGAAATGGGATTTGCGAAGCAAAACCATACTTTGCGACATCAATAGGCCTATTGAGCTTAGCACAAACGATAAAGACGTGAATGAAGAACAATTGGCAGTGCCCGATTCCCAATATTTCTCAAAGATATTCAAAGAAGACCGTAAACGGGTAGAAAAAGCCTATGATGACCTGATAGAAGGGCGATCGGATAAAGTCAGGGAAGAATACCGGGTTATCAATGTACAGAATAACATTCACAGAATCGAATGGGTGGAAGCTCAAGCCGCTGTAGAGACCCGTGACGAAAACGGCAAGCCGCTCACCCTGGTCGGTTCTTCACTAGTCATCACCACACGGAAAAAGATGGAAATGGAATTGACCACAGCCAGAGACCGGGCAGAAGAATCCAATCGTCTGAAGTCTGCCTTCCTCGCCAATATGAGCCATGAAATCCGTACTCCCCTCAACGCTATTGTCGGTTTCTCCGGCATATTGGCTTCAACAGACGAGGAAGAGGAAAAGCAGGAATATGTGAGCATCATTGAAAACAATAATACCTTGTTATTGCAATTAATCAGTGACATTCTTGATTTATCAAAGATTGAAGCCGGAACATTGGAATTTCAATATTCCAACATAGACTTGAACAAAATGCTGAACGAGTTAACGAGCTCATTACAATTAAAAATAAAATCTGAAAAAGTACAGCTAACCTGCCATCCGGCAGAGGAAAATTGCTTTATCCATACAGAGAAGAACAGGCTGTCACAATTGCTTATCAACCTGATAAGTAATGCCATCAAATTCACCACTGAAGGATACATTCGTTTTGGCTATGAACTCCGTGGCAAAGAGATCTATTTTTATGTCAGCGATACTGGCTGTGGCATTCCCAAGGACAAGCAAAAGAGTATTTTCGGACGCTTCGTCAAATTAAATAGTTTCGAACAAGGCACCGGCCTGGGACTTTCTATCTGCCAGACTCTGGTAGAACACATGGGAGGTACCATCGGAGTAGACTCGGAAGAGGGCAAAGGTTCAACATTCTGGTTCACGCTGCCATATAAAGCCGCAATAGCCGTAGAAGAAAGCATAAAAAAAGAGGAAATTCAGCCGATAAGTATAGAAAAAAACAAGTTTACCATTCTGATTGCCGAGGATAATGAAAGTAACTACAAACTGTTCGCATCCATACTAAAGGGAGAGTATCAATTAATTCATGCCTGGGATGGACAAGAGGCGGTGGAAATGTTCAAGCAATATAATCCGCAGATTATATTGATGGACATCAATATGCCGGTCATGGACGGTTACGAGGCAACTAAAGAAATACGCAAATATTCTGCCAAGGTACCTATTATCGCCATTACGGCTTTTGCCTATGCTTCGGATGAACAACGGGTGATGGAAAGCGGTTTTGACGGCTATATGCCTAAACCTATCAATGCCCGCCTGTTGAAAGCACAACTGACGGAAATCATGCAAAAGCGTATTATTTTACTTTAAGAGACAGAGAACCGAAAGCAAAAAACGAATATCTACATATTCCATTTATGACTGAAGAAAAAATACATAAAAACCGCACCGGAAGTTGGTGGGCATTAAGTCCGTTGCTCGTATTCTTATGCCTTTACCTGGTAACTTCCATTCTTGTCAACGACTTTTATAAAGTGCCTATCACGGTGGCTTTCCTTGTTTCTTCCTGCTACGCCATTGCTATTACCAAAGGATTGAAACTAGACCAACGCATCTATCAGTTCTCCGTGGGAGCTGCCAATAAAAATATCCTCCTGATGATATGGATATTCATTCTTGCCGGAGCCTTTGCTCATAGTGCGAAACAAATGGGAGCAATCGATGCCACTGTCAATCTGACACTGCATATTCTGCCGGATAACCTGTTACTGGCAGGCATCTTCATTGCCGCCTGTTTCATCTCTTTATCCATCGGAACCAGCGTAGGAACTATCGTCGCCCTTACTCCCGTTGCCGTAGGACTAGCAGAAAAAACTGAAATAGCTCTCCCCTTTATGGTAGCCGTCGTAGTAGGCGGTTCTTTTTTCGGAGACAACTTATCTTTTATCTCCGACACCACCATCGCTTCGACAAAAACCCAGGAATGTGTAATGCGCGATAAATTCCGTGTAAATTCTATGATTGTCGTACCGGCAGCCATCATTGTGTTGGGAATTTACATATTTCAGGGACTATCCATTACAGCTCCCGCCCAAACACAGACCATTGAATGGATCAAAGTTATACCTTATATAATAGTATTAGGAACAGCCATCGCCGGAATGAACGTGATGCTCGTACTCATAATAGGTATATTGACAAGTGGCATCATTGGCATCGCGACCGGCAGCTTTGGAATTTTCGACTGGTTTGGTGCCATGGGAACGGGAATTACAGGAATGGGAGAACTGATTATTATCACTCTATTGGCCGGAGGGATGCTCGAAACCATCCGTTATAACGGTGGTATCGATTTCATTATCCGGAAACTCACCCGCCACGTCAATGGTAAAAGAGGAGCCGAACTAAGCATTGCCGCCCTGGTAAGTATCACCAACTTATGTACAGCCAACAACACGATTGCCATTATAACAACAGGACCGATTGCCAAAGATATTGCCGTGAAATTCCATCTCGACCGAAGAAAAACAGCCAGTATCCTCGATACTTTCTCCTGCCTGATACAAGGGATTATTCCATACGGAGCGCAGATGCTGATTGCAGCGGGACTTGCCAGTATCTCCCCCATCAGTATCATCGGAAATCTCTACTATCCGTTTACAATGGGAGCATGCGCCCTGCTAGCAATTTTGTTCCGCTATCCGAAACGGTATTCGTAAAAAAGATGCGAAATGTTTGTCAATCAAAAGAAAAGCCGTATCTTTGTGCCCGCTATTACGAGATAATAGCATAATTCAAATCAATCATTAAAAACAATTATTTAAAATGGCAACTAGAATCAGATTGCAGAGACACGGACGTAAAAGTTACGCGTTCTATTCAATTGTAATTGCAGACAGCAGAGCACCACGTGATGGTAAATCCTGCTACAGTAGATTTGAATTTCGACGCTGCATTGGCATGGGTACTGAAAGGTGCACAACCAAGTGACACTGTACGTAATATCCTTTCTCGTGAAGGTGTTTACATGAAGAAACATCTTCTTGGCGGTGTTGCAAAAGGCGCATTCGGAGAAGCAGAAGCAGAAGCTAAATTCGAAGCTTGGAAGAACAACAAACAGTCAGGTCTGGCTGCTTTGAAAGCTAAACAAGACGAAGAAAAGAAAGCTGAAGCTAAAGCACGTCTGGAAGCAGAAAAGAAGATCAACGAAGTGAAAGCAAAAGCACTCGCTGAAAAGAAAGCTGCTGAAGCTGCTGAAAAAGCTGCTGCTGAAAGAAGAAGCAACTGAAGCTCCGGCTGAAGAAGCTGCTGCAACAGAAGCTGCTGCTGAATAAATTTCGGCAGGTTCCTAACAAGACATTTGGAAAAAGCTATAAATCCTCTTCGGTTCGCCGAAGGGGATTTTTTTATTTCCTGCTATAGAACATATTAAAATAGTTCTCTACTTCTGAATAAATTTCTTTTCTTTGCAACAGCATAGCTCAGCACAGTCATTTATCTTATAACAGTATGAGACGAACTGATAAAAAGAAAACATTCGGTCAACAGTCCAGCAAAGTTACGCAATTAGCGGATACATTAAGCCAGGCGATTTCCATGAAAAAATTTCGTGAAGGAGATTCTTTGCCTTCCATCAATCAGTTAAGTGCAGAATATGGAGTATCACGCGATACCGTTTTCAAGGCCTTTCTTGATTTGCGCGAACGGGGACTGATCGATTCCACTCCGGGAAAAGGATATTATGTAACCAGTCAGGTGACCAATGTCCTGCTCCTGCTCGACCAGTACACTCCTTTTAAAGAAGCCCTTTACAATAGTTTCGTCAAACATCTGCCTATTAATTACAAAGTAGACTTGCTGTTTCATCAATATAATGAACGGCTTTTCAATACCATTATCCGCGAATCTGTCGGAAAATATAATAAATACATAGTGATGAATTTCGATAATGAGAAATTCAGTATGGTTCTCAATAAGATTCATCCAACAAAATTATTGCTTCTTGACTTCGGTAAATTCGAGAAAGAAAAGTATTCTTATATCTGTCAGGATTTTGATGAAGCTTTCTATCAGGCATTACTCATGCTGAAGGAGAAACTACGGCACTACCCACAACTTGTTCTGTTATTCTCTAAAAATCTGAAGCATCCCCAAAGCAGTAAAGAGTATTTTACCCGTTTTTGTGAGGAACAAGGATTTTTATGCGAAATTCAGGAAGATATCGAGAATCTGACCGTACGCAAAGGAGTAGTCTACATAGCCATCAAGCAACAAGATGTAGTGAAGGTTGTGAAACAAGGAAGACTGGAAGGACTGAAATGCGGAAGAGATTTCGGTCTGTTGGCATACAATGATATTCCTTCCTACGAAGTGATCGACGAAGGAATTACTTCATTGAGTATTGATTGGGAGATGATGGGAAATGAAGCGGCAAACTTTGTCCTGAACAATGTCCCGATACAAAAGTACCTGCCTAC
>QWCY01006312.1_pt1 | contig 10534 bp, 3 predicted proteins | sample 1972631 | NCBI WGS metagenome assembly QWCY01 (sample SAMN09866696, study PRJNA288562) | Human gut metagenome isolate pre1_stool, whole genome shotgun sequencing... | isolation source: gut | host: Homo sapiens | place: USA: California
ATCATTGTCGCTTGAATCCACGTTTTGTGCATTACCTTTTTCTTTATCTGAAGCTGCTCCTAATAAATTCTCTGTTATTTCTTTCCCTCTTACTGCATACCCTTCATATTTAAAGTTCATTATTGGACTATATTTTAAGAATATCAAATATATTAAACTTATTATTGTTATTATGGCTACTAATCCTATTATTAAAAATTGTGCTTTTATCTCTAGGTTGCCAAGTTTTGTTTTTAGTTCTCTACTTATTTTTTTCTTGCTTTTCTCATTCTCTCGATTAATTCTTTTATTAAATTTCTTCATTACGCTACACCTCCTTGTATTTCTACTTCATTTTGTAATTTCAAGTTGGTGAGCTCCATTGTAAAAAGATTTTTTAAGCAACAAGAAAAACACATTACTAGAATTTCTAAGCAATGGCAATTGTAAAGAAATTCTTTGTAATCTGCATAATTTTGTTGTAATAGAATTATTCTTTCTAACATTATTTCTAGTGCACGAAAAAAACAGGCTATTTCTAGCACTACATTTTTTTCTAAATATAGTACTACACATAACCTGTTTTTCACGCCAAATAGAGTAGCCTTGTTTGCTACCCTTTTTATTTTTCTAAATGTACTTGTGTGTGTGTGTGTGTGTGTACAGCGCCAAGGCTTACACGGTTCGCTTCGTTTCGCATTTCTTTACCCTCGCTTTTTACTGTTTACCTTTAGCTTGAAAATTGAACAAATTTAACATGGGAACATTCAAATTTTTCTCGCTTAATTAATTTTTCACTTCTTAATATCTAATAAAACTAATTTCTTAGTAGATATTTCTCTTTTCTTCTATTCTATCTTATATAACTTAGCTCTAATTGTAAATATAAGTTTCCTTAACAACAAACAAGAAAAATGCTGTACCTTTTACGCACAGCATTTTTTCACACTATTATTTACATTTTTATAACATTTTACTTTTTAACTTTATATTTTATTTCTTTTTTTATCTTTTCTATTTCTTCTATACTTAAGTTTGTTACCTTTAATATTATTTTTTCATCAATTCCTTCTTCTAACATTTTTATTGCAACTTCTTCTTTCCCTTTCTTTGCACCTTCCTCTTTTGCACTATGCATACCGCTATTCCAATCTCTTTCCCATTTTTCTCTTAAAAATGCCATTCTTTTTACTGCTTCATCTCCTCTTAAGTATTCCCATTCTTGGCTAGCTTTTGCTATTTTCTCGTTTTCCTTTACTGCCATTTCTATCTCCCCCTTTCTTTTATTACATATAAATTCTAACCATTGCCTTAGTTTTCTGTTTCCTTTTTCTTTACTTTTTAAAAATTTTGGTAGTTCTATAAAATGAATCTCTAGTTTATCTGTTATTTTTTCTTTATTTTCATTATCTCTTATTGTTGCTATTGTATGATAGCTTTCTTTTTTGAATATATTATACATTAATATATTTATTGTTATTACTTTATTATTTAGTTTATAGTCTTTTCCTCTTTTTAATCCAGTATAGTACAAGCCAGCCCAATAATATAACGTTCTTTCTATCATATTCTTTTCATCAACTATTTGCATTTCTATATTAACTGTTATATTTTCATTTATTATTGCTTTTATATCTAATACTCCTAGTTTATCCTTTATATCTACCCTTTCTAGCTCTACTTCTTGCATTACTTCTACTTCTTCTATTGGTATTTCTAGTATTCCTTCTAGCAGATCTTTTAATATGTCTTCATTTCCTTTTTTGCTAAATAATCTTTTAAATATGTAATCATTTGTAATTTGTAACTCTACATTTCTTGTCATTTTCCTCCTTCTATTCTACCAAATATTAATCTTTTATTCAACTATTTGGTAAAATTTAATTTATTTCTTAAGACATTACCTTTAAATTTTCAATTAACGTTTTTTATTGTATTCCTACTTCACATCTTCATTTTCTTAATCTTGGATTTTTATAAAGAATAAAATTATAAAATTTAGATTTTATTATTGTGAATTTAATTAACTAATATTAATATTAAAACTTATTTACTAATAAAAAATGGGGGCTTTCTTAGAATAAATTACATTATATAACATTTTTAATTTTCTTATGATAAAAAATAATTAGATTAAAAATAAATTTCATGATTATTAAAATTCTTAGGCAATGTCCTAAGTATTTCTATTTAATCACGTTATACTATATTTTTCAACCCTTTTTCGTCTTGATTTTTCGACAAATTTGTGAATAATATTCCCACAGCCTAGCTGGATGGCATAAACAAAAAAGGCTGTACCTTCTACGCACAGTCTTTTTCTATCTTTTTATTTACATTTTTATAACATTTTATTTTTTTAAGTTCTATCTTTCTAATAACCATTCTATAATATTCTTATGAATTATTCCATCTTTAGAAAAATCACATTTATCCATAGAAAGAACATATTTAGTATAATTATCCTCTATATCTTTAAAGGCTCCAAATTCTCTTTCTACAACTTTCTCATCACTTAAATAATATGCTATTTGAAAATATAATTTCTCTTTAGTATTCGTTGCTATAAAATCTATCTCTCCTTTTTTAGTTTTACCAATAAATACTTCATATCCTCTCGTAATTAACTCATTAAAAACTACATTTTCTAATGCAAAAGGCTTATTTATCTCGAAGTTGTTATTTTTTATTTGTGCAATTCCTAAATCTGTTACATAATATTTGTTTAATGTTTTTAAAATCGCTTTCCCGTGTATGTCATATCGATATATTTTCTTTATTATTAAAGCTTTACATAGTGCTTCTAAATAATTATATAATGTGATAGTTGAAATTTCTCTACCTTCACTTTTTAAGAAATTTATTATATTTTTAGCTGAAAATTCTCTTCCAATTGTATCTACTATATATTGTAATATCAAATTAAAAAGTACGATATCTTTTAGTCCTAATCTACTTACTACATCCCTTAGAATAATAGAGTCAAAAACACTGTGTAAATAGTCTTTTATATTGTTTTCATCTGTAAATTGAGTTCTATTAGGTAAGCCTCCCCATTGTACAAAGTCCCAAAATGTATTCTCTTCATTTGGATTTTTATTTGTTATCTCTACATACTCTTTATAATTTAATGGGTTTATATTAAATAATACATATCTTCCAGACAAAACTGTAGAAATCTCCTCAGATAACAGTTTGCTATTTGAGCCAGTTATAAATATACTTATATTTGTTAATGATGCTCTTAACGAATTTACAACTAATTCAAATTTGTCTACATTTTGAACTTCATCTAAAAATACATAGTATATTTTGTCGTCCTTAATTCTATCTTTTATATATTTATTAAGAACTTTGTAGTCTTGTAGTTCTTCGTTTTCTATAAATTCAAAATTTATATATATAATATGTGAATCATCTATTTTTCTTTCTTTTAGTTCTTCCATAATTTGGCTTAAGATTACAGACTTTCCACATCTTCTTATTCCTACTAAAATTTTTACTAAATCACTATCGTAAAAACCTCTTATTTTTGATAAATATATCTCTCTTTTTAACATTTTATCACCTATATTAATTATAAAATAGCCTCTATTGTTTGTCAAGTTATTTTGTTTGTGTAAAACAGCTTTTATTTTTCTTCTACTTATTTTTTCTAAGTAAAATAACTTTTATTTTTTACTTATTTATTTTATTATATTCTTTTTTAATTTTTATATACTTATATATTAATTAAAGCCAGTAAATTATATATTCTACTGGCTTTACACACACTTAATTTAATTTACTTACCGGGATTTTTAGGACCGTCCCTTAATCCCTTTTTTTGATTACAAATAATATTATTATCACTCCTATTATACTTAATGCTATCCATACTATTCCCATATTCATATTCGTAGCTTTTCCATCGCTTGCATAATATTCGTTTAAATTATTTGCTTCTATCTTCTCGTTTTCGCTTATCACCTCCTGCTTACTCGTATCTAATAACTCTTCTTCTTGATAAATTTGGTAATCGTCTTTTTCTGCATTATATATGCTTATATATTTTTTCTCTTTTAAAGAGTTATTAGTTTCGTTATTGTCTTCTGTTTTTTCTGCTTCACCAATATTAGCGTTTATATTGTTATCTTCGTTTTTACTTTTTTCTTCATCAAAGTCTGATTCCCCACTATTTTTCACTTTATATTTCTTTATTGCTTCTTCTACTGATATTTCTTCCAATTTATTCTCTAATTTTATCGTTTCTTCATATTTGTTTTGCATTTCAATATTTATCTTATCTGTATTCGTATAATTTCCTATTTTTGAAAATTGTTCTTTTACATATTCCAATAAATCTTTCGAAGCTTCAAATTTACTATCAGCAGTGCTCTCCTTCTGTTCTTTACTTTTACTAGAAGATACTATTTCTCCTGTTTGATAATTAAACTTTAATTTATCTCCACTTTTATATACGACTTCTACTTCATGTTCATTTTTGCTTTCTTTTTGCGAGAATTTTCCTATACTAATCTCATTCTTATCATTGCCACTTAAGCTTTCTGCAAAATCCTCTGAATCCAAATTATTTCCTATTCTTTCAATATTGCTATTTACAAAGTTCTCTGGGTAATTCAAAGTTTCTTTTAAATCATACAATTTTCCATCTGAACCTAGTACTGTTTCGTATTCTTTTCCATTGTAAGAATCTATAATAAAATTATTTTCTACAAGTTTAATTTCAGAATCCCCAAAATCCATCATAATTGGTAAAGCATACAACTTCCCATCTTTTACATATAATTTCACATCTTCTCTTATTACTTTGCTTCCATCTTCTGCAAGTATTTCGGAATATGTTTCATATGTTTTTATTATCTTGCCATTATATTTGAATGTATATTGTAGCTCTTCTCTATCATACTCTTCAGAAATTTCAGCTTTATTGTTTTCCTCTTTTAAGTTTACTTTTTCCATTTCTTTATTATCTGTATTGGTATTTTTAATTTCTTCTGTATTTGGATCTGATGGAATGCTAATACCTTCTTGTCCTTTTAAAGGCACTGTTCCATTACGTATTATAGGATATTTATTTTCATTTAGTATTTCATAGTCATAATTATTTCCCCAGTTCAGCTTATTCACATTTTTGTAAGTATCTGCTTGTTTTAAGTCATTTTCTACTAAATAACTTTCATCGGCTATATAAACTTCATTTTCTTTATTTGGATATTCCCCATTTATCGTAGAATATTTATAATAATAATTGCTTACAAATCTTTGGTTTTCTCGTGGCATATTACCAATTCCAAGTGACACAGTATTATTTGGGCTTAATATATTCGCTTCTATATAATTTCTAGTATAATACTTTTCTGGCATAAATAATTTTTCTAACATTTCACCTATTATTCCGCCTACATTCTCTTTAGATTGTACTGTTCCTCTTGCATAATAATTATTATATATTTGTGAGACATTATTTAAATTATCCATACCCGTATTATTTAAGTTTCCTAGTATTCCTCCTGCAGAGTGTTCTGTTGCTACTACATTTGCATTTGTATAAGAATTTGATATATACCCTCTACTCATATATCCTACTATTCCTCCAACATTTGCATATCCTTCAACTGAAATATTCTCTGCAAAGCTACGTTCTACTGCCGAACCATATTGTGGTCCATAATTTGTTCCTACTATTCCTCCTACCTTAATTCCTTTGGATATTACCTTAGAATCTTTAATTTGTGTATAATATATTGGCCAATATTGTTGTCCTAGTATTCCACCAACAGAAGTACTATTGTTTTCCATTCCTTCTATGGTGCTGTTTATAACTTTGCAATATATCATATTTCCGCCACCACCAGATATTCCGCCAATTTTTGCTTTTCCTTTTATATGTGATTCTAAAACTGTTATATTCTTCAGTTGTCCACAACCATAGTTCATATCTCCTACAATACCACCTACTAATTCATTTCCCTCTACAGTACAATTATCTATAACAGCATTATCTTGAAATCCTCCATATCCTCCAAGTCCGCCAACATCCTTATTTCCCTTTATGTTAGAATTCGTAATTTTTATATTTCTACTAATTGTTGTATTCATTAAAGGATTCATGTGTCCTATTATTCCACCTACAAGGGAAGCATCAATATCTATATTTATATTATTTGCTTCAATGTTTTGTAGTTCCATATAATTTAGTTTTCCAAAGATTCCACCTATATAATTTTCTGCTTTTCCATTAATGTATACATTATCTGCTTTTATCGTATCAATACTCAGTCCTTCATATGTACCAATACAACCAATATTACTAATACTTTTTTTAATATCTATATTAATTTTACTAAAATCTATATTGTGTATGTTTCCTTCACATCTTCCTATAATTCCTACACTAGATATTCTTGGTGCTGTTTCACTACAAATTATATTTATATTTTCAAATTTTATATTTTCTATTCCATTTTTTAATATGCTTATTAACCCAAAATTTTTAGAATTACCTACGTTTAATGTTATATTCTTTATACTATGCGTATTTCCTTCAGTTATTAATCTTCCTATTTTTAAATTGTAGTTTATATTTTGCTTGCCTGTAAAATCCAGGTCTGTAAGTAATCTATAATTTTCATAACTTTCTTTGTCTATATTTTGCCAATCTTCAAATTTAGTTATTTCTTTATAAAAAGCCTCCTCTATTAAATAATATGTATGTTTACTATTCTCTTTTCCGTCTTTTATATATTTAATTTCTTTAATTTGATAATTGTCATAATATTTAGTTGGATTGGCTATTAACTCTACATATGTTATGCCATTTATAGTACGTTTATCTATAATTTGTATATCCATATTTTCTATTACAACTTCTGATATTTCTAAATTATTTGGATTAGCTATTTCTATCCTTGCCTTAAGTCTATTTCCATCTTCTTTTATAGTACTAACATTGTGTATATCTATATTTTGTTCTTCTATATATATTTGCTTCTGGTTTGGCAATAAATTTGTTTTATCTGAGTTTTTTAATAATGGTAATTTGTTATTTAAATCGTCATAAATATAGTTATTATCAAAATTTAAAATATCTGTATATGTTTTCTCTTTTGATAGTTCTTCTAGTCCTAACTTATATTCACCCTCTATATTTAAACCATTAATTTTATTTTTATTATAAATATAATTTATTCCGGGCGTGCTATATCTTCCGAATAATGCTCCTGTGTATTCTGTTTCCTTTTTGTTTACTATATTCCCAATATATAAATTATTTTTTACTTCTACTGTAGTACTACCTTTTTCTCCTTCAAGACCTCCTACAAAATTTCCGTTTGCTACTATATTTACTTTAACTATATTATTATTTGTTTTAGTTGCTCCAGAACCAATAATTCCTCCTACTTTTCCGCTATCTGCTTCTATGTTTCCATTTATTATTACATTAGAAATTCTCTTTTCTGAATCATATCCATTTCCAATAATTCCTCCTACCTTAGCAGATTCACTTATATTTTCTACTTTTATATTTATGTTGTTTGCATATACATTAGTTATGTTTCCTACTCCACCTCCTACAAGTCCCCCTACTATAGGTGAGATCGCATCTTTTACTAAAATATTTATATTGTTTAAAGTTATATCTTTAAATTCATAACTATTTGAAGTGCCTATAATTCCACCAATATTTACTCCTGAAGAAATTATATTTACTGTATCTATATTTACATTTTCTAATGTTAGTCCGTTACCATATCCTATAATTCCAACATTGCCTATTGTCATACTTTCTGAATTATAGTTTTTTATGTTAAGATTCTTTATTACTGTTTTAGAACCTATATTTTCAAATAACGCTTTATTTAGTGTTTTGGGAAGATACATATTTTGTATGCTATGTCCCATTCCGTCTAATATTCCATATAAATTTATATTTGCATATTTCTTTGGGTCTGCATTTTTAAAGTCCAAGTTTGCCATTATTTTATAATTTTCACTATTCTTTTTTTGCATTTCGTACCAATCTTCTATTGTATATATTTCATTATATAAATCTACATTAATTAATATTTCTCCTTCGTTATATTCTTTTGTATACTCTAGGTTAAATGCTCCTTTTGTAGTAAAACTTAATATAGAATATGATGATACACATTGAATGGGATTACTTAAATTTACAATTACTTCACTTCTTCCATTTGCATATTCTTGGCTTTCTATTGTGCAATCTAAATTTTTGACTTTTATATCTGTTATTTCTTCACCACTTGGGTTATATACACTTATTTTTATTTTTGCAGTTTTATTTGTTTTTTCTAAAGTTTCTGCAAATAGTATTTCTGGTAAGTCTGCATCTGTCATCTCTGGAAGCGCTATATATTCTTGTCTTGGCATACAATCGTCTAATTTAAGCCAAGGATAATACCCTAAGCTTACTAGTTCATCAACTTCCCACATATTTGTGCTATTTAAAATATTGTTTTGGAAGCTCTTGTCCCATAATGCTTTATTTGTTATTTTTTTATCTCTTTTTCCTTTAAAAACTATATCTCCTATATAATAACTATTATTAACTTTATTAAGTGAATCCATTGCAATATTTGGCCCTGTATCTAAATAATAAATATTTCCAATCCCTACTGAATATACATTTTCCACAATTTTTCTATTATCTCTTACTATTTTAGAATAACTTGCCTTTGTATTTTCTACATCTACATATGCATTTGCTAGTACATATAATTGCTTTATTGTTCCATTGTTTAGACTTATTAATATAGAATTGGCGTCATTGTTTTGATTAATTTTTATATCTTTTCCGTATATATATCCATTTTGAACAACACCTGAATTGCCTTGGAGGCAATATATTGTTTGAGCATATAATGGCTCTTTGTAATTTATTATAAAGTTTTCTATCGTCCCATAATTATAGTATCCTAATAATCCAATATTTGTATTATTCTTTTCTTTACTTTCTTCTAGACTAACAATTAAATTAGATATTGTTCCATAGTTATATGTAAATAAATTATAACCAGAAGATGGCAATTCAGATGAAATATACACTTTTAATACTAAATTTTCTATCTTACCTTTTTCACCTATTTGAGAAAATAATACAGCATTGTTTCCACCATCAAAATATTTTTTATAAATTGTTTTTCCATTAAAGTTTATATTTCCTTGAAATTTAATATTTTCACTAAATCTAATTTTATAATTATCTGTCTCTTTTATAAAATCCAAATCATTTAATACAATATAATTCCCTTCTGGTTGAATCTCTTTGTATTCTTCTACAGTACCAATTCCTAATATTTCACCATTTTTTGTATTAAATTCAAATGTTGATATAACGTAATCTCTTAATCGTATTTTTACTAATAATTCTAGTTTATAGTCATGGCCTTCTTTTATGTTTAACTCTTTTTCTGCATTTTCTATTTTATTGTTTTCTGGAAAATCTTCATATTTTTTTGTATCTATTAATTTTCCATCTTCATATATTTTTATATAGTAGTCGTTTGTTATTATTTCATCTCGTTTGTCTTCTAAGTTTATTCGTATTTTGCTTTCCATATTGTATTTATATTTTTCATAACTTGTTTTAGTATTCCCAAGTTCTATTTGCAAATCTTTTATATATGCTTTGGCATTATCATCTTGACTTGAATTCTCTATAAAAAAACCTACATAACCGGTATCATCTACCACTAATGTCTGTTTATATTCCTTAAAATTATCTTTATCTATATCTTTAATTTGCGTAAGTTTTTGATAATTTTTTTTACTATTTTGAATATGTACTTTTATTCCCTCATCTGCTTTTATTTTAAATGATATTGTTATTTCTTCTCCTATATATTCGCGTAGGTCATATACATATTTTTTACTATATCCTTTTTTTCCAGGTCCTATTTTTAAAGTATTTGTTTCTTCTTCGTAAGTTTTGTTATAATATTCACTATATCCAATAAATTGTGTATACCACTTAATTTTAGAACTTGGATCTATTAAATTCTTTCCTGTTGTTTTCTTTAACATACTTTTTAAATCGATCTTTCCTGTAATTCCTTCTTCTGTTAATATATCGATTTCTTTTAATAAATAATTTCTTTTGTATGTTGCGTCTGTGTGTCCTTCGTTGTATTCATCTGCAAAGAATTTTAATGTGTATGTTTTATTTTCTTCTAGTTTATTATATGTTTTTCTTAGCCAATCTTTATTTGTTTTTACTTCACTTGTTTCAACTAATGTATTCTTTTCATCTCTTAATTCCATTCTTACTTTATTGTTTAAAATGGCATTATCTTTATCTTCTATTCTTACATCTAAGTCTATTAAATCTTTCGTTACAAATTTGTTTTGTATTTCTACCTTTGCTGGGCTTTTAACTGTTGTAAAACTTTGGTAACTATATGTTACTGGTGCATTTTCTTCTTTTGTTCCTGGCTTTACTTTACTTGTTATTTTTATTTCGTATGTTGTGTTTGACACTAAGTTTTCATATGTTTTCTCTAGCTTTTGTCCTGATTTTAATGTTTGAAGTTCT
>QWCY01006550.1_pt1 | contig 10512 bp, 16 predicted proteins | sample 1972631 | NCBI WGS metagenome assembly QWCY01 (sample SAMN09866696, study PRJNA288562) | Human gut metagenome isolate pre1_stool, whole genome shotgun sequencing... | isolation source: gut | host: Homo sapiens | place: USA: California
TTTATTTGATTAAAAGGGCACGCCTCCGAAGAGAAGTATAAATTGTCACATTTAAAACTTTATTGCTATAAATGGAGAACGTGCCCAGATTATTATTACTTTTGCTATGTCACATTTAAAATCTTAATTATCATGCAACAGAGAATTATTACATTTTCAAGAAGATTTACCGTTATTGATTCATACGGAATGGATTTCGATGAAGTTACTAAACAATTAAATGAAAAAGGATGGGTAATTAAACAAATTGTATCCACCTCATTTAATCACGAACTAATGAATAAAAATCAATTTCCGGTACTTGTGATAACGCTTCTTATTGAAAAAGATTAAAGAGAATCTTTAAGTCGTTCGCTTTCACGATTTTGTTTCCATCGACGGAACTCTTTCAATTCTCGAAGAGCTTCATCGTCACCTTTTACGAATTGGTAAACAAGTGGGAGTTCTACTAATGAGAACCCTGCTTGTTTTACTAATTCTAACCTTAATCTAAAGTCTTTTTTCTTATTCATAATATTCCTTTCTATTCAGATACCATGCAGAACTTACACCAAGACTGCAAGGTTTCACGTGTTTCTCCTTTACGTCGATACTTCAGGGGATAGAAGTAGTTCAGACGGAAGTATTTCCCGCAATGGGTGCAACGCTTATGTAGTACTCCGTCAATGTTCATATAGTTTTCCTTCCTTCTGCCAACAGGCAGACCGTCACTGTCGAGTATTATCATGATGCCAACTTTTGTTTGATTAAACCTATGTTCTTCCTCACAAGGCCGATGATACGTTCATGGTATTCAGTATTCTGATTACAGGCTCCACGGGATTGCACGATATCCAAAGTCTTTAAGTTGATTTCAATTGTTTCGATGCGCTTATCTCCGATACGGGCCGATAGAATAAGACAATCTGAGCGTTTCCAATAGCCATTGGCAAATACACAATGGTGCATGATATCTCCTTCTTGCTTGAATTCATCGAGAGATTTCAGAGGAACGATAATTAATTTGTTGTCGGATATTACCAGGTCTATAAACTTACCGATTCTCTCAAGGAATTTTTTTTCTGCTTCCTTCTGTTTTAGCATTTCCCGTTCCAGTCGTTCTTTCTCGGCTTTTTCTTGTTCCTTCCGACGCTTGGCAACGTAATAGTCATGAGCTTTGTGTAAGTTCTTGGGACAAACATAATAGGCATTGCGAAGATCTTTATTGTATCTTTCAAGTAATTGAAGGTAATCAGCATACATGCTTGCGTCTTTGACTATGTATTTGTTCCGGATGCAGATTTTTACCGTTGGCCAATATCTGTTGATAAAAGAGGCGTTACCATTTGTCACATACCCAAGTAAACTGTATTGCTTGGCTTTAAGCAGTGTCTCATTTTGGGGCTTATACTTTACGCCCTTCAGGAGCCAGTAAGGGTCAGCACCTTTGATTTGTCGGTTGACACCGTATTTCTTGTACTCATTCTTCCACTTTTGAATCGGATAGGTCATGTGTACATACACTTCATAATCAAAAGAGCTATATCCCATGCCCCGTGTCCGGATTTGCATCTCAGAGCTATGTGACCAACCGTCAAACATATATGCTGAATTCATCAAACGGCCTTTGGCTACTATTGTAACTTCCTCATCATCAGACATCCATTTCTGCATTACTTCATCAATAAAGTAATGTGCTGGTCTCCCAGTACGATTATAGCGAAGAACATAGATATATCGGAACACCTGATACTCCTCAAATTTATCTACGATGCAAAAGAACCGGTCTTCTTTATCGGTCCGTTTCTTAGAGGTTGTTATCAATAGGCGGGTACCGCAATGAGGGCATGTCTCCATTCTACCGTCTTTGATACCTGTATTATCGAAATACTGGCCGCACTCAGTACAATAGATAAACTTCTTTGTGCGGTAGCCGTTGTGACTGACTACCTTCTCTTTAGCCCATTTGTCGACTTCCAAACCGAACATGGGAAGGCGATTGTGAAGCTCCATTATTTTGAATTGGAGTTTTGTTCTTGGTTTCATGGCTTTAGAATAATGACATCTGTTGAACTTCGATTACTTCTTTCTTTGCCCGTATAGGCTTTTTCCTGAGCAAAGCATGTTGTTCTTCGGTCAGGCGTTTAACCGCTTCCTCACGTACTCTTTTCTCATCTTCCTCAGTAAGCTTTACGGGGTTGGATACTGGTTTGGTTTCAGGAACGGAAGCGGAGGCCTTAACATTGGCAGGGAGTTTATTTATCTTGATGTTGTCTTCATCATAGTAGTGGACAGCCATTCCGTAGACTACATCATTATCCATCCCGCACCCTTCTACTCCAGGAACTACCGGACTACTTTCTTTGAGGGCTTCACCCATAATGTAGGCGAAGCATTCGTCAATATTCTTATTTTTCTTTTTATAAGCAACAGCAAACAGCTCATCAGTCTTTGCACGCTCATCCAAATAAGACTGGATGGCTTCTTTCAATGGGTTTTGTTTACTCATGTTTATTGATTTGATAAGTACTTAGTTAATATGCGTTCAATCACTTCAATGTTCTCTTCGTTGATCCATTCCTTTGCAACATTCCAAGCTATACTCTTTGACGCTTTGAAATTATCTATTCGGGTAGAATGGTGAGAGAGTTTACCTTCGGTAGGTTTAAGGCCTTTGTCATGGAGTTGGCATAGTCCATCGTTAAAAAATACACAGTATTCATTGCCGGCTTTTGCTTGTAGCATGGGAATGACGTTTTTGGTAACTCCCATAATGATACCCACAGCCCAATAGGTGATTTCTAACTTGTCCCCGTATCCGGCATCAATGATTTTTTCAATGTCTTCGGGTGTTCCAAGACAAGGTGTGTGGCATTGCTCTTTACACTGTGAACATTTGCATTGGCACGGCTTTCGTCCAGTCTTACGCATGATGCGCTGTAAGACAGTTTCTTTAATTAGTAAATTCATGATTGTTATATTTAGGAATAGTTATAAGATCATTAAGAAAGCCCGAACTTCTTCGGGCTCCCGATGTTCCTTACGGGACGGCTACGCTTAGTAGGATATACGGCTTCCTGATTATATATAGATGGCAATTATTCAGATAAAACCGGTTCCTATTCTCACGAACAAGACCGGTGCAATTTGGTACTCATAATGATTAGGTTAACAAAGAGTTTCTACCTTATCATACCAACAGAAACGCCCACTCTCAAAGAGAATGGGCTGAAATAATTAAAAATAACGATTCGTCCTCACGGATTACTTGTTCCCTGCCAAGCTACAATGCTTAAGAACCCGAATCATAGACGGGGCAGGGAAGGGGATATATAAAAAACTGGTTAGGGAATACTGTTTAATAACCGCCCCGATATTCACATACCAAGAGCGGGGCTATTAATCTAAAAATTAATATCATGAATTTCTAAATACAAATCCGTCTCTTTCCTATCTTCACAGACCGTAAGAGCATATTACTATATAAACAAACACTCTGGTTAACAAAGGCTCTTGAAACCGAATACTATATAATTCATGTCCAAATGTCTACAAAAGCTCCGGGGAGATTCCCCGGAGCAAAACACACAACTTCAGCTACTTCATAGTGACACCCATGTAGCTTTTCGGCGTCTTTCCGTCGTGTCAGCCGGAATCAATACCGGGCAGCCCGTAACTATATGGCCTTTTTAATCACTACTTCTGCTTCATCCATCCTAAAGGCTTGTGGACGGTGCCGGAGTCGAACCGGCCTCACGGATATTGGTGCACCTCACCGTAGTTTCAGCCACGATATACATAACCGCCCGTATGTCCGTCTATTCCGGACTGTCAACATCATGAACCGCCATGTCGTCACCGTCAACTGCTGCATGATTTTGCAGGAATCCACCTCGATTGATACCCTTTGGACTTATATGGGTTTTACCATACTCTCTCAATCTACTACTTTCTTTCATAATATTGGTCGCTCCCATAACGACCTCAAATTTCCGAAAGTGGTGCGTTCATTGATACAAGACTGCGGAAAGCAAGGGATTCGAACCCCTGTAACCTTTTGGTTAACCTGTTTAGCAAACAGGTGCGATAGACCACTCTGCCAGCTTTCCATGTTCCCGTGCTCCGAGGAACACGGGATTTTCTTTATTTCTAAATTTAATATTATTGTAGAACACCAACTTAATGGTGATTTAAAAGTCATACTTACTACTCTGATATACCTCTACAAGTTCATTATGATAGAAGCGTTTTGAGACTTCTACATAAAGCGTTTAGGCTACTCTTTTATCGCCCTCAACTCAGCATCTGCTATGTATATCAGTTTTTTAGGTGGCACGACTGAAACCTTGCAAATCACACTGCCTATATCATTTAATAATGCTTCCCTTACCGGATTCGAACCGGTGACCTGCGCAATGAAAATCAACTAACCTTTAAACACGAGACAAACAACAAAATGAAATGCGCTGCTCTACCACTGAGCTAAAGAGAAGGTGGTCGGGAAACTCGACCTATTTATCAAAGTAATCTTGAACCGTTCGGGAGAGTTCCCTAAGTCTGGCTGTAGGATATTCTATTTTCCCAGGTCTTTTGCACGGCTGGATTTTTCCTTGTTTATACCAACGAAGTACATTACCTTTCCCGAATATCCGGAAGGCCTCATTCTGTGAGATATAGGGTTTATCGTTCGTATCCTCTTTTATAAAGGATGCAAGTTTGGCTGCTACGCTTGTAACGAACGTATCAAATGTCACAGATTTATCAATAAATTGAATTTCCATATACTCAATAGCTAAGATTGTCATAGTATTGCTTATTATTCATATATGTACGAACGATATCTGTGTCCGTAGCATCATCACCAAGTATAAGCACGATTTGCTCATAAGCTTCTTGCGGCATTGTATAGAGGACTTCTTGATTGTAGTCCTGCCGACCTGCAATTCCTAACATTGCAAATGCCCCTATAACTGTAAGGATTATGCAGAGGATTCGGGAGATTTTATTCAGATCCATGATTTTTATGTTTTTATTATATGGAGAGAATATACGTGTTACCTCTTAATAGTTAATGGTTTCTGTGACAATGCACATCCATATTCCTCAAGAGCTACCTTACGTATTAAGTCGGGTTGTTCCCCTTCGGTTGCAAAGCGGAGTGCATAACGCACTGTGTTCTCTGATACATTGAAGCGTTTAGCCAATTGGGGTATCACGCCTTTTTCGTACAAAATTCTGTGTCTAAAATATGCCATATTAAAAAAGGTTTATTAAATTTGCGAATTAACTATTCCGTTGAGGATTGCTCAATCGGTTGGTTGTTGATTACGGATGCAAATATAAACCAAATGGTATAATATACAAAGAGAATGGTTTATTTATTGTTTGTGAATGGTTTATTTATACTGATTATAAATAAAAAAAATGATTTAATTATTTGAAATATAGAATGTTATGAAAGATTATGGGGTTTCAACATGGACAGGTAAAAGCGGAAAGAAGTATAAGTTTGAAACATATTCTTTAGACGTAGTATTAAATGCGAATATACTTGGGAATTATATTTTTGCTAAGCCTAAAAACGATGGGTTAATTCATGCGGTATATATAGGAGAAGGGGTTCTAAAGGATAGAGTCGAATTTAGAATAAAAGAGGGACGGATACAGAAAAAAGGAAGCGACCGTATTTGTGTTATGGCTAATGCAGATGAGGTAAGTCGCAAACTAATAGAAGAAGACTTGCTTGCATCAAATCCAGAAGCTTATGAACCAATAGGTTGTAATATAAAAGTTGGAGGTTAACCTCTTTTTACCAACCAATCATCATCAGGCTCTAATTTAGAAGAACTAATTGTCATGTAGAGAATTTCACCAGAATAATCAACTTCTCCTGCTAATATATTGGGGTAAATTGAAAATCCCAATAGTTTTAGGATTCTATATGCAATACGGTTTCTCAAACAGTGCCAATAGTTCATGTGGGGATTCTTAAGTTTCATAATGAACTGATTTTAGATTTTGCAAATATAAACCGTTTGGTCTTTAAAACAAAATAAAATAATGGAAATCGTTCAAAGAATAAAAAAATTGGTGGAAGCGAAAACCAATGGAAATAAGAAAGAATTTGCTGCTATTATTGGAATAGTGCAAGTAACATTTAATAGATACGTTAATGAAGAACGTGGCATGAGCTATGAGGTCATTGATGCCATTCTTTCTGCCTTTCCTGAAGTTTCTGCCGAATGGCTTCTCCGTGGTGAAGGTAATATGCTAAGGAGTAACAATAATCTAATTGGCTCCAATCAGGGTAATGACAATACAATAGAATATAATAATGGAGGAAATGTTGGAGTTGGTAACACTGTGAATGTGTCTTTACCGGAAGCTGGTACTCAAAAAATAATAAGTCCTGATGGTGGAATTGAGATAAATCAATTCAATTCGAGTATAAATGAACTTGAACATAAGATTGAGATGCTGGAGGCAGAAGTCTCTCACCTTAATAATAATATAGAAACGAAAGATAAATTAATAGCCTCGTTAGAGCGGACTATTGAACTTTTGGGGCATAGGCAATAAGTTTGTGTTTTTCAATTAACTAAAATACGATAAATATAAGTAATTATTAATCATTAAAATAATATTATGAGAAAACTATTATTAGCTGCTATTGCAGTATCGTTAATGCTGTCATCATGCGGCAAGGTTTTTTATCAGGTATATACTGTTGAGGCTCCAGGAAGCGTTGAAAAAGAGAATGCTTTAGTTTATGAAAATGAAGATTGTAAGGTGATGTATAATTTGTGGTCTGAAGATGGCTATATTGGTTTTATCTTCAAAAATAAAACAGATAAAGATCTTTTCGTTATTTTACCCCAAACTTTCTTTATAAAGAATGGAGTAGCTTTTGATTACTATAAGAATAGAGAATATCATAAAACCGAAATAGTATCATCTGGAGTTTCTTTGGGAATTGCAGTATCTGGCAAGTATGATCTGTGGAGGGATTGGTATGGTGTACCCAGCTCTTTAAATGCTAATGAAAATAGACAAAGAGGAGTGTCTAAAACAATAGTGGAAAAAGAAAATCCAATAATATGTGTTCCACCGCATTCTTCTAAAGAAATAAGTGAATATTTAATTTCTGGTCAGTTGGTTCGTGATTGTAATAAGAAACAAGCATATCCTCGTAAAAAATCAATTCCTGTTACATATTCTAAAGATGATTCACCGCTTATATTTAAAAACAGAATAGCATATGCTTTTGATAATAGTGGTAAGGACTTAAAATATGTAGAGAATGAATTCTGGATTTCTGAATTGATAAATTACTCTAAAAAAGAAGCCATTTCTAAGAAAAAATATCAGGAATGTGAAAGTGATGTAGAGGTCGACACGTATGTCTTTAAGATTGCTTCTCCATATAAATTCTATAATTCTTATAAAGGTGGTTCGGCATTCTAAGATTAATTTCAGTCCATGTCATGAACTAAATGTAACGATAAGATTAGGCGGAAGTGCCTATAGTTTTAACTGGAAGTTGCTCGATCCTGAAAAAGATAGATTGAATAAGTTAACGGATGATATGTATAAATAAAATGCTAATATTCAATAGAGTGATATAAATTGTTTAGTACAATAAAATATGTGGAAATGGTATGACGAATACAAATGGTGGCTTCTATTAGGGTTTGTTGAACTTCTAATTATAGTGTGTATGGCTATAGCAACTTCTGAGAACTCGAAAGTGTGGTTACATATAAAACGGAACTGGTGGAAAATAGTATTTTTAATATCATTGTTCTTGCCTGTTATTTTTTATATCTGTAATTTTTCGAGAAATGGTTTTAGTGATAATCCGGCTGATTGGGGAACATTTGGTGATTATATTGGTGGAGTATATTCTGTTGTTCTTACTCTTGCATTAGTTTATGTGACATATATGTTAAATAAAAAAAATGAGCATAATAAGGAGAGGTTACATGCGGTAAAAGAAATCTATGCAAGAATTTCTAATATAGAATCTGACAATATTAATATTGATGATATAAACCATTTGGTTAAATATGTAGTTGCTAATAAGCTTCATCTGCGTGAGAGTATATATCGTCGATTAATCATTATGACAGATTATTATAAAGAAGTTGCAATAGATAAATCCAAAATTGATATAGAAAAAGAAGATGCTTTGAAAAATGCGTTAAAAGAATATTACAATGAATAACTCTTATGATAATATATTTGTGGTTCCTAAATCGGTAACTCCTAATAATATCTTGTCATTTTTAAGAATGGCTGAGGATATATTTGATATGAGAAGACAAATGAAGAAGAAGGTTTTGTTTGATTTATCATTTGTTAATCAAACAAATATATTAGGTTTATTGTTAATGTATAAATTTATAGAATATACAACAACTAATGAATGTTTTGAATTACCGCAGTTGAAATATAATGATTATGTAGAGGCGGAACTGAAAAAGCACGGCTTTTGGGAGTTGTTTCAGGCATATATGACTAATAAAGATGTTAATTATGATAAGCTTAATTTTAAAGATGAAGGACGTTTTTTTATTGCTCCACTAGCGTTGCTGAGAAATAATAATTATGATATAAAAGAACGTTTTCTCCCTAAAATAGAGTCATATTATTCATATAATGATAAAATAGTGTCTATGGTACTATTATGTTTAGGAGAAGTTTTATTGAATTTTTGGGAACATGCGGTTAATGATACAAAATCTATTATAGTCGCATCTGGAAATAAAGTAAAAGTAGAGATAGCATGTGCTGATACTGGTAACGGGGTTATTTCGACATTATCTCCTACACTTGCCCATCAAATTTCTAAGGAGGAAGTCTTAGTTAAATCTCTGGAGAAGGGTATTACCTCTAAAAAAATGACTAACCATATGGGGTATGGTTTGTGGATACTAAATGAAATAGTAACAGCAACTAAAGGAAGGCTTCATTTATATTCAGAGGGTGCTTATGTTTTTAATGATTTTGGGAAAATTAAAAAAGGCCCTTGTTCTTTTTGGCAGGGAACAATCATTTATATATCTTTGCCATTAGGAAATCCGCAATCATTATCAGATATAAAAGGCGTTGAATTTGATAAACTTAAGAATATTAAAATAAAATTTGAATAATGAATACTATTGATTTAAAGGATTTTGGCCCTATTATAAGTGATAAAGAAACTGGTAATAGGATATATGATTTGATCAAAGAGAAGAATCCTAACTCTTCTGTTGTTCAGATTGACATGGAAAGTATAAAATCAATGGCTACTTTTTGTGCAAAACAAATATTTGGAAGGCTATATGTTGAATTGACTCCAGCTGTGTTTTTTAATAATATAAAGATATTGCATGCTACTGAGGACGTTCAATTGATAATAAGATTAGGTATACAAAATGCAGTAGAAAACTCTTGAATTCTTAAAAAAAACTAATTTAAAATGATTGCCTAGACTATATAGATAATAATAAAATGTGTCTTAGGATTCATTTGAGAATATTTATATAGTTATATAATAGTTCGAAATAGTATTGTTCTGTTTTGATATTGATTAGAATATTATAGTATGCTTCTGATTATTAGTATTTAATGGCTGCGGCGCAGGCGGCTATTGAAGATTTGAAGTAAAATACTCTAAAATCTTATATTTATAGGCTGTAAACCTTTTTTAAATAGGTTTACAGCCTATCTTTTTGGAAAAACATGTATCTAATAATCAAATATTTGTTTTTTCTTTATTATCTTTGCCATCACTTAAACTGTCTGATTACCTAATATTTTAATCACCAACTTTATGAATCTGGATTTTTCTACATTATATGCTCTTTGGGCTACTGATTTTTTTCAGAAGAATGAAATACTGCTGCTTTGTTTTGGGGTTATTATTTTATTGCTTCTGGTTATTATGATTGTTGTGTCCATCAATAAAACCAAGCGTTTGAAAACATTGCAGCAACTGAATGAAGTGGCAGAGGAAAGCAATCAATTGAAGAATGCCTTTATTGCCAATATGACGCATGAAATACGTACGCCGCTCAATGCTATCGTAGGATTTACAAATGTGCTTGCCGAAACTGATAATTTAAGTAGAGAAGAGCGGATGATTTTTCTGAAAGAAATCAATGATAATAAAAACTTCCTGGTTCAGATGATCAATGATTTATTGGATTTTTCGAAAATAGAGGCCAATACAATGGAATATAAAGATGGAGATGTGGATGTAAATGCATTGATTCAGGAAATATGTGCTGCGGAGAATGCACATCCCAGACCATCGGGTATTCAGATCGAGTTTGTAGAGAAACTGCCTCAATGTCGTTTAATGATTGATCGGGTACGTTTTGCGCAGGTGATTAATAATCTGGTAAAGAATGCATTGAAGTTTACAGAACAAGGTAGTGTCAGAATTGGATACCGTCGTCTGAGTAATGATAGTTTTTACTTTTACGTAGCTGATACAGGTTGCGGTATTGATGAAGAAAGCCGCCGTGCTATTTTTGAGCGCTTTGT
>QWCY01006326.1_pt1 | contig 10507 bp, 8 predicted proteins | sample 1972631 | NCBI WGS metagenome assembly QWCY01 (sample SAMN09866696, study PRJNA288562) | Human gut metagenome isolate pre1_stool, whole genome shotgun sequencing... | isolation source: gut | host: Homo sapiens | place: USA: California
CACGTGGACAGCGACAAAATTCCCACGACCGACTACGTAAACCCCACGGAGCATGTGGTCAAGATCGCCGGAGCCACCAAGGAGACCCGCATCGTAATCGCGGCGCATCCTTACGGAACCAAGCACTACCGCCTGTGGATCGACGACATCCAGGTAACGAAAGACCGATAATCACAAATTAGAAACAACAGGTTTTATTCGGTATTGCCGCCTCGGGCGGCAATACCGAATTTACCGCAACTAAAACGACATGCTATGAAACTGTTGAAATTCACGCTTATTTCAATTCTGGGCCTCTCGCTCTGCACCGCCTGCGGCGGCGACGGAGACGGCGGCGAAACGCCCGGTCCCGGCAAACCCGAAGGTCCCGACAAATCGTCGACCACGGGCATCGACCGGTTCGATGCCTCGAACATCTTCAGCCGGAACACCTACCTGCCGGACAACACGGCGATGCAGGGCTTCAACCTCGACTCGGACGGCTCGGTCTGGTACACGCAGCTCTCCAACACGAACCAGGCGCAGCTGAACTGGGTCCGCGCGCAGCCCAACAAGACCCCGGACGTGCAGACCGAGAACAAGGACTACATGAAACTCACCTACTTCGGCCACGGGACGAACACCGCCCTCGAAGAGGACGGCGCCGACCGTTACCTGTGGGCCGGAGCCTACGGCGTCTGCAACGCCAAAGGCCAGTACTGGAACGAAAAACTGGTGGGGCGCGTCAAATACGTGAAGGGAGCCACCGTCAAGACCAACGAGTGCAACGACTACTATTACATCGGCGACTACACCGACCTGCACCCCTCGATCGACGCGGAGAACGACCTGCTGACGATCAACTACGGCGACAGCAAAAATTCGTCCTACCGGTGTTTCGTCATCTACAAGCTGAGCGAGGCGAAAAAGGCCCCGATGACCAACGTAACGATCACCTGCACCGACGGCTTCCAGACCGACAGGCCCGCTTCGACCAACCCGGTCAGCGTGGTGGTGCGCTGCCACGACCTCACGACGCTGACGCCCGTCGCCCGGCCGCGCTTCCTCAAGACGGGATACGGCGCGAGCGGCGCCACCTACTACGACTGGCAGGGCTACGACGTCCACAAAAACCGGCTCTACTACACCGAGGGGCAGTCGAACTACAACCTCTTCGGCTCGTTCTACTCGGGCAGCTCGTTCGCCTACGTCACGGTGTTCGACTTCGAGGGCAACATCGTCGAGGAGCGGACGCAGGTGGCCGTCGTGTCGGACAAGGACAAACTGACCCAGATCGGCGTTTCGGTGTTCGGGACGCTCGAAGCCGAGGGCATCAAGGTCTGCAAGGACAAGCTCTATCTGGGATACACGGCCCGCGGAATCACCGCCGACAATACGAAACACTACCAGAACATCTTCGTATTCGACCCCTCTTCGAAATAACGCGCCCCACGGAAACCCGTTTCCGAAAAACCGGTGCTGCGCGCTGTCGCTGGCGACGGCCGCCGCGGCCGAGGGCTTCGCCCGGGGACCGGTCACGCCCAACGATTTCGGCTGCACAAGATCACCTACACGCGCGGCACCAGACCGTTCCAGACGGCCTGCAACCCCCACATGTGGCGTTACCGCACCTCGGGACCTGCGACGACCGTCCGCATCGAGGTCGCCGACTCGTTCGGCCGCACCTCCACGAAGACGATGACACGCCCCAAAGCGTTCCACATCCGGATGAGATAAATCCTGAAAACGAGCGGAAGAAGTTCCGCTCGTTTCATGCCCGTCCGGAACCGCACCCGGCCTTCGGGGAAAAGGAGCGCGTTCTCCGCACGCCACCCGATGAAATCCGCCTTTCTTTTCCGTTTCAGGACAACTTAACAATCAAACAGGACTAACGCCTTACGCCGCGGGTGCGTACCTTTGTTGCGGAAAACACACCGCAATGCACATTCACGTCAATACGGCCTCGGAACACCTGCGGGACTTCGCGGAACGCCTGCCCGAACTCTTCGACCGGGAAGGCGAGGTCCTGCACGCGGGACGCAACACGATCAAAGCCTTCGAGGCGGAGGGCGAACGGCTGGTCGTCAAACGGTTCAAGCGCCCGAACCTGCTGCGGGCCGTCATCTACACCTTCTTCCGCCGGAGCAAGGCCCGCCGCTCGTACGAACACGCCGTGCGGCTCCGGGCGCTGGGCGTCGATTCGCCCGAACCCGTCGCATGGAGCGAATACCGCCGCCGCGGACTGCTCTGCGACAGCTACTACGTCTCGCGGCGCTCCGACTACACCCCGCTGTCGCAGACCACCGCACGCTTCCCCGCAGCGGGGACCCTGCCCGTGCTGGAGGCCTTCGCCCGCTTCACCGTGCAGCTCCACGAGAAAGGCATCGAGCACCGGGACTTCAACCACGGCAACATCCTCTGGGACCGCACCCCCGCGGGCGCCTACCGCTTCCAGCTGATCGACATCAACCGCATGCATTTCGACGACCGGCCCCTCTCCTCCCGGGCCTGCATGATCAACCTCCGGAGGTTGTCCTGCCCCGCCGTGGCATTCCTCTACATCCTCGACCGCTACGCCGAAACGCGCGGATGGGATGTCGACGACACGCTGCTGCGCGGGACCTTCTTCCGGCTGGCGTTCGGCCGCCGCAAGCAGTTGCGCAAGCGGTTCCGGCACCGCAAGGGCTGATTTTTTCGCAAAAAAAATACGGCAGACGTTTGGTTTTACGGATTATTTCGCTACATTTGCCAACGATAAAAGCCATCGAATGATGAGAGCATACGGTTTTGCATACTATTTTTATTACTTTTTCTTTTATAGCAAGGGAAAAAGCGGGATCGCATGCAATTAACTGTATACAGATAGTATAAATTAATATGACACGAAAATCCCGCTCGGTTGAGCGGGATTTTCTTTTTCAAACCATTATGGAACAAATCGCAATACAGGGCATCGCAGGATGCTATCACGAAACGGCGGCGCGCGGCTATTTCGCAGACCGGGAAATAGAGGTGCTGCCCTGCTTGAGTTTCGACGAGTTGTTCGCCCGGATGGCCGCCGATCCGGCGCTGCTGGGCATCGCGGCCATCGAAAACACCATCGCCGGCAGCCTGCTGCCCAACCACGAGCTCCTGCAACAGAGCCGCGCCCGGATCATCGGCGAACAGAAACTCCGCATCTCGCACGTCCTGGCGGCCCTCCCCGGGCAGACGCCCGACGACATCGCCGAAGTCCGCTCGCACCCGATCGCCCTGATGCAGTGCGGCGATTTCCTGAAAACCCTCCCCGGCATGAAGATCGTCGAAAGGGACGACACCGCAGGCAGCGCGCGCGAAATCGCCGAGGGACGCCTCGCAGGCACGGCGGCCATCTGCGGCGCCGACGCAGCCCGTCTCTACGGACTCGAAATCCTCCGGCGGGGCATCGAGACCAACAAACACAACTTCACACGCTTCCTCCTGCTCGCCGACGAGCGCCGCGCCGCGGAATTCGCCGATCCCGCCCACACCGACAAAGCCTCGCTGCTCTTCACCCTTCCGCACACCCGGGGGAGCCTCTCCAAGGTGCTCACCGTCCTCTCGTTCTACGACATCAACCTCACCAAAATACAGTCGCTGCCCATCATCGGGCGCGAGTGGGAATACCGCTTCTACGTCGACGTGACGTTCGACGACCCGATGCGTTACCGGCAGGCCATCGACGCCGCACGGCCTCTCACCAGCGACTTCCGCATTCTCGGCGAATACGCCGAATGCCCCAACCCCGCGATCTGACGCCCCGGAACGCCGCGCACCGCAAACAGCCGGGAAAAAGAAAAGACACTAAAAAAACAAACAAAAATAACGCAACCATGAACGACATTCAACCCATCACACTCCCGGGAATCGACCCCCGGCGCCCCCTGGTAATCGCAGGCCCGTGCAGCGCCGAAACCGAAGAGCAGGTCCTCGACACGGCCCGCTCGCTGGCAGCCGAAGGCATCCGCATCTGCCGCGCCGGACTCTGGAAGCCCCGCACCAAACCCGGCGGCTTCGAAGGCGTCGGAGAGGCGGGCATCGCCTGGCTCCAGCGCGTGAAACGCGAAACGGGCATGTACACCTCGACCGAAGTGGCCACCCGCGAGCACGTCGCCACGGCGCTGAAAGGCGGCGTCGACCTGCTGTGGATCGGCGCACGCACGGCGGCCAACCCCTTCGCCATGCAGGAGATCGCCGACGCCCTGCGCGGAACGGACGTCCCGGTGCTGGTGAAAAACCCCGTCAGCCCCGACCTCGAGCTGTGGATCGGCGCCATCGAACGCATCTACAACGCCGGCATCCGCCGCATCGGAGCCATCCACCGCGGGTTCACGTCGATCGACAAGAGCCTCTACCGCAACCACCCGATGTGGGCCATTCCCATCGAGCTGCACCGCCGTCTTCCCCGCCTGCCGATCTTCTGCGACCCGAGCCACATCGGAGGCAAGCGCGAGCTGATCGCCCCGCTGTCGCAGCAGGCCATGGACCTCGGGTTCGACGGACTGATCATCGAAGCCCACTGCTCGCCCGACTGCGCCTGGAGCGACAAGGCCCAGCAGGTGACCCCCGAGGCGCTGGCCTATATCATCCGCAACCTGGTGATCCGCGACGAGTCGATCACCACCGAGAGCCTCACCGAACTGCGTTCGCAGATCGACAAGCTCGACGACCAGCTGCTGGAGCTGCTCTCGCGCCGCATGCGCGTCTCGCGCGACATCGGACAGTACAAAAAGGAGCATAACATGCCCGTCCTGCAAACGCAGCGTTACGAGGAGCTGCTGGCCCGCCGCGCCGGGCAGGCCGGGCAGATGGGCATGGACCGCGAGTTCATGCGCACCGTCCTGCAGGCCATCCACGAGGAGTCGATCCGCCAGCAGATGGAGGTGCTGGGGAAATAGGTTTTCCCGCGTCGCCCGACACGAAAGGCTCCCGGCCTCCGGGGGCCTTTTCGGGTTTTTGCAGGCATCCGGCAAAGGCCCCCTGCGCTTCTTGACCGCAAAAGCGCATGAGACAACATTACATTTCGGTTAAATGTCATGCCGGGGGCATGCAACATCGGTGAATGATGCGTAAATTTGCTGCGGACTCAAACCCGCATTTATGGCAAAACACAAAATCCTGGTGGTCGACGATGAAGAGTCGCTGTGCGAAATCCTGCAATTCAACCTCGAAGTCGAAGGCTACGAAGCCGACGTGGCATACAGCGCCGAGCAGGCCCTCCGGATGCATCCCGAACGCTATTCGCTGATCCTGCTGGACGTTATGATGGGCGAGATGAGCGGCTTTCGGATGGCGCAGCTCCTGAAAGCCGATCCCGAAACGGCCCGGGTCCCCGTGATCTTCTGCACCGCGAAGGACTCCGAGGACGACACGGTGGCCGGGCTGAACATCGGAGCCGACGACTACATCACCAAACCCTTTTCGGTCCGCGAAGTGCTGGCCCGCGTGCGCAGCGTACTGCGCCGCACGTCCGCCGCACGCGCCGAATCCGAAAGCATCCGCTTCGAAGGTCTGGAGATCGACCTCCGGCGCAAAGTCTGCACGCTCGACGGCAAGGAGCTGCAACTCACCAAGAAGGAGTTCGAAATCCTGGCTCTGCTGCTCTCGAACCGGGGCGTGATCTTTTCACGCGAGGAGATCCTGCGCCGCATCTGGAGCGACGAGGTGATCGTCCTCGACCGCACGGTCGACGTGAACATCACACGCCTGCGCCGTAAAGTCGGGCCTTACGGGGAACACATCGTAACGCGCCTGGGCTATGGCTACGGCTTTGAAGCATAAACTTTCCTACCACCGGCGGCTGTTCCTGCTGCTGCTCGTCTTTTCGTGGACGCTGGTGGGGTGTTTCATCCTTTTCCAGTACGGGCGCGAAAAGCACTTCAAGGCCGAGCGGCTCGACGCGCAGTTGCAGCTTTTCAACCTGCGGATGCTCGACGCCGTGAATGCGGGCGCGCCCCCCGACGCCTTCATCGCCCGCTCCGGCGCACCCTGCGAAGGAGTGCGCGTGACGCTGATCGACCCGGCGGGACACGTCGTTTTCGACAATTCGCTCGACACGCTGCCCGGCGCGAACCACCTTGACCGCCCCGAGGTCGCCGAGGCGCTGGCCCGCGGGACGGGGTACACCATCCGCCGCCACTCCGAAAGCACCCACCGCAATTATTTCTACTCGGCGATGCTCGGCGACAGCTGCATCGTCCGCACGGCCGTGCCCTACTCCGTGCCGCTGAGCGAGGTGCTGGCCGCCGACCGCGAATTTCTCTGGTTCATGTTAGGCGTCACGCTGCTGATGAGCGTCGCGGGGTACTTCGCCACGCGCCGCCTGGGGCAGAACATCACGCGGCTCAACGAATTCGCCGAACGCGCCGAGCGGGGCGAGCGGATCGACGAACGCACGGATTTCCCCCACGACGAGCTGGGCGACATTTCGCAGCACATCATCCGCCTCTACGCACGGTTGCAGAAGACCACCGCCGACCGCGACCGCGAGCACGCCCTCGCGCTGCACGAGGAGCAGGAGAAGATCCGCATCAAAAAACAGCTGACGAACAACATCAACCACGAACTGAAAACCCCCGTGGCGGCGATCCAGGGGTATCTGGAAACCCTGCTGGCCAACCCGGACCTCGACGCCGGAAAGCGCACGGACTTTCTGGAAAAGAGCGCCGCGCAGACCGGACGCCTGCGCAGCCTGCTGGCCGACATCTCGACCATAACGCGCATGGACGAAGCGAGCCAGCTGATCCGCAAGGAGCCCGTGGTGCTCAACGACCTGATCGCCGAAACGGCCGCCGACATGGAGCTGAAGCCCGCCGAACAACGGCTGCGGGTGAACGTCGATTTCCCCCGGCGGGTCGAGGTCGTGGGCAGCCCCTCGCTGCTGGCGTCGGTGTTCCGCAACCTCGCGGACAACGCCGCCGCCTACTCCGGAGGCCGCGACATCTTCATCCGCCTCGTGGACGACACCCCCGAGGAGTGCACGATCCTCTTCGCGGACAACGGCATCGGCATCGGCGAAGAGCACCTGCCGCACATCTTCGAACGCTTCTACCGCATCGACAAGGGGCGTTCGCGCAAACTCGGCGGCACGGGACTGGGGCTGGCGATCGTCAAGAACGCCGTTGCGATCCACGGCGGCTCCATCACGGCCCGCAACCGCGACCGCGGCGGACTGGAATTCGTCTTCACGCTGAAAAAACAAGGCTGACCCGTTTCATTTCATAAACCTGCAACACCCCCGTAACACCTTTGTAATATCCGTTTCGGACCTTTGCGACGACAAGGAACCAAATCGGATAAATCACATGTCCCCTCTTTTCACCGCAATCGTCGTCGTCCTGGCCCTGCTGGCCGTGATGGGCATCGTCGTGGGCGTCGCCAACGACGCCGTCAATTTTCTCAATTCGGCCCTGGGGTCGAAAGTCGCCCCGCGCCGCGTGATCCTCTGGGTCGCGGCCGCCGGCATCCTCGTCGGCACGCTCACATCGAGCGGCATGATGGAGGTCGCCCGCAGCGGCGTCTTCTACCCCGGGCAGTTCTCTTTCCGGGAGATTATGATGCTCTTCCTGGGCATGATGCTGGGCAACGTGCTGCTGCTGGACCTCTACAACACGCTGGGACTGCCCACCTCGACCACCGTGTCGATGGTCTTCGGACTGCTGGGCGCCGCCGTGGCCGCTGCGCTGTTCCGCATCGCCGGCGACCCCGGAACCTCACTGCACGACCTCTCGCAGTTCATCAACACGGGCAAGGCGATGGTCATCATCGCGGCGATCCTCCTGTCGGTGGCCCTGGCCTTCGCCGCGGGAACCCTCTTCATGTACATCTCGCGGCTGATCTTCTCGTTCCGCTACGCCCCCGCGTTCAGGCGCTGGGGCGCCGTGTGGTGCGGCATCTCGCTCGCCGGCATCCTCTATTTCGCGCTGTTCAAGGGGCTGAAAAGCTCGGGGCTGATCCCCTCCGCCGTCTCGGACTACGTCGGCGAACACGTCGTGCTGACGCTGCTGGCCTTCTGGGCCGCGGCGGCGCTCGTCCTCTATATCTTCCAGCGCATGCGCCTCAACATCATGCGCATCACCATCCTCTCGGGCACCTTCTCGCTGGCGCTGGCCTTCGCGGGCAACGACCTGGTGAACTTCATCGGCGTGCCGCTGGCCGGCTACGACGCCTGGCGGATCGCCGGAGAGGCGGGCAGCGAGACGATGATGATGGGGGCACTCGAAGGTCCCGCCCGCGCAAACTTCCTGCTGCTGGGCGCCTCGGGAATCATCATGGTGCTGACGCTCTTCTTCTCGAAGAAGTCGCAGCACGTCACCGAAACCGAACTCTCGCTCGCCTCGCAGCACGAGGGCGACGAACGCTTCGGCTCGACCCTCATCTCCCGCAGCCTCGTGCGCGCCACGCTGGTACTGAACACGATGTGGACCGGTCTGATCCCGGCGCGGATGCAGAAAGCCATCGACCGCCGTTTCGAGCCGCTGCCCGCCGAGGAGCGTTCGTCGGCCCCCTACGACATGATCCGCGCCGTGGTGAACCTCACCGCCGCGTCGATCCTGATCGCCATCGCCACCTCCTACAAACTGCCCTTATCGACGACCTACGTGGTCTTCATGGTGGCGATGGGATCGTCGCTCGCCGACCGTTCGTGGGGACGTGAAAGCGCCGTGTACCGCGTATCGGGCGTGCTGACCGTAATCCTCGGGTGGTTTGCAACAGCATTCTTCGCCTTCGTGGCAGCCGGCACTTTTGCAGCATTGGTTTACAGTTTCGGCATGCTGGCCATAATACCCCTGTTGGTACTCGGCGTAGTCATAATGACAAGCCACAAGATATACAAACGCGTAAACCGCCGCGAAGAAAAACGCCAGCGCCTGTTGCGTACCGCACGCGCCGGACAGATAAGCATATCGCAGGTCATAGACGATTCGGCCGAAAAAATAGCAGAAGCTTTCACCCATGCTACCGAAGTTTATTCCGGGGTGGCCGAAGGACTGGACAAACACGACAGGAAAGTACTCAAACAGGCCTGCCGAGCATCCACCGAGCTCAAAGAAGACATTGCCGACCTCCAGAACACGCTTTTCTACATGATACGTTCCATAGATGAGAAAGGCATCGAGGCATCGCGCTTCTATATCCTCATCATAGACTATCTCAAGGAAATAAACCGCGCCCTGGCCTACATATCAAATGCCAGCTTCGAACACGTGGACAACAACCATAAGGAACTCAAGGACACACGAAAAGAGGCACTGAAATACATCAGCACCGAACTTTGCGACATATTCCGCGAAATAGAAAAAACGTTCCTCTCCAAAGATTTCTCGCACGTTTCGGATATCGTATCCCGCAAAAAAGCGCTCAAGAAAGAACTTAGCCTTATCATCGAAAGGCAAATATCGCGCATACGTTCCGAGGAACTCAGCCCGAAGAATACAAACCTTTTCTTCGGCATCATACTGGAAACCAAAGACCTGCTTTCCACCGCCACCCACCTTGTCGAGCTCGGAAATCAGTTCTACGTTAACAAAAAAGCCACTGATGTAGCCTGAAAAACCCGTATCTTTGTATTTGCTTCAAACCGCCCTTTGCCGACCTGAAAACCGGCAAAGGGCTCAAAAACGGGACAAATGAGCAAAGATATAATAGACGAACTATCCTCGTCGCAATACAAATACGGTTTTCACTCGGACATAGACTCCGACACCTTTCCCAAAGGACTGAGCGAAGACGTGATACGCGCCATCTCGGCCCGCAAGGAAGAACCGGAATGGATGACCGAATACCGTCTGCGCGCATACCGCCACTGGCTCACCATGCACGAACCGACATGGGCGCACCTTAAGTACGAACGGCCTGATTTCGACGGCATCAGTTATTATTCCGCGCCGAAAAACGCGCCTAAATACAACTCGCTGGACGAAGTGGATCCGGAACTTCTCCGCACTTTCGACCGCCTGGGCATACCGCTGGAAGAACAGAAAGTCCTCTCCGGCGTGGCAATGGACGTTGTGATGGACTCCGTATCCGTACGCACCACTTTCCAGGAAACGCTCGGCAAACTCGGCATCATCTTCATGCCGATAAGCGAAGCCATCAAAAAACACCCCGAACTGGTAAAAAAATACCTCGGCTCGGTAGTTCCCCACACGGACAATTTTTACGCAGCGCTTAACTCGGCAGTTTTTTCCGACGGTTCGTTCTGTTACATACCAAAAGGCGTGCGCTGCCCAATGGAACTGTCCACCTATTTCCGCATAAACCAGGCCGGCACAGGCCAGTTCGAGCGCACACTTCTCATCGCCGACGAAGGCTCGTACGTGTCCTATCTGGAGGGCTGTACCGCCCCCATGCGCGATGAAAACCAGTTGCACGCGGCAGTAGTCGAACTCATAGCCCTGGACGATGCCGAAATAAAATACTCCACCGTACAGAACTGGTATCCTGGCGACAAGGACGGACGCGGCGGCATATACAACTTCGTGACCAAGCGCGGACTGTGCGAACGCGG
>QWCY01012232.1_pt1 | contig 10473 bp, 8 predicted proteins | sample 1972631 | NCBI WGS metagenome assembly QWCY01 (sample SAMN09866696, study PRJNA288562) | Human gut metagenome isolate pre1_stool, whole genome shotgun sequencing... | isolation source: gut | host: Homo sapiens | place: USA: California
TTTGCGCCGGTAGCCGTGTAAACTATTCAGCACCACATTCGCAAAATCGCATCTGACGATGCTTACTTTTTGCTCATGTGGTTACTTCGTCGCATCAATCTGCCGCACAGTCTTACGAATGCAGGCATTCGACGCCTGTCAGCAGAATTGCGCTACTCTGAATAGTTTACACATTGAAGCAGCTTCCACCCACAAATTCTCTGCACAGAGAATTATTGGGAAGGCTTTCACTGGTCACACCCAGGAAATACTCCAGGAACTTAAGCAGTCTCTTGGCTTCGTAATATTCCGGTTCTCCCTTATCGATCTGGAACAATAACGGCTCTGCGAACTGCTTTAACACTGCCAGTTCATAGATCAGGACGGAATTAAACATGGCATCCGCATCCTCCTGGAACGGAAAAATATTCTGTTCCTCTCCCCGGCGCACGGAAGCCCACATATCGATGGTGCGTCTCGCATCCGCACCTCTGGTCCTCGCATCTCTGACCATACGGCGGAGAAGTCTTCCGTCCGTAGTCGGGATCCGGTTATGCTCATCAATATTGATATTGGTCAATGCACTGATATAGATCTTGTATTTACTCTCCTCGGGAAGTGCATAAGATGTCTTCTCATTCAGACCGTGGATACCTTCGATCACCAGAATATCATCCGGTCCCAGTTGTTTGAAATTGCCCTTATATTCCCGCTTTCCGGTCTTGAAGTTAAAGGAAGGCAGTTCCACACGTTCACCGGCTAACAATCTGCACATGTCGTCATTGAACTGCTTTACATCAATCGCTTCCAGACATTCGAAATTGTAATCACCGTTCTCATCCCTTGGCGTGAATTCTCTGTTCACGAAATAGTCATCCAGTGCAATGGGATGCGGTGTTTTCCCCAGGGTCTTCAACTGAATGGATAATCTGTGGGAAAAACTGGTCTTGCCGGAAGAAGAGGGTCCGGCGATCATGACAAATTTCACGCCGCCCCTGTCTACGATGCTCTTGGCAATCTCGCCGATCTTACGCTCCTGCTGCGCTTCCTGTACCAGGATCAGTTCACTCAGCGACCCACGGCAGATCTGATCATTCAGATCACCTACGGTCTCAATACCGATCTCCTTTCCCCATTCCTCAGATTCTTTCAACGTCCGGAATAACAGCTTTCTCTCTTGAAACGGCTTAACATGTGTAGGATCTTTTTTATCCGGCAGCAGCAGCATAAATCCATCCTCATACGCTATGACATCGAACCACTTTACATAGCCGGCATTGGGCAGCATATAGCCGTAATAATAATCGTAATAACCGTCCATTTCATAAATATTTACGAAAGAGCCTCTGCGGTAACGGAACAGCTTTTCCTTATCCTTCATCCCCTCTTTCCGAAACAGTTCCATGGCATTATCCAGGGAATAGGATCTCTTCAGAAAAGGTGTCTTTGCCTCCACCAGCTCCCGCATCCGGTTACGGATCTTTGCAGCATTTTCTTCCGTCGCATTGATCTTCTCTTTTGGAGAGATGTAGGAGCCGTTGCCGATGGCAAATTCCACACGACAGCTCTGGGCCGCCTCTCTGCCGTAGACATCAAATACCGCTTTCAAAAACAGCATTGTGGCAGAACGCACATAAGTCTTGTTGCCCACATCATCCTTCAAGGTAAAAAAGGTAACCTCGCAATCCCTTGTCAGTTTCTTGAACAATTCTCTGATCTTGCCGTCTCTGGCTGCCAGTGCGATCAGATTCTCATACTCCTGCTGATAATCGTTGGCCACATCCTCGTAAGTGGCTCCCTGAGGATATTGTCTCTCTTCCCCGTTTATCTTCACTGTGATCATTTTTTTCACCCTGTCCTTCTGTAATCTGCTTTTACAGGTCTTATTGCCTAAATACAATCCGCTTCCTTGCCATTATCATACCAATCCAGTGCACGGGTAATCAGGGTGATCTCGTCTGCGATCTCCTGTCTGCGGCATATGGTTCTGGGATTGTCCGCATCTGCCTTTTGCTCCATGCGTCCCACGATCTGCTTTCGCTCGGTCAGCATCCATTCCAGATACTCCCGAAGTATCCGGTCTCTGCGGGATAAAAGCAGCGGGCCGAACTTTTCCGCCAGTCCGGGATCCAGACCTTCCGTCTTCCAGGAGTCCCCGACCTTCTGCCGTACCGCATCGTCCGTCATCGCACCCAGCCAGCGCACCTTCATCATAAAATAATATTTTCCTTCTTCGTAGATGATATTCTCATCCAGCAGAAGATATCCCTCATCCATCAGGAATGTCCGAAAATGCGGGATCTCCGACTGTGGCTGCAGGATCAGCTCTGCAAATCCCTGTGCCTGTTCTCTTCCTTCGGTAAGAATCTTCTCCATGAGAGGTCCGCCCATGCCGGCACAGATCATCCCGTTCGCCTCTCCGGTCTTCAGGCCGTGCAGACCGTCGGAAAGTCTGGTCTCTATCCTGTCCTGCAGACCATATTCCCGGATATGCTCTCTGGCACGCTCCAGGGGTCCTGACCGCACATCCATGGCGATCACCCGTGGGGAGAGCCCCCTCTGCACGAGATAGACCGATACAAAACCATGGTCACACCCCACATCTGTTATCACAGTGCCGGGAGTGACCATGTCTGTTAAAGCCTGCATTCGATTGGATAATATAACTTCCGCCATTAATCCAGATAATCCTTCAGCTTGCGGCTGCGGCTGGGATGACGCAGTTTGCGCAATGCCTTTGCTTCAATCTGACGGATACGTTCACGGGTAACGTTGAATTCCTTACCTACTTCCTCCAGAGTACGGGCCCGTCCGTCATCCAGACCGAAACGGAGTCTCAGTACTTTCTGTTCTCTCTCTGTCAGAGTACCCAGCACTTCCACCAGCTGTTCCTTCAGCAGGGTAAATGCTGCAGCATCGGAAGGAACCGGTACATTATCATCCTGAATGAAGTCGCCTAAATGGCTGTCTTCCTCTTCACCGATAGGAGTCTCCAGGGATACGGGCTCCTGGCTGATCTTTAAGATCTCACGCACTCTGTCTACCGGCATGTTCATCTCTTCCGCGATCTCTTCGGGGGTCGGTTCTCTTCCCAGCTCCTGCAGCAGCTGTCTGCTCACGCGGATCAGTTTGTTGATGGTCTCTACCATATGCACCGGGATACGGATGGTTCTCGCCTGATCGGCGATCGCTCTGGTGATGGCCTGACGGATCCACCAGGTCGCATAGGTGGAGAACTTATATCCTTTACGATAATCGAATTTCTCTACAGCTTTGATCAGACCCAGGTTACCTTCCTGGATCAGGTCTAAGAACAGCATTCCACGGCCTACATATCTCTTGGCAATACTGACTACCAGACGTAAGTTGGCCTCTGCCAGACGCTTTTTCGCTTCCTGGTCGCCCTCTTCCATTCTCTGGGCCAGTTCGATCTCTTCCTCAGCACTTAACAGGGGCACCTTGCCGATCTCCTTTAAGTACATACGGACAGGATCCTCAATGCTGACGCCTTCCGGTACGGACAGGTCGATGTTCTCCACATCCACTTCGTCCTCATCGGTCAGAATGATCTCTTCGTCATCCACATCATCGTCATCGGTAATACGCAGCACATCTACGTTGTTCTGGTCCAGATACTCCAGAACCTTCTCCATCTGTTCCTCTTCCAGAGGCATGTCCGCAAAGAAGTCACTGATTTCCTGATACTCCAGCACATTCTTTTTCTTTTTCGCCATATTCAGGAGCTCTTTTATCTTCTCCGCAAATTTTGCCTGTGTGTTTTCATCCATTTTCGTGGTTCCATCCTTTCATTGCCATTATTTATAGCCATATTTCGTATTTTTTATAACTGTCCCGAGCCGCAAACCCTATTATTCCAGAGAAATGCGGGCTCTTTGTAATTCTTCCAGTGCTTTTTTGCCTTCCACCGCTTTTTTGACCGCGTTGACATCTGTACCCAGCTGCGCCATATAGTACTGGTAGCTGTTGCGTTTGACTGACACCAGTATGTCATGGAAAGCTCTTTCTCTCTCCTGCTTCGTGGACAATTCGGGAAGCGTTGTATGGAACAGCTCCGCTGCCTGCCTCTGCTCCTCTTCATCCTCAAACATGCTGATGATCCCCGCCGGCTGAAACTGTCCGTTGTCCAGCTCTGCAAACATCTTCTCCGCCACCTTGCGATACAATTCCTCCGTGAAATCCTCCAGAGAAATGTACTTACGTACAATCGTATACAGAGAAGGATCATCTCCGATCCAGGTGATCAGCAGTCTCTGGGACTTCCGTCCGCTCTCCGAAGGATCGCTCTTATTCTGTACTCCGCTGCGGGGACGGGGAATCGGTCTGGCGATTCCCGTCTGGGAAGCATATCCTATGACCATTTTGCGCAGATCATCGGGCCGGATCATATATTTTTCGGCAATGGCCTGCAAATAATTCTCCCGCTCCAGATCTTCCGAAAATTCGCATAGTTTCTGTGCGATCTCCCGGTGGAACTTCGTCCGCTGTTCCGGATCGCTCTGATCGTATTGTTCACTCAGGATACGGATCTCGAAGTAGAAACTGTTCTCCGCCTGATCGATTCTCTCCTGAAAAGCCTCTTTCCCCAGATTCTTGATAAATTCATCCGGGTCCTTATAAGGACGCATATTGATGACTTTACCGGTAAGCCCGGCCTCCCTGAGAATACCGATGCCCCGGAGTGCCGCCTTGGTTCCGGCACCGTCGCTGTCGTAGGCCAGCAGGATGTTTTCCGCATAACGGTGTAAAAGGTTAGCCTGTTCCACCGTAAATGCCGTTCCCAGGGATGCCACCGCCTGGGTAAATCCCGCCTGATGCATGGCTATGACATCCATGTAGCCCTCGCACAGGATAATATTGCCCGTCCGGGCAGTCCTTGCGAAATTCAGCCCATAAAGATTCCTTCTCTTATCGAAGATCATGGTCTCCGGTGAATTCAGGTATTTCGGTTCCCCGTCTCCCATGACTCTGCCGCCGAAGCCGATGACCCGGTGGTTGATATCCTGTATGGGGAACATGACACGATTCCAGAACTGGCTTCGCAGTCCCCGCTGTTCAGAAAACATTGCCAGTCCGGAGTCTTTGATCTCTTCGTCCGTAAAGCCCTTTTTCCGCAGCCGTTTTTCCCGGCATAACCCAGTCCGAAATGATGCATGGTCTCATCGGTCAGCTTCCGCCCCGTCAGATACCGCATTCCCACTTCGCCACGGGGGTCCCGCAGCATATAATAAAAATATTTTGCCGCTTCCTTATTGACTTCCAGCAGCCGCATACGTTTGCCGGCTTTTTTCTTCTGTTCCGGTGTCTCCTCCACTTCGGGAAGCTTTACCCCGGCGCGGTCCGCCAGGATCTTAATGGCCTCCGGGAAGGTATCGTTTTCATATTTCATAAGAAACGTATATACATTTCCGCTGGCATGGCATCCGAAGCAATAATACATCTGTTTGTTCGAAGACACCGAAAAGGAAGGTGTTTTTTCGTTATGAAAAGGACAGCAGCCCCAATAGTTGCTTCCCTTTTTTTTCAATGAGACATAGCCCGATATCACATCCACGATGTCATTTCTGGCTCTGACTTCTTCTACCAGTTCTTCGGGATAATACACGTTTTTAACTCCTATTTTATCTTGTACCTATCTCTGCCAGGATTTCGGTATGTAAATATCCTCGTATACCGCTATGGCAAACCGATCCGTCATCGCTCCCACATAGTCGCAGACGACCTTCTCTCTCGGTTCTCCCACGGAAAGAAGATTGAGATATTCTTCCGGCAGATCATCCAGATGCTTCAGGAAATGCTGGTACAATGTCTCCATCAGCATCTCTGCTTTCCCCTCTTCGCTCTTCGCTACCGGGTTCTTGTAAACTCTCTCAAACATGAACTGTCGTATCTTCGTCATGGCTTCCGCCACCGGCTCCGACATCAGGATGTCTCCCTTGTCCATGCTGTTGGTCACGATGTCATGAATGAAATGATCCAGTCTCTCGGTGGGACTGCTGCCGATCACCTCACAGATGTCCTTCGGCACATCCGCTTCCGTGAGGATTCCTCCGCGGATGGCGTCATCCATATCGTGATGAATATAGGCAATTTTATCGGAAAGTCTGACGATCTTGCCCTCCAGGGTGTGGGGCTTTCCAATGGTCTGATGGTTTCTTATACCGTCTCGCACCTCGTAGGTCAGATTCAGCCCCTTGCCATCCTTCTCCAGAATGTCCACGGTGCGGACGCTCTGTTCGGCATGTTCGAAGCCAAAAGGGCATACTCTGTTCAGCGCACGCTCTCCGGCATGTCCGAAAGGCGTGTGTCCCAGATCGTGTCCCAGCGCAATGGCTTCCACCAGATCCTCGTTCAGCTTTAATGCCTTGGCTATGGTTCTGGCCGTCTGGGATACCTCCAGCGTATGTGTCAGTCTGGTACGGTAATGGTCACCCTCAGGTGTCAGAAATACCTGGGTCTTATCCTTTAGCCTTCGAAAGGCCTTGCAATGGATAATACGGTCTCTGTCTCTCTGAAACACCGGCCGGATATCACATTGTTCTTCCGGTCGCAGACGTCCTTTGGAGTTCACACTCAAGGATGCGTACGGACTTAAATAATCCTTTTCCCACTGTTCCAAGTTTTCTCTGATCGTCATAGTTCCTCCTGCCCCTACTTCTAATATTCTGTGCCTGTCTTAAAAATCCTTTTCTTTCTTTTGAAAAAATAGTCATTTTTTCTGATTTAAATTATCTGCACACAGAATAGATGAATTCCGCATTCTTATCCATGGCCTCACTGGCCTTTTTGAAGGGTGACATCTGAAAAACATGCCACATCCCGGGGAATCGGTCGATATGGGCAGCGACCCCGGCTTTGATCAGATTTTTATATAGCCGCAGAGAATCGTCCAACAGGATTTCATTCTCTCCCACCTGAATATAGACGGGCGGGAAACCATGAAAGTTTCCAAACAGCGGAGAAATATAAGGATCCGTCAGATCTCTGTCCGGGGCATAGGCCCTGGTCATACGGTCGATGTACTCTTTATCCAGTACCGGATCCAGTTCCGCCTTGGTCTGGAAAGTCTTGCCCTCGCCGGTAAGATCCGTCCAGGGAGACATCAGCACGATTCCTCTGGGAAGCAAGCGCTCCTGCTCTTTTAATTTCAACACCAGTGAAAGCGCCAGATTACCTCCGGCCGAATCTCCGGTAATGATCACATCTCTTGCTCCGTAGCCCAAAAGCATCAGATAGTTCCAGGCTTTCATGGCATCCTCCGCAGCTGCCGGATACGGATGCTCCGGTGCCAGTCTGTAATCAAAGCACAGCACATCCATGGAAGTACCCGCCGCCAGCTTCGATGTCAGGGTTCTGGCATAGATACTGCTGCCGGTGGAATATCCGCCTCCGTGGCAATGCAGGATCACGTACTTTTTCATATGAGCCCGGTTCACGCTGACCCACTCCGCATCCATGCCATCGATGTCCACGGGACGGTACTGGATCTCTTTACTGTTGCCGAGCAGCTCGCCAATGTGATCCTGGGATTGTCTGTGCTTCTCCAGATCCGGATTCTCCACAAGACCATGGGCCCTGCGGATGAGCTGCATCAGATTCTGGTTGTTCTTCTCACTGTTTTTTCCTACCAGTGCCATAAGTTCCTCCTGTTCACCTAGTTTTCTCGTAACTATTCAGCGCCTCATTCGCAAAATCGCATCTCCGATGCTTTCCCGAACAACAAGTTCACTTGTTGTTTGCTCTGAATAGTGATCAAAAGTGCAATCTTCTGCGCACTGCATTGCGCAGTCTCCTCCGGGATAAAAGGGTGGCGATGGTGATATCGACGATCACGCAGATCGTCAGCACGATAGCCGACCATCCCAGTGCGATCTCCTGTCTCAGGAACCGGTCGATCAGAAGTTCCAGTCCCACGCACAAAACAGCGATTCCCGAGATCAGGTACAGGGCTCCTGTCAGGAAGGACATGGGGAGCTTGCGGATACAGAACGTCACCGCTTCCACCACTGCCGTCACCAGCAATACGATCGGCAGTCCCAGTCCATAGAACCAGCTGTTATGTCCCGTCAGATAAGTCAGCAGATATAGATACACGATCACTGCCACTCCATCCAGCAGGATCGACAGATAAATGGGCTGTCTCGTATAAATAACCACAGGGATCATAATAACCCACAATACCAGGACTACGCCGATCACCGCCAGAGACCACAGACTGCTGCGGAACACAAAAGCGTTTAACAGCCCACAGGTCACCGCCGTAGCCAGTACAATAACCGTCAACAGTACTCCCAGATCTTTTCTTTTTACCACTTCCACCTGTCCCTTTTCCTTTGGAAAAGGGGATGGCTGCTTCTCCGGTTCCGGTGCCTTGGGATTATACACCGGTGTGTCGCACAGAGGGCACTTCGTTGCCGAAGCATCCAGTTCCACACCACAGTTCACACAATATGACATAAGCATTTCCTTTCCAACCGGAGGATCTACCGGTTACTCTCGATCTTCACATGAATACCGTCCTGTACCAGCTTGCGGAAAAACAGTCGTTCCACATCCGTTTCCGCAATACTGCTGGCAAAATTGATGGTCAGAATATCTTCAAAGCTGGCAATGGCACAGTTGGTTCTCGTAGAGAACGGCTGTCCCATATAGATATCAAAACGTTCGATATAGGGCTTCATGGTCTCCGGCACTTTCAAAGCTCCCATGTTGGTCAGTCCCGCCGAAGAGTTTTTGTCCTGGATCTTCGTATAGAACTGGCGGACCACCAGATCCTTGATAAACAGCGGTACCACACGGATAAACGGGTTCCTCTGGGTCTCTGCGTTGGTGGTGATATCTCCCCGCAACAGCTTTTCATTCAGATAATACCGCATGTAATTGTGCACCTGGGTCACGATCTCTTCAAAAGTGTATTCTCCCAGTCTTGGGTCGATCCCCGGATAGATCATGGTGATAAAATTTCGCAGAGTCTTCGATGGGAAAAAGCGCCGCAGATTCACCGGCATGGCAATCTTTACCGGACGTAATTTTAAATGCCACTCACTCTCCTGCTTCTGCATCAGTGCATAGAGCAGAACCGCATTGAGATATTCCGTAATGGTGGCATTATAGCTTTTTGCCACCTTCATGACCTCTGCCACCGACATAATACCGTCTATGATGTTCAGGGTATAAAAGGGCTCCTTGGTTCCCCGGACACGGTAAGTCTTCTCCCCCGGTCTGGGCGGGCACACCTTGGCATTGGCATATTTCATGTAGGCATCTTCCAGTTCTACCGGATCCGGTGTCTCTAAAATATCCAGCACAAAACCGCCGTTCTCGATCTCCGTATGCCCCTTCAGGCGCAGATAAGTGGCCGTCAGAGTCTGCAATACGCACATGCCTCCGGTACCGTCTCCCAGACTGTGATGGGCCTCCAGGGCGATCCGGTTCCGGTAATAATAGATTCTTACCAGATACCGGTTATTGGCCTTGAAATACATGGGCTGACAGGGTTTTTTCACGTCCTCCTGCACAAATGGGCCGGGGCGGTCATTGGGCTCCAGGTATCTCCAGAAGACACCCTTGCGGATAGCCGCCTTATACGTCGGAAAACGAGGCATTGTCAGATTCACCGCCCGCTGCAGCATCTCGGGATTGATCTCCTCCTTTAAAAGAACGGACAAACGATAAACGGAAGAAAAATCTCTTCTCTGTAAGGTCGGGTATACGATGGCCGACAGATCCAGTTTGTACCAGTCCTTGTGTACTTTCGATGCCCTGTCTGTCTTCGTTTTGTCTCTTCTATTAATTGCCACGGCTTTCACCCCTTTCCCGGTTTTGTATTATATTTTTCAGAAACGACAAAGGCGGCAACCTTTCGGTCACCGCCATGTGATGCAGAAAGAGGGACTTGAACCCTCATGGTATCACTACCACACGGACCTGAACCGTGCGCGTCTGCCAATTCCGCCATTTCTGCGAACAAGATATATCATACAGTATTTAATTAAAAATGTCAACACTTTTTTCAAATTACTTTAAGTCACTTGAAAAAGTGATGCAGAAAGAGGGACTTGAACCCTCATGGTATCACTACCACACGGACCTGAACCGTGCGCGTCTGCCAATTCCGCCATTTCTGCGAACAAATGTATATTACAACAACCGGCTCCAAATGTCAACACTATTTTTCGAATTATTTAAACTGTATGCAAAATAATTACGATTTCTGCGTTCTTCGGCCTTGTAACTATTCAGACCCCATTCGCAAAATCGCCTCTACGAGGCTTCCTTTTTGCTCATGAGGTTACTTCGCCATGTAAAACTGCTTATCTGCCTGAATGCAAGCATTCGCAGAACACAGTTTTGCATGGCTCTGAATAGTTACCAATTATTTTACATTTACATGTAGGAGCTGAACAGGTTACCTGCATTATAAAGGCCGGTATATCCTGCGCTTCCGGTGTACAGACTGCTTCTGGTGGAAGCATG
>QWCY01009077.1_pt1 | contig 10443 bp, 8 predicted proteins | sample 1972631 | NCBI WGS metagenome assembly QWCY01 (sample SAMN09866696, study PRJNA288562) | Human gut metagenome isolate pre1_stool, whole genome shotgun sequencing... | isolation source: gut | host: Homo sapiens | place: USA: California
TGGTGCGATGGAAGGGACTCGAACCCCCGGCCTACTGATTCGTAGTCAGTCACTCTATCCAGCTGAGCTACCAACGCATACGTTCCGGTCGGAACAAGATGTATTCTATCACGCAGGGCGGGGTTTGTCAACAGTTTTTTGCAGATTTTTTGATTTTATTTTCGTTTTTTATTTTTCCGCGCAGAAAAGTACGTCTTTTCAGCATTTTCCGTGCGGACCTCAGGCTTCCTCTGCCAGACGCTCGGCGATGCGGACACCGGTCGGCGTTGCGGCAAGGCCGCCCTGGCCGGTCTCCCGCAGATCGGGGGATAGCAGACTGCCCACGCGGCCCATGGCATCGATGACTTCATCGCAGGGGATGGCGTAATCCACCCCCGCAAGCGCCATATTGGCGCAGGAAACGGCGTTTACGGCACCAACAACATTGCGCTTGATGCAGGGCACCTCCACCAGACCGGCCACAGGGTCGCAGACCAGGCCCAGCAGGTTGCCCAGTGCCATAGCGGCAGCGGCGGCGCACTGCTCCGGCGTGCCGCCCTTCAGGTGGCAGAGGGCGGCGGCGGCCATGGCGCTGGCGGCTCCCACCTCAGCCTGACAGCCACCCTCGGCACCGGCCAGAGTGGCCCGGGCGGCGATGACCTGCCCGAAGCCTGCGGCCACATAGAGGGCATCACAGATGGCTTCTTCATCGGCCTCGCCTGCACGGGCAAGGGGAAGCAGCACCGCCGGGAGCACACCGCAGCTGCCCGCTGTGGGGGCAGCAACGATCCGTTTCATGCAGGCGTTGCACTCAGCGGTCTTGAGGGCTTCGGCGGTCACCTCAGCAAGGTAATCCCCGCCATAGCTCCTGCCCGCCTGATGGGCCTGTTCCACCTTGGCGGCATCGCCGCCGGACAGGCCGCTGCGGCTGCGCTGAGCAGGGTCATACTCCCGGCTGGTGGCCTCCATCACATGCCACAGGTGATGCATGGCATGGCGGCTGGCCTCTTCGGTCAGGCGGCTCTCGGCCAGATCACTGCGCAGGATGGCCTCGGCAAGGGAGAGGTTCTGGCTGCGGGCAGCGGCCAGCATTTCTTCACAGGATAAAAAGGACATGGTCATTCCTCCGCGTCTTCTTCGGGCTCGTCGATGTTCAGGCAGGTCACCTTCAGGATGCCGGGCAGGGTCGCCAGCTTCCGTTCCAGCGGGTGGGGGATGTGGGAATCGCACTCCAGTACCATAACGGCATAGCCGCCGGTTCCTGCGCGGAACACCTGCATCGATGCAACGTTGATCCTGCGCACGGCAAGGCAGGTGGTCACCTCGGCGATGCAGCCGGGGGTGTCCTCATTGTGAATGATCAGGGTGTTGCTGTCGCCGCCGAAATCGGCGGGCACGCCGTCGATCTCGGTCACGCGGATGCGCCCGCCGCCCACCGAAGCGGCTTTCATGGAAAGCACCCGCCCCTCCCGGCCCGTCAGGGTGAGAACAGCGGTATTGGGGTGCGCAGAGCGCAATTCCACAGGATGAATCCGGAATGCCATGCCCTGCTCTGCGGCCAGGGCAAAGCTGTCGGGCAGGCGGGGATCATCGGGCCGCAGGCCAAGCAGGCCGGCGACCAGGGCTTTATCCGTGCCATGTCCCTTTCCGGTGGTGGCAAAGCTGCCGTACAGGCCGATATCCGCCTGCACCGGGATCTCGCCCAGAAGCTTCTGGGCCGTGTAGCCGATCCGGGCGGCACCCGCTGTATGGCTGGAAGAGGGGCCGATCATAACCGGCCCGAGAACGTCAAACAAGCGCATCCTATGCACATCCTTTCGTGCTCCGCCGGGCAAAAATCGCCCGCTTCGCACTTTTTTCTCTCTTTTATTATACCGCTTTTGCCCCACTTGTGCTATAATAACTTTATTAATGTTTGAAATCGCTCCTTTTGGGGCAACACGGAGGTTGGATTCCTATGAAACTGGTAAGCGTGGAAACTCCCGAAAAGAGTGTCTGCAAGATGACCTTCAGCGCAACAGCTGAGGAGCTGGAGGCCGCATCCAATGCGGTGTATGAGCGCACCCGCGCCAGCTACACCATCAAGGGCTTTGCCAAGGGCGAGGCCGACCGTGCTCAGATCGAGGCCGACCGCGGCGAGCACACATTCTGGTATGATGCCATCAACGACCTGATGGATCGCGATGTTCCTGCCCTGTACGAGGCCGCCATGGCCGAGCACGGCTTCAAGGCGGTGGATGAGCCCAGCTACGACCTGGTCAGCGTTAAAAAGGACGAGGGCTTTGTAGCCACCGCCACTACCCCGCTGCAGCCGGAGCTGAACCTGACCCAGACCACCGGCTTCCATGTGGAGTGCGTGACCCCCGCCGTCACCGACAAAGAGATCGATGCCGTGCTGGAGCGCCGCCGCAATGCTGCTGCCGAGCTGGTGCCCCACAAGGGCCCGGCCGTCAAGGGCAACATCGTTCACATCGATTACGAGGGCCTGCTGGACGGCAAGCCCTTCCAGGGCGGTTCCGCACAGAACCAGACCCTGCAGCTGGGCAGCGGCCGGATGATCCCCGGTTTTGAGGACGGCATTCTGGGCCACAAGGGCGGCGAGGAATTCGAGATCAACGTCACCTTCCCGGTACGCTATCACGTCAAGGACCTGGCCGGAAAGCCCGTTGTCTTTAAAATCAAGCTGATCGATGTCTGCGTCCGCCAGCTGCCCGCCCTGAACAGCGATTTTGCCAAGAAGGTGGGCAAGGTGGACACCATGGAAGCGTTCCGGGAGCAGGTGCGCAAGCAGCTGCACGACGGCAAGCACGCCAGCGCCCTGAACCGTGCCAAGGATCAGGTGCTGACCCAGCTGGCCTCTGCCGCTGAGGGCGAGCTCCCCAGCGTTCTGGTGGAGAGCACCTACCAGCAGGAGATGCAGAACATCCAGCAGCAGCTCCAGATGCAGCGCATGAGCCTGGACCGCTACCTGAGCCAGATCCACCAGACCCGCGAGAACTTCACGGCCAACGTTCACGCCGCCGCCGAGAAGAACACCCGCGCCCGGATGGCTCTGCTGCAGGTCGCCCAGAACGAGGGTCTGGTGCCCACCGATGAGGAGATCACCAAGAACCTGCAGGAGCGCGCCGACCGCACCAAGAAAACGCTGGAAGAGGTCAAGGCCAACGCCAACATCCCCGCCATGCAGCGCAGCGAGGCCATCCGCCGCGCCGCCGACTGGGTGATCGAACACTCCACCATCGAAGAAAAGTAATTTCCCAAAGTACGACAAAAAGAGCCTGTCTCCAAGGAATTTCGGGAGACAGGCTCTTTTCTTTTGCAGTTTATTTTGTCAGAAGATTGAAGCCCATGACCACGATGCCCAGCACGACCAGAACGATGCCGGTTGCACGGTTCAGGGTCTTGGCATCGGCCTTATTGGCAAAGACAGCGGCGATGCGGGCCCACAGCAGGGTGAACAGGACGCAGAGGATGAACACGGTCCAGTCCGGTGCGCCGCCGATGGCAAAGTGGGAGACCGCGCCGGTCAGGGCGGTGAAGGTCATAATGAACACGCTGGTGCCCACGGCAGTCTTGAGCTCGTAGCCCAGGACACTGGTCAGGATGAGCAGCATCATCATACCGCCGCCGGCACCAATGAAGCCGCAGATCATCCCGATGACCACACCGCAGACGATAGACTGGAGGGCACGCTTCTTAGCAGAGACCCCCTGCATGGCTTCTTTGGTGGTCATAACGGGCTTGACGATGAATTTAATGCCCAGCAGGAACGTCATAAACACCGAGAAGCTGCCCATGGTGGTGGAAGGCACCAGGCTTGCCACCCAGCTGCCCACCACGGTGAACAGCAGCACGCTGGCCATCATAATCAGGCCGTTTTTGATATCCAGGTTCTTGTTTTTGTGGTAGGTGTAGGCAGACACCGCACTGGCCAGCACATCCGAGGAAAGTGCAATACCGACTGCCATATAGGGGTCCATCCCCAGAAAGGTGATGAGCATCGGGCTGATGACAGCGGCGGCGCTCATGCCCGCAAAGCCGGTGCCCAGGCCCGCGCCCATTCCGGCAAAAAAGGTAACGATGATGGTAAACAGCAGGTTCATCTTATTCTTCTCCTTCTAGGATCGCATCCAGGTTTTCGTTCATCGTATCGATGACTTCAAAAAATATCTCGAGTTTTTCTTCCTCCAGCCCTGCCATCAGGCGGCGGATGAAATCATCCTGCATCCTGCGGCCCTGTTCGATGATGGACTGCGCCTTTTCGGTGCAGGCAAGCTCCGTTTTGCGGCGGTCACCCAACACCGGACGGCGCTCCAGAAAGCCCTCCTGTACCAGCTTGTCCACATTCACCGAGACAAGGTTCGCCTTGATGTGGCGTACCTCCACGATATCGCGGGCGGTGGTGTAGTTGGGGTTGTTGGCAAGGAACATCAGGATATCAAACGCTGTCTGCGGCAGGTGCAGCTTCTGGCACAGCGGCTTGCAGACGGCGCTGTACGCAAGGCCCGTCTTGTTGGCAAATTCCACACTGGGGTTCAGCTCACGCATTCCGCGCCCTTCTTTCTCTCTTTTTGAATTGTTCATTTTTGAAGTATTTTAGCACAGGGAATCTCTGTTGTCAAGGGCAGGCAGCGTAAAATGACCTGATCCATATATTTTGTCCAACGCAAAAAGCCCGCACCATGAAGATTTTCACGGTACGGGCTTTTGATATGCTTCAGGACAGGGTCACAGCACTGCCACAGCAAGGAACCGCACAATGAGCGCGGCAAGCCATGCCACAACGCACTGGTTCACGACCATAACGGTGGCCCAACGGCCGCCCATTTCCCGCTTGACCGATGCCACTGCGGCGATGCAGGGGGTGTAGAGCAGGCAGAACACCAGCAGGGGAGCCGCTGCCGCCGGGCTGAGCGCCGCGCCCAGTGCGGCAGAGGAGCCATACAGGATGGTAAGGGTGGAGACAACGCTCTCCTTTGCCATAAAGCCGGTGATCAGCGCCGTGGACACCCGCCAGTCGCCAAAGCCCAGCGGCGCAAACAGCGGCGCGATGCCGCTGGCGATCCAGGCCAGGATGCTCTCCTGCGGGTCTGCGGTCAGGCTGAGCTGGAAATCAAAGTTCTGCAGGAACCAGATGATGATGGTTGCCAGGAAGATGACCGTAAAGGCACGCTCGAGGAAATCCCGGGCCTTTTCCCAGAGCAGCTGGGCCACATTTTTCAGGCCGGGCAGGCGGTAGTTGGGCAGCTCCATGACAAAGGGCACGGCCTCGCCCTTGAACAGCGTCCCCTTGAGCAGAAAGGCCATTCCGATGCCCACAAGGATGCCCAGGAAATACAGGCCCACCATGACCAGTGCGGCGTACTCCGGGAAGAAGGTCACCGCAAACAGGCTGTAGATCGGGAGCTTAGCCGAGCAGCTCATAAAGGGCGTGAGCAGGATGGTCATTTTCCGGTCCCGCTCCGAGGGCAGCGTGCGGCTTGCCATCACGCCGGGAACCGTGCAGCCAAAGCCGATGAGCATGGGCACGATGCTGCGGCCCGAAAGACCGATGCGCCGCAGCAGCTTGTCCATCACAAAGGCCACGCGGGCCATATAGCCGGTATCCTCCAGCAGGGAAAGGAAGAAGAACAGGGTCACGATGATGGGCAGGAAACTCAGCACACTGCCCACGCCGGTAAAGATGCCGTCGATCACCAGCGAATGCACTGCATCGTTGACGTTCCACGCCGTCAGGGCATTGTCCACAAGGATCGTCAGGTTCTCAATGCCCAGTTCCAGCAGGCCTTGCAGCCCTGCGCCGATCACGCCGAAGGTCAGATAAAACACCAGCGCCATGATGCCCACAAACGCCGGGATCGCCGTATATTTTCCGGTGAGGAAGCGGTCGATCCTTGCGCTGCGCAGCTGCTCCTTGCTCTGGTGGGGCTTTACCACGGTCTGATTCACCAGCTGATGGATAAAGTGGAACCGCATATCTGCAATGGCGGCGGCGCGGTCCAGACCGCGCTCCTGCTCCATCTGCAGGATGATATGCTCGATCATCTCTTTTTCGTTCTGATCCAGCTTTAGGGCCTCCTCAATGCGGGGGTCGCCTTCCACCAGCTTTGTGGCGGCAAAGCGCACCGGGATCCCCGCCGCCCGGGCGTGGTCCTCGATGAGATGGATGATGCCGTGGATGCAGCGGTGAACCGCACCGCCGTGGTCATCCTCGCCGCAGAAGTCCATCCGGCCCGGACGCTCCTGATACTTTGCCACATGGATGGCGTGATCCACCAGCTCATCCACGCCCTCGTTCTTGGCGGCGGAAATGGGGACCACCGGGATGCCCAGCATCGCTTCCATCTCGTTGATGTTGATGGTGCCGCCGTTGCCGCGCACCTCATCCATCATATTCAGTGCCAGCACCATGGGGGTGTCCAGCTCCATCAGCTGCATCGTTAAGTACAGGTTGCGCTCGATGTTGGTGGCATCCACGATGTTGATGATGCCCGTGGGCTTTTCGCCAATGATGAACTGGCGGGTCACGATCTCCTCGCTGGAATAGGGCGACATGGAGTAGATACCGGGCAGGTCGGTGACTTCGGTATCGGGGTATTCCCGGATGGCACCGCTCTTGCGGTCCACCGTCACGCCCGGAAAGTTGCCCACATGCTGGTTGGAGCCGGTGAGCTGGTTGAACAGGGTCGTTTTGCCGCAGTTCTGATTTCCGGCCAGCGCAAACGTCAGCACCGTTCCCTCCGGCAGCGGGTGTTCGCCCTTTTTGGTGTGGTAGCGGCCGCCCTCGCCCAGGCCCGGGTGCTCCACCATCCGGCCAGCCTTCCGTGCCGGAGCTGCTGCGGGTGCTTCCGCCGGGGTGATCTCGATTCGTGCCGCATCGTCCAGCCGCAGGGTCAGCTCATAGCCGTGGATCTGCAGCTCCATGGGGTCCCCCATGGGCGCAAATTTCACCAGCGTGACCTTCTCGCCGGGAATCAGCCCCATATCCAGAAAATGCTGGCGGAGTTCTCCCGTTCCGCCCACTGTATCGATCACGGCACTTTCGCCGATCTTCAGTTCCTTTAATGTCATGGCAGATGCCTTTCCTTCGACAAAATGTTAGTGTATGTGAACAGTCTTAATATAAGCTAACTCAAAGGCATTGTCAAGGCAGGAAGCGGCAAAAATTCTCGCCTGTCCCCGCTGTTTTTTGTAGAAATCTTTCTCCTGTTCCGGCAGATTTCCGGGCAAAAGAAAACGCACCCCTGAATTTTCACGTTCAAAGGTGCGTTTTGAGAACAATTCTGTTTACTTCACGGTGTGGTAGCCGTCGGGGTTGTTCTTCTGCCAGTTCCAGCTGTCGGCACACATCTCCTCGATGCCGTACTCAGCCACCCAGCCCAGCTCGTTCTTGGCCTTGGTGGGGTCGCGCTGTAGCCGTGGCCGGTGCCCAGATTGCAGATGAACAGGCCGCAGTTGGTCTGCAGCTTCTTGATGGCGCAGACATGGCCCCGGGCCAGGTCAACCACATGGATGTAATCGCGCACGCCGGTGCCATCGGGGGTGGGGTAGTCGTTGCCAAAGACGTGCACCTTTTCCAGCTTGCCCACGGCCACCTTGGCGATGTAGGGCATCAGGTTGTTGGGGATGCCGTTGGGGTCCTCGCCGATCAGGCCGGACTTGTGGGCACCGATGGGGTTGAAGTAACGGAGCAGGGCCACATTCAGAGTGGGGTCAGCCTTGCAGACATCGGTCAGGATGCGCTCAGTAAAGGCCTTGGTGGTGCCGTAGGGGTTGGTGGTGGCACCCACGGGGAAGTCCTCGGTGATGGGCACGCTGGCGGGGTCACCGTAGACGGTGGCGGAGGAGCTGAACACGAAGTTGCGGCAGTTGTGGCGGCGCATCACGTCCAGAATGACCAGCGTGCAGTTGAGGTTGTTATAGTAGTACTCGATGGGCTTGGAAACGCTCTCGCCCACTGCCTTATAGGCAGCAAACTGGATGACGGCATCGATATCGGGGCACTCGGTGAAGATCTTCTCCACGTCCTCGTGCTTTGTCATATCGGCCTGATAGAACCGGAAGTCCTTGCCGGTGATCTGCTTGACCCGATCCAGCACCACGGGGGAAGCGTTGTAATAGTTATCTGCCACCACGATGTCAAAGCCAGCGTTCAGCAGTTCGATACAGGTGTGGCTGCCGATATAACCGGCACCGCCGGAAACCAAAATTGCCATAAAAGTACCTCTCTTCTCGTCACCAAAGTTGCTTGCGCGGGGCAGGCCCGCCTTCTGCCACAAGGATACAACGTTTTGGCCGCAGAATCAAGTAACGGGAATTTTATAAGGATGGATTTTTGTTTCCAATTATTTTTCCGCGCATTGATTTACAAGCGTTTTTTGTTTTTTGCACATGGAGTGATGGAACACTTTGTGCAAATCAGAGAAAAAGCCCTCCCGGGCAAAGCCGTCAGGCTTTGAATGAGAGGGCTGCATTTTACAGTTTCCCGCACTGTTTGCCGGTGAAGAACCGCAGGGTGGTGTTGGCACGGAACACTTTCCCGGCCCGCAGGGCGGTGGAGGGGAACTCCGGGTGGGAGGGGCTGCAGGGGAAGTGCTGGGTCTCCAGCGCAAAGCCGCCGTATTTCTGCATCGGCACGCCGCCCTTGCCGGGGGCGGGGCAGTCCTGCAGGAAATTGCCGGTGTAGAGCTGCACGCCGGGCTGGGTGGTATAGACCTTCATGCTGATGCCGGTCTTATCGCTGGAAGCCCAGGCGCACAGGCTCTGGCTGGCCCCGCGGCCCCTGTCGATGACAAAGCAGTGGTCATAGCCGCCGCCCACCATGGTGGTCTGGGAAAAGCCGGTGTCGATGTCCCGGCCAATGGGCTTGCCCGCCCGGAAATCCATCGGCGTGCCTGCCACGGGCAGGATATTGCCGGTGGGGCAGGTCTCGTTGTTGCCCTCCAGATAGCGGGACGCATAGATGCGCAGCTTCTGGCCCAGCACATCGCCGCCGCCATCCAGATTGAAGTAGGTGTGGTTGGTCAGGTTGATGATGGTATCGGCATCAGAGGAGACACGGTAGTCCATCCGCAGGGCGTTGTCCTCGGTGAGGATATACCGCACCGAGATCTTCAGATTTCCCGGGAAACCATCCTCTCCATCGGGGCTTTCCGCCTCCAGAAGCAGGGTATCGCCAAAGGTCTTTACCTCATACAGCTTGCGCGGGAAGGTACCGTGCAGGTGGTTTTTCCCGTTGTTGGCTTCCAGCTGGTAGGTCTTGCCGCCCACATTGAACACGGCATTCTCGATGCGGTTGGCGTACCGGCCCACGAACGCGCCGCAGCAGGTACTGCCGGACGATTCAAAGTCCTTGACGTAATCGGCATAGGTGTCGTGGCCCAGCACCACATCCACCGGCCCGCTCTTGGTGGGCACCCAGATATTCTTGATGATACAGCCGTAGTTCAGCACACTGACCGCCAGCCCGCCGGGGTTCGAGATGATGTATTCATTGATCTTTTCGCCGTTTGGAGTCATGCCAAAGGGCTTGGAGAGAAACTGTGCCATAGGGCTCGCCTCCTTTTGTATTTTTTGGGGACAGCACACTCTCTGTTTTATCCTTTATTGTTTTGATTATATCACAATTTTCTCCTTCTGTGTTGGCATTTTTTAAGGGAATCTATCCAATATTTCGAGAGATTTTTTGTAAGTTCTGCCCCATAGGCCCAAAAAAGCCCCGGAGGGCCAGGGGTAGGCGCTCCGGGGCTTGTATGAATTTTGAATTTGTACTTATGCCTTCAGGTCAAGCTTATCCTGAATTGCCTGGTCATAGCTATTTTCCCACTTATTGACCTTCAGCGTGATCGTCTGTCCCTCAACGGTCGTGACAATATAGGCCAGCTTATCGCCATTGAAGCAGTAGGCAATTTCCTGTCCATTCGATACAATGGTTTCTGCATACATGGTCTCGCCAGTAGCCTCAATCTTGTACTCCGGTGCAACCACAATGTTACCTGCAACAGGAGTAATAGCAGTAGAACCCTGCTTCAGAGATTCGCCCATGCTAGGAGACTCAACCCACTGGCCAGCTTGATTCTTATAATAACCCTTGCCATCCTTAACGACAACTTCCATCGAGTTATTTGCGGTAAACTGAATCTTTGCGTACATATTCTGGCCGTTAATGGCATACACGTAGTTCGCAGAAGATTCCTTATCCACCAACGTCATATCTGCGTAGACTTTACCGGACTTCTGATTTGCTTCCACGATCTTCTGCAGACGGTAAGAAGGTGCGCTGTCCTCGCCGCAAGCGGTGAGCAGTGCCATTGCCATAACGCCGGCCAGCAGAAGAGCGGCCATTTTCTTGAGCATTTTCATTTGTAGAACCTCCAATGTAAAATGATATTTTACCACACAGAAAGCATACCCCTACACCTTCCGTAGTGTGACCTCATTTTACATCTACCCCCCCCCCCCCCC
>QWCY01006366.1_pt1 | contig 10441 bp, 9 predicted proteins | sample 1972631 | NCBI WGS metagenome assembly QWCY01 (sample SAMN09866696, study PRJNA288562) | Human gut metagenome isolate pre1_stool, whole genome shotgun sequencing... | isolation source: gut | host: Homo sapiens | place: USA: California
AAAATCAGGAACGGCGACTAAGCTAAAAGACTTTATGACATTGATTGATAAGCTCAAAGAAGCTGAGCCGAGATATTCACTTCCGGAATTTTTAAGTTTAATTCTTGAAAAAAGCGGTTACTTACGCGAGCTTACAGCCTCTGGGACAGATGAAGACCAGACCAGAATAGAAAACTTACAGGAGCTCGTTAACGTCGCAAACGAATTTGAACCGGAAGAATTGGACAATACACTCGGGGAATTTCTCTCACAGGTTTCTCTTGTGTCTGATATCGACGGTATGGACGAAATCGCAAACAATGTTACCTTAATGACGCTTCACGCCTCCAAAGGTCTGGAGTTTCCGATAGTATTTCTGGCCGGATGCGACGAAGGAATTTTCCCTTCTGCGAGATGTTCTAACAGCCTTTCTGAGCTGGAAGAAGAAAGACGGCTTATGTATGTTGGCGTTACAAGAGCTGAAACCAAGTTATATTTAACAACCGCAAAAAGGCGCCAGATGTGGGGTGAATACAAATATTATTCCCCAAGCCGGTTTTTAGAAGAAATTCCATCTAAACTGATAGAGCAGGAAGAATCAGCATTTTCAGAATACACTGCACCAAAGAGCACATTTACAAGTGCGGTTAAAAAAGTACAATCTAACAAAGATGGTTTTGTCAAACCGGTTTCCGGATTCGGTTCAAACTTTGTTGCACCGGCGAGCAGGGGTAATACAAGCAGTACAGGTTTTGGCAAAGATTTTGTTGCTCCATCGCAGAAAAAGACAACAAATGTTGTTCAGCGCACTCCAAGCAGGGTAATTATCAAAAAAAGTCCGCTCAACAAGGAAAAAGAAGAGGAAAAAATTAAGGCGTTTTTTGAAGACAATATTATGAAGCGCAAGCTTGAAGAAAAAAAACGTCAGGATGCAGAAGCACAGCAGCAGCAAAAAGTTGAAGAAGAATTAAAAAATACTGCAACACAATACTTCTTTAATGTTGGTGAAAGAGTATTCCACGACAAATTAGGAGTAGGGCAGATTGCTGATGTAATCCAAATCGGCGACAGCACAATGTATACAATTGACTTTGGCAAAATGGGCAAAAAAGCAATGGATGCTGCATATGCACATCTAAAGAAATTTTAGGAGTTACACCGTAAACTTACTAAAATCTAAATCATAGTAAACAAATTTTAGGTCTTGAGGTGTATTTAAAGTAAAACTTCCAGCTTTCCAGTATCCTTGTAAGCTTCCAATATCACAGCCATTATGTCGGGAAGTATAGAGATGTCCTTTAATATGCCTTACTCCGCTTTCACAAAGTTTTACAGGATTGTTTTCATTCCATTGGTTCATTGGTTCATTACTTCATTTCCTACCCCAAACATCCTGTTCCCTTTTTTATCAACAATTTCTCCAGCTGTCTTTCCGGCTTTTCTTATGCCGTCTGTTTCACAGCAAAATGCCATCACCTTTTTCCCTTTTGGAACATTTTCTTCTACAAACTCATAAATACTTTTATCATTATCAGAGAATCGCCATGTAAGCGGATTTTTAGTATCCGTTATAAGTGAGGAATTTTTACCGTGTCCTAATAAGATATAATCAACATCTTTATAAGCTTTTGGATTATTAAACATTCCTAGTGCTGATATTGGGAAATTCATCCTGCTTGTACAGCCAATAAGAACTTTTTTACCGGTTAGTTTTTCAACAAACTCCGTATACTCTTTGACAGCATCTTTATACATTTTTTCATCATAAAATTTGCTGTAAATATTTTTCCCGTTTTCAAAATGCTGGGTTGCAAAAATTTCTGCCCATTTATGTATTTTCCGGCATTATCAATAAACTCTTTTCGCAAATTACCAGGATTTTGCTTGATTTCTTTTTGCACTTTTCTAGCGATTTCATCAATCAGTTCGTAATACTCTTCTTTTGAAACATTCAAATTATCCGCATTATGAAATATAAAATGTCTATACCCTTGAATAGACGGATTTTTTCTAAGAATCCCTACTTGTAATTGCCCGGCTAGCGAATCCATATTTTCCGGCACAAAGTTTTTACCTTCACGCTCTATTCCTGCCATATAGTTTTTAAATTCAGCTAACGGCGTTTTCTTTAACTTTACACAATCCGTTGCAAGAGGAGTATATCTCAAGCCTTCAAAGCTTTCAGGCTTAACCCATTTTCTCACCCCAAATCCGGTTTCTTCTTGCCATTAATAAATATCCTACAAATTCCACCTTTTATTTGTCCTTTTGTTACAAAACTTTAAGCCCCGATACATACTTTTGTGATATAATAAATACATTAAATTCAGAGGGAAGAAGGTAAAAAGATGAGTTTAGATGTATATTTAGGAATAGATGTTGGTTCGGTTACGACAAAATTAGCACTGGTAGATGAAAAAGGTAAATATGTTGATTCATATATGCTAAAGACTGCAGGAAAACCTGTTGATGCAGTGCAAAATGGCATGAAGCAGATAATATCGCAGGCACTGTGTGATTATTCTGTAAGAGGAGTAGGAACAACCGGCTCAGGAAGAAACCTTGCAGGTGCTCTTGTAGGAGCTGATGTTGTTAAAAATGAGATTACAGCGCACGCAGTTGCTGCAAGTACAAATATTCCGGGAGTACAAACAATTCTGGAAATCGGCGGGCAGGACAGTAAAATAATCATTCTCCGTGACGGTATTGTTACAGATTTTGCAATGAACACAGTTTGTGCAGCCGGTACAGGAAGTTTTCTTGACCATCAGGCTCAAAGATTAAATGTTCCTATTGAAAAATTCGGAGAAACAGCTCTGCGCTCAGACAACCCTGCTCGTATTGCAGGCCGCTGCGGCGTATTTGCTGAATCAGACTTAATCCATAAGCAGCAGTTAGGCTATCCGGTAGAAGACCTGCTCTACGGGCTTTGTCAGGCACTTGTGAGAAACTATCTTTCAAACCTTGCTTTAGGCAAAGAACTGCTTCCTACAATTTCCTTCCAGGGTGGTGTTGCTACTAACTCCGGTATGGTTAAGGCTTTTGAAGAAGCTTTAAACACGAAAATTGTTGTTCCGGAAAATCACCAGACAATGGGTGCAATAGGAGCAGCGCTTCTTGCAATGGAAAACCACCAGTACACTGAAACTGAAACCAAGTTTAAAGGATGGGAAGTCGGAAGCATGAACTTCCAGTCAGTAACCTGCCAGTGTACAGGATGTTCTAACAATTGTGAAGTTATAACAATCCTTGAAGGCGCAGAACCAGTCGGTCACGTTGAAAAAATTGGAGACATAAAAGGCAACATAATTGCTCGATGGGGCGGTACCTGCGGCCGTTGGGATATAAATTAAGTAATAAGAGAGAAATTATGGCTATAAAACTTAATAACTTTGAAATCGGTGCAAATAAACTTACTATCCTAGCTGGACCTTGTGCGGCAGAATCAATGGATATTCTACGCACAACAGCAGAAGGTTTAAAAAAGGTATGTGAAGAACTGGATATAAATTATGTATTCAAATCCTCTTTTGATAAAGCAAACCGTTCTTCTATAACTTCGTACAGAGGACCGGGGCTGGAAAAGGGACTGGAAATGCTTGCAAAAATTAAATCAGAATTTGAGCTTCCAATCGTTACAGATATTCATCACCCCGAACAGGCGACTATTGTTGCTGAAGTTGCAGACATTCTTCAAATACCTGCATTTTTATGCAGACAGACTGATTTACTCGTCGCGGCAGCAAAAACAGGTAAAATAGTTAATATTAAAAAAGGGCAGTTTCTGGCACCGCAGCAAATGAAATCTCTTGTCAAAAAAGTTGAAGACAGCGGTAATAAACAAATTATGCTAACTGATAGAGGAGTAACATTCGGCTACGGAAATCTTGTTGTTGATTTTCGGGCAATTCCTATTATGAAAGAATTTGGCTATCCTGTAGTATTTGACGCTACTCACAGCGTTCAAATGCCTGGTTCAAACGGAGATTCAACAGGCGGGGACAGAAGATTCGTTCCCACTCTTGCAAATGCTGCTATGGCAGCAGGGGCAGATGTTCTGTTCTTTGAAGTTCATCCTGAACCTGACAAAGCTCTTTGTGACGGGCCGAATATGCTTGCTCTTAGTGATGCTAAAAAAGTTTTTGGTAAATGTAAAGAAATTTTTGAGATTGTCAGATGCTAAAAACAGTAAAAAAATTTGAAAAGGGACTCAAGGGAAGCATTGTAATACCTTCTGATAAATCAATATCACACAGAGCTGTAATGTTTTCATCAATTGCCAAGGGTGAATGCATAATAAGAAACTTCTCAAGCGGCGCAGATTGTCATTCGACTTTAAATTTATTCAAACAGCTTGGTGTTGATATTCAATTTCTCGACAACAAAACTTTAAAAATTAAATCCACAGGTGAATTAAAGAAATCTCAAACCCCTCTGGATAATGGTAATTCAGGTACAACAATGCGCCTTGTATCAGGTATCCTTGCGGGGCAGAACTTTGACTCTGTTATGGTTGGTGATATCAGCCTTTCAAAACGGCCTATGAAACGCATTATAGAGCCCTTGACGCTTATGGGAGCTGATATAACTTCTGTTGACGGCCACGCGCCATTAATAATAAAAGGACGTCCGCTTCAAGGTATTACTTACCACTCAAAGTTGGCAAGCGCACAGGTTAAATCCTGTCTATTGCTTGCGGGATTGAACGCGGAAGGTGAAACCACTTTCATAGAGCCTTACACCTCAAGAAACCATACAGAACGGCTTTTTGAATATCTTGGTGCTGATATAAAAATTAACGGAACAAGTGTTTGTGTTAAACCTTCACAATTAACAGCTAAAGATATTGATGTAGTCGGAGATATTTCTTCTGCAGCATTCTTTGTTGCAGCAGGATTAATAGTTAAAGGTTCAGATTTTGTTATTAAAAATGTTGGAGTTAACCATACACGTTCAGGAATAATTGACATTGTATCTCGAATGGGCGGATGCGTAGAGATAATGAATGAACATATAATTGCAGGTGAGCCTTGCGCCGACATAAGAGTACAATATACAGGAACTTTAAAAGGCTGTGTCATTGAAGGAGAAGATATTCCAAGATTAATTGATGAACTTCCTGTAATTGCAGTATTAGCTTCTCAGGCAGAGGATGAAACAATTGTTAGAAATGCAGAAGATTTGAGAAACAAAGAATCTGACAGGATTAAGTGTTTAGTAAATGAACTCACAAAAATCGGAGTAAATATAGAAGAAACTAAAGACGGTTTTATTGTAAGAGGGAAAAAAGAATTAAGCGGAGGAGCAGAACTCGAAAGTTATCACGACCACAGGCTTGCAATGAGTTTTTATATAGCAGGGCTTGTATGCAAAAATGAAATTGCAATAAACGGATTTGAATGGACAAACATTTCTTTTCCTGAGTTTGAAGAGCTGATGGATAATTTAATTTAAGTTTGTTCCTAACCTTGTTCAATCCAGCTTCTGATTTTTTCACCTGCTTCGGCTTCATCAACGCCGTCAAATTCGCGTTTTAATTCGCGCAGAGCTTCACGAATTTCAGCACCTGATGCAGGAATTGCAGCAGGACGGTTTTGCTGTTCAAGCAGGCCTTGCTGCAGTTGTGACTGTTTCTGGATTAAATCCGCAGCATTTACGCTTAAATCCTTAATCTGTTTTTCCTGAGCCTCATTCATTTCTCTCAAACGATTGAGTTCTTCTTCTTGAGCTGCTTTTGCTGCATTAATCTTTTGAGTTAAAGCTTTATGTCCGAAGAACAAACCAAATGCAAGGAGCGCAATAGCTAGCCACCAAGGGTTGCCATGTTCTGCCTTTATAGGAGCTTTTACGTTTTTATCACCGGCCATAAATGGATCAAGCGAATCGGCAAATGCGATTGTCACATTTTCAGGATTAGCCTTAGGGCTTGCGGCATGTGCAACAAGTTCTTTTAATTCTTCTAATGTAAGCTCAACCGGAAGTGCATCTTTTTCTAATGTTACTGCAATTGAAATTTCTTCTAATGTTCCTGGCGACATATATTCATTTGTCTGAACCTTTGTAACACCATACTGGGTTTCACGTGCAGTTCTTGAATAGCTTCTATTTTGAGTTGAGTCAGAGCTGCCTGCCGGAAGTCCGTTTGGAAGATATACACTTACAGCATTGGTGTTTTTATTTGTGTCCATAGTCTGGTCACCAAGACCTTCTGAGAAAGTTTGTTCCGTAACAGAAGCTTTCTTCTGTGGATCATACTCTATAGTAAATTTCTCAACAGGAGCTTGCTTAAGGAAAGTACTTACTGTCGCAACATACTTACCCTGACCGATAAGTCTATTCAACTGGGTTTGAACTTTCTCCTGCATATATTTATCATTTTCTTGAAGCCTTGCAAGCATTTCAGACTGTGCATCCACTAAACTATTGTATACATGTCCATTTGTATCTGTTATAGAGATATTTTCATTCTTCAAGCCGGAAACACTTCCTAAAAGCAGGTTAGAAACTGCTTTTATTGTTCCCATATTAAGAGTTTGACCGACTGCGACTTGCAGCTGTACAGTTGCTGTTACTGGTTTTTGCATAGACGAAAACATCGTTTGCTCAGGAATTGAAATAAATACGGATGCATTTTCAATACCATCTATTCTTCTGATTAAGCGAGCCAACTCGCCATTCATAGCTCTTACGAGTCTTATTCTTTTATCCTCTTTAGTAGAAGTAAAATCACCTTTATCAAAAATTTCTAAACCAACATTCTGGTCGTACAAACCGCTTTCAACAATAACCATAATTGCTCTATCTCTCTGTTCGGTTGTACACTTCTTCATACCAGGTGTACAGTCGCCTTTTTTAAGACGAAGTACAGATTTAGTACCATCAACGGCACGGGCTGCAACAATATTATTTCTAGCCAGAAGGGCCTGAATCTCAAGAGCTTTTCCAAGATTGTCAGTTGTTAAAAGATCAACATCTTCTTTTAAAGGTTCTTTGCTGACATCAATCTGATCATTCTTTGACTTACTTGAAGCTGCTATTGTTCCGCATATAATAAATACAATTAAAAGCAGAACAACACCTCCTACAATTGAGGCTAAAAGAATTTTATTTTCAAGTAACTTTTTAAAGTCCATAGTCCTTCCCTATAAGATTATTATACACATATATATTAATTTTGAGAAGCTTAAATCTGTATTTGCATTATTTTATCATACGCTTGTATGACCTTACCAGTTGCAGTGGTTGCGACATTAACAGCAATTTCTGCCTTGGACATTGCTACCATTACATCGTGGATATCTACATTTTCTGAGCCCATCATTGCATCTTTTAACAGGTTATCAGGCGCATTCATTGAGGTGTTAAGCCCTTCTACAAGTCCTGACATTACACTCTGAAAATCTGTAGTAGAAGGTTCCTCCACTCTGTTCATTCTTGCTGACGGGAAATCACCCCAGCTATCAAGCTTTGTGTGCTGTATTCGTGCCTCTAATTCATACCTTGGATAAAATCCGTTAAACATATATTTCACCTCTTTTAATAATTTTATCGGCTTGTTTTTTATTTTTTTTAGATATTTTTTGGAAATATCATACATATGCAGTATCGTTTTAATAATTATTAAAGAATTGTCAAGTTTTGCCGTCATAGAAAGTATTATGAATTTACATGAAGAATGCTTATTAAAATATTTACTCAACCCGCTTGATTTACTCCAATCAACAGAGCTTTTGAAATTCAATAACAGCCTGATTGAAAAGAGTATTTGTGTGGATAAAATCCTTGCAAAGAAAGCTAAAATTAACTATACTAGAATATAATTTACAATTTTGGGGGAGATATGAAAAATCTTATTAAGACAAAATGGTTTATCTATGGAACTTATTTGCTTCTTGTTCTGGCAACTTTGCTAATAGGTTTTGTACTGTTACAAAATAATAAAACTCTTAAGAATGTAATAGTTTCATTCTTTGAAGTAGCAGAAAACAGAACTTTTGACTACAGACAGTCTTTGCAGGTTATTCATAAACGCCCGCTGCCAAATAAAGATATAGTTGTACTTGCAGTAGACGATGCAAGTTTAGAATCTCTGTGGGAGAAATACGGAGAATGGCCTATTCCCAGAAATGTTTACGCAGATTTGATAAACTATCTTGAAGCACAAAAGCCGCAGTCAATAATTTTTGATTTAATGTTCATTAAATCTATAAGAACATCTGCTGATGCTGACAGGTACCTCGCGGATACAATGAATAAATTTAATAATATTTATACTGGAATGAACCTTGATGACCAGCCTTCCAGCTTAAGAATTCCAATAGATCTGCCGGATAGACTGGCTTTAAATATTGAAAATGACTCAAACATTGATTTTTCACAAAAAAGTTATAAAAACTGCAGACCTATAATGTCTTCATTAATTGATGGAAAAGTTAATATAGGAATGACAAACGTTCAGAGAGCTAGTGACGGTATTTTACGAGAAATTACACCTATTATGATGTATAAAGATAAATACTATCCGTATCTATCTTTTAAAGCAGGGGCCGACTATATTGAACAAAAAAATGCAAAAGATTTTGTAATTGATGCAAATTCTAACTTAAAAGTATTTGATACAAAAATACCCCTTACAAAAGACGGAAATGCAATACTTAACTGGTACGGCCCGAGCGGTACTCATACAATTATACCGATGTATGAAGTAATTAATGCAATGACCGGCACTAATAAGAGTTTGAATACAAAATTTGATTTTAAAGATAAAGTTATTATTATCGGAACAACAGCAACCGCGCTTCAGGATAATAAAAGTGTTCCTATACAAAACATTATTTATCCCGGAGTAGAAGTACACGCTACATTCTTTAACAATATGCTGGATAATAACTTTATAAGAAAAACGGATGCGTTTACTGATATTATTATAATTACATCAGTTATAGCAATCGTCGGTGCTATCGTAATGCTATCGACTTCAACCTTATTTGCGTCGCTTTCTACAATACTATTTGGCATTGCATATTTATTTATCTCATATTATTTAATGGAATTATATAATTTGTGGATTCCGGTTGTAATGCCTGTAATCTCTATCATGGCAGCATTTGCACTATCATTCTTAGCTAAATATCTTTTGAAAGCACGTGATTTTGAATACCAGTATAAACTGGCCACAATAGATGGATTAACAGAGCTGTATAACCACAGATATTTTCAGGATACACTCAGAAAACAAATAGACATTGCCAGAAGATACAATCAGGCTTTCTCATTAATCATAATTGATATTGATTTCTTCAAGAAATTTAATGACACATACGGCCATCAAGCAGGAGATGCTGTCTTAAGGCAGGTTGCAAAAATTCTTAAAAACAATTCACGTGCAACAGATTATGTATGCAGATACGGCGGTGAAGAAATGACAATTATCCTGCCTAATACCTCAGCAGAAGATGCATTATTCAATGCGAACAGAATTTGTAAAGCTGTAGCAGAAACACCATTTCATCTGACTCCTGTTGATAAAGTTAATGTTACAATAAGTCTTGGAGTTTCAACATTCCCTGATAATGCACAAACCCCTCAGGATTTGATAGAGTGGGCAGACAAAGGTTTGTATTACGCAAAAGAACACGGTAGAAATCAAGTTGGCCGCTACTAATAGACAAAGGATTATACATGGAAGATGTTAAAATAATAGGCGCAGGTCTTGCAGGTTCAGAAGCTGCTCTCCAGCTTGCCAAAAGAGGAATAAAAGTTAAGCTGTATGAAATGCGGCCTAATAAAACTACTGGTGCACATGTTACCTCTGATTGTGCCGAATTTGTATGCTCTAATAGTTTGGGTTCCTCTGATATAACCAATGCCAGCGGTCTTTTGAAAAAAGAAATGGAGATTTTAGGCGGCGAGCTTATTAAAATCGCATACGAAAATGCTGTTCCAGCAGGTAATGCACTTGCTATTGCAAGAGAAGACTTTTCAAAAGCAGTTACTGAGCGTATTAATAACAATCCTGATATTGAACTTGTAAGAGAAGAAATAACTGAAATACCTGAAGGAAATGTTATTATAGCATCAGGCCCGCTTACAAGTGATAAGTTTGCAGAGGCAATTAAAGAGTTCACAAAGAGCGAACATCTCCATTTCTTTGATGCTATTGCCCCGATAGTAGAAGCAGAGTCTATTAATTTTGAAAAAGCTTTTTGGGCATCAAGATATGACAAAGGAGAAGCTTCATATATCAACTGCCCTATGAATAAAGAAGAGTATGAAAACTTCTATAATATATTAATTAATGCACCAGGAATAGAACAGCACAGTGTAGATGCCGGTGCAAAGTTTTTTGAATCCTGTCTGCCTGTAGAAGTTCTTGCATCTCGCGGAATTGATACGCTCCGGTTCGGTCCTATGAAACCTGTAGGTCTTATTGATAAACGTACAGGAATTGAAAATTATGCAG
>QWCY01011532.1_pt1 | contig 10440 bp, 11 predicted proteins | sample 1972631 | NCBI WGS metagenome assembly QWCY01 (sample SAMN09866696, study PRJNA288562) | Human gut metagenome isolate pre1_stool, whole genome shotgun sequencing... | isolation source: gut | host: Homo sapiens | place: USA: California
TTTGGAAACAGTCTGCAGAAACTTGGATTTGTTCCGGAAGCGCAGAATGATATGATTTTTTCGATTATATGTGAGGAAATGGGAGCAGCCGGAGCTATCTTTCTGATTTTTCTGTTTGCAATGCTTCTGTGGCGGCTGGGTGTGGCTGCCATGCATGCAAAAGATCTGGCCGGAGCTCTTATCTGTTGCGGGATTATGGGGCATCTGGCTCTTCAGGTTATTTTGAATATTGCAGTGGTGACCAATACAATCCCCAATACAGGCATTACGCTGCCTTTTATCAGCTATGGAGGAACTTCGGCAGTGTTTCTTCTTGGGGAAATGGGACTTGCGATGAATGTTGGGAAATGTGACAGGATAAATTGAATTACAGGTTTCAGAATGGCGTAACATATAATAGAAAAAGCCATAAACTGTAAAGTAAGAGACTCTTTGGGAGCAAAAGGTTGGATGAAATCCATGTGACAGGTAAAGCTTCTCTCAGCGGAGAGATTTTTATACAGGGATCTAAAAATGCAGCACTTCCAATGATAGCCGCATCTCTGATGCACAGAGGACTAAGCATTCTGAGGGGATGCCCCAGAATTTCAGATGTTTTCTGTATGGAAGAGATTTTGAAAAGTCTTGGTGCAGTGACCTGGTGGGACGATCATGATCTTTATCTGGATTGTTCCTGCGCAGACGGAACAGAAATTCCTGCAGTCTATACAGGCAGAATGCGTTCTTCGATCATTCTGGCAGGTGCGGTGCTTGCAAGAAACAGAAAATGCAGGATAGGGTATCCGGGCGGATGTACGATCGGGAAAAGACCAATAGATCTCCATCTTATGGCACTGAGAGCACTTGGCGCGGATGTCCGGGAAAATGCATCAGGCCTGGATGGAGAATGTGTCAGATTTGAAGGGCAGGATATTGTGTTTCCGAAATCGAGTGTGGGAGCTGCTCAACAGGCAATACTGGCAGCAGTTCTTGCAAAAGGTGTAACACATCTTTATAATTGTGCGAAAGAACCGGAGGTTTTCTGGCTCTGCAGATATCTGAAAACAATGGGAGCACTGATAGAAGGAGAAGAAACCGGTGAAATTACGATCAGAGGAGTGGATGAACTGAAAGGCGGAGACTACCGTATTCCTCCGGATCGTATTGTTGCAGGTACCTATCTGTGTGCGGCTGCGGCAGCAAGAAGTAAGATTATTCTTCATGATGTACCTGTGGAGGAGTTGCAGTCGTTTATGGAAGTATATCGGAAAATAGGTGGACAATATCAAGTAAATGGTGGTACACTAGAGGTCAATGGAAAGAATGCTGTCAGACCGGCTGTTTTAGTAGAAACAGAAATTTATCCGGGTTTTCCCACAGATCTGCAGGCAACTCTTAAGGGAACACAGGTACAGGCAGGAGATCTCAGAGGTGGTGCAGCCCTGCTCATTGCCGCACTTATGGCAGAGGGAGAAACCTGTGTTACAGGAGCCGGGTTTATCAGCAGGGGCTATGAGCATATCTGTGAAGATTTACGGACTTTGGGCTGCAGAATATGGCAGCCGGGGACAGAGGATTTGAGGATTTATGAGAGAAAGTAATTATGGGAAAAGACCTCCTATGAGCAAAAGGACGAAGAAGATGCTGGCAGGTATGATAGGCGCCGGAGTTATGGTCGCTGTGATAGTATTTTTTTCCTATTATAAAGTAGATACTGTTGAGGTGAGGGGAACTTCCCATTATACAGACGAAGAAGTAAAGAATATGGTGCTTCGGGGACCGATGGCTTCCAATTCGGTCCTTGCACCACTGCTCTACAGCACTACAAATACAGAGGACATTGCATATGTAGATGCATTTAAAGTTACCCAGCTGAACCGAAATACCATCTGTATCAGCGTAAAAGAGAAAAAAACAGTCGGATGCATCCGATATCTTGACAGTTACATTTATTTTGACAGAAATGGCATTTTTGTGGAGGGTTCTCAGAACAGAGATGAGACGGTTCCGTATTTTGACGGAATTCAGGTGAACAGCATCGTGATGGATGAGAAACTGGATATTAAAGGAGATACTGTACTGAATACAGCTGTAGCATTGTCTACAATCTTTCAGAAAAATGATATGATCCCCGATCATATCCAGTTTGACAGCAGCTATTCTATCAGCCTCATCTATGGGGATATAACTGTTCAGCTTGGAAAAGATGCTGATCTGGAAGAGAAGATGAACCGAGTGATAGCGATTCTGCCCAAAATTCAGGGAAAAAAAGGTATTCTTCATATGGAGAGTGTGGCTACGGAGTCCAATACCTTTGAAGAAGAACTGGAACAGGAAGAAGTTACTGCTGAGAACTGGAATGGCGGTTATGATGAAGATGGCAATTATACCGGAGACGGCGAGTATGACGAGGATGGTAATTATGTAGGTGCAAAACCGAAGACTGCTCTTGAGGAAGCAATTGAGAACTGGAATGGCGGTTATGATGAGGAAGGGGATTATACCGGAGCAGGTGAGTATGACGAATCCGGTAATTATGTGGGACCGAAGCCTACACAGGAATCTCTGGATGCGGCATCTGATGAGTCGGGAGACGGTTCAGGAGATGAAAGTTCCGCAGATGACCAGAGTTCTGAAACTTCAGAAGATGGAGAAAGTGATTCATCATATGACGACGGAAACTCAGATGATTCAGATGGATATGGTGATTATACAGAAGATAACAGTGATTATCAGGGGGATGATTCTGAGGGATATTGATAGTATATGGAAACTTTGAGATCAGAGAAGGCTCCGTACACTGATACAACATATTTACCGGAATTGCCGAAAAAGAGTGAAAAAAGTATAAAAAAACAAAATTAATGGTTGATTAATTCTCAAAAAAAATATATGATATATCTATATGTAACTTTGATATAAATCACTGAAAAGGATATCAGGTATAAATAAAGGAGGAAGTACGTTGTTAGAGATTATGTCAAACGAGGCTGAATCATCTGCCAAGATCATAGTGATCGGTGTAGGTGGAGCCGGAAATAATGCAGTAAACAGAATGGTGGAAGAGGCCATCGGCGGAGTAGAGTTTGTAGGTGTTAATACTGATAAGCAGGCTTTAACTCTGTGCAAAGCTCCAACTGTACTTCAGATTGGCGAGAAGATTACCAAAGGTCTTGGTGCAGGAGCCCAGCCTGAGGTTGGACAGAAAGCAGCAGAGGAGAGCATTGAAGAAGTAAAACAGTTAATGGAAGGTGCGGATATGGTATTCGTTACCTGTGGTATGGGAGGCGGAACCGGAACCGGAGCTGCACCTGTTATCGCAGCAGCAGCGAAAGAAATGGGTATCCTTACAGTTGGCGTTGTTACAAAACCTTTCCGTTTTGAAGCAAGAACTCGTATGAATAATGCACTTGCAGGCATTGAGAATCTGAAGAAAGCAGTGGATACATTAATCGTTATCCCGAATGATAAATTACTGGAAGTTGTAGATCGCAGAACAACCATGCCGGAAGCTCTGAAGAAGGCTGATGAAGTTCTGCAGCAGGCAGTACAGGGCATTACAGACCTGATCAATCTGCCGGCTCTGATTAACCTTGACTTTGCAGACGTTCAGACTGTAATGACAGACAAGGGAATTGCCCATATCGGTATCGGTGAAGCAAGAGGAGACGACAAAGCTATGGAAGCTGTACAGCAGGCCGTATCTTCTCCACTTCTTGAGACAACCATCAAAGGTGCTACACATGTTATCATTAATATTTCCGGAGATATTTCTCTTATGGATGCCAATGATGCCGCAAGCTATGTACAGGAGCTTACAGGTGAGGAAGCAAACATCATCTTTGGTGCCATGTATGATGATACAGTTGCTGACTACTGCAGAATCACAGTGATTGCAACAGGTCTGAATGATGATAACCTTCAGCAGACCCCTTTCGGAAAAAGAAGCACAGCTTCTTCCTTTGGTGCAAGAAGACCTTCTTCCACAGCAACGACAGGTACAGCAACAGCCGGAACTGCAGCAGGAAGCGGTATGAACATGCCTAGCTTCAGCCTTCCAACTATGAATGCCACACCATTTGGAGCATCTAAGACTCCGTCAAGCACTGTTCAGAAGAAGGATATCCAGATTCCGGATTTCTTAAGAAACAGATAGGATTATCTGTTTTGCAGTGAAATAATTTACAGACAGACAAAAGAGACATATTCCATATAGATGGACATGTCTCTTTTTTTGACCAGATCAGGGAAGTTCATTATCCCTGATATACGGGTGAAAATCCTGTTGCCATGGTGTTGATATTATGCGCCACAATGGCACTGGAAGGTGTCACATCTTGTATCGGAAGATGCATGTGCATTAGAGCCGTCTACCTGAATGGAGGATGCTGTACATTTGCAGTTATCATTATAGGTACAGTTATGGGCTTTGCAGTCGATCTGGATTTTGTCGCAGCCACAGTCATCTGTATAGCTGTCTTTCATGGAACTGCCGGTTCTCTCTCGGAAACTGCCGCAGCTTGTCTCATTTGCAGAAGTAGCATTTTCGCCTGTCACGTCAATATCACCCTTTGAACAGAGCTGTTCTTTGTTGTAAACACAGGTCATTGCTGAACATTTAAGAATTGTCATAGAGTTACCCTCCTGAAAAAATCTGAGATAACTATTCAATACTGCTGTAGTGCAAGAGTACTGAACAGTTACATTGAATAAGTTTCGGAGATAGGATGTGCAGTTTGAGAGAAAATATACATGAGATCGTTACTGTTCACTCCGTTCACAGTAACGTAGCCAAAATTCATTCCAGATTGCCTGCGGCAATGGAAGGCAGGAATAAGGAGATTGTTCCCCAGATTAAGAAGAAAAGATATCAGTAGTGTGATAGCGGAGTGTGGATTTTGTCCACGCTTTTTTTATGTAAATGAGGGCGACGAGAAGTCATTAGAATCTATCTAACAGGTATGGAGGTGCACTACAATTAGCAATTTAATGATTAACGAACAGATCAGAGACAAAGAGGTACGCTTAATCGGTTCGGACGGAGAACAGCTTGGAATCATGTCCGCGAAAGAAGCAATGTTCAAAGCTCAGGAGGCAGGGCTTGACCTGGTAAAAATTGCCCCGCAGGCGAAACCGCCGGTATGTAAGATCATCGATTATGGTAAATACCGTTATGAGCTTGCAAGAAAAGAAAAAGAAGCCAAGAAGAAGCAGAAGACCATCGATGTCAAAGAAGTGCGACTTTCTCCAAACATTGATACCAATGACCTGAATACGAAAGTCAACGCCGCCAGAAAGTTCCTCTCCAAGGGTGACAGAGTAAAGGTAACATTACGTTTCCGCGGAAGAGAAATGGCACATATGGCAAGCAGCAGACATGTGCTTGATGATTTTGCAAAGCAGCTTGCAGATGTGGCAACAGTGGAGAAGGCACCGAAGGTTGAAGGCAGAAGCATGACCATGTTTTTAACGGAAAAACGTTAAATATAATAGAGATACAGTTTAAGGAGGAATTAACAATGCCAAAAATTAAAACTTGCAGAGCAGCAGCAAAGCGTTTCAAAAAAACAGGTACAGGAAAATTAGTAAGAAATAAAGCTTATAAGAGCCATATCTTAACAAAGAAATCTCAGAAAAGAAAAAGAAATCTGAGAAAATCTACTGTTGTTGATGCTACTAATGTTAAGAGCATGAAGAAAGCATTACCATATTTATAAGAAGCATTTATTCATTGAAGATAGACAAACAGGAGGAAATTTAAGAAATGGCAAGAATTAAAGGCGGATTAAACGCAAAGAAAAAACATAATCGTACATTAAAACTGGCAAAAGGCTACAGAGGAGCCCGTTCCAAACAGTATAGAGTTGCTAAACAGTCTGTAATGAGAGCACTTGCTAGCTCCTATGCAGGAAGAAAGCAGAAAAAACGTCAGTTCAGACAGCTCTGGATCGCTCGTATCAACGCAGCAGCAAGAATGAACGGATTATCCTACAGCAAACTGATGCACGGACTGAAAGTTGCAAACATCGACATCAACAGAAAGATGCTTGCTGAACTTGCAGTAAACGATGCAGAAGGATTTACAGCACTTGCTGAGATTGCTAAAAAAGCAATTGCATAATTGTCGGTTTTAGAGAGACATAAGATTTGATAAATTAAATCAGAATTTTGAGGTACACATAGAAATTGTTACGGTTTCTGTGTGTGCCTTTTTTAATGCATTTTTCGATGAATGGGATAAAATTGCGTGCGCGGTACGGTCAAGTGTCCATGAAAGACGGAAAAATCTTAAATTTCCATAAAGTTTTTCTTGCATGGTCAAATATATGGTGATATAATTCAAAACAGCAACATATTAAAGTGTCAGTGGAAGCCAAAGCCGGCTGGGAACCCAGTTGGCTTTTTGTTACTTTTCAGTTCCTCTACATAATAAATGAACCTGCGGAATCTGGTGAAAATGATATACCGGGTGGAATGAATGGTAACGGAAGCTAATCTTATGAGCCGTAAGAGGGACGAAAGGACTGACAAAATATAAGGAGGATTTATTATGAAAAACCTGAAAAAAATCATCAGTGTTACTGCGGCAGCAGCAATGGTAATGTCAACAGTTGCACCTGTATCTGTATTTGCAGACGATGCTACATTTAAGATCGGTGGAATCGGACCTGTAACCGGAGCAGCAGCAATCTATGGACAGGCTGTAAAGAATGCAACAGAGCTTGCAATCAATGAAGTAAACGAAGACGGCGGAATCAACGGATATCAGGTAGAGTTCAAATTTGAAGATGATGAAAACGATGCTGAGAAAACCCTGAACGCTTACAACGCATTAAAAGACTGGGGAATGAACATCCTGGTTGGTACAGTTACTTCCACACCTTGTGTAGCTGTAGCAAATGAAACAGCAGCAGACAATATGTTCCAGCTTACTCCATCCGGATCTGCAACAGAGTGTGTTGCTAATCCGAACGTATTCCGTGTATGCTTCTCTGACCCGAACCAGGGTACTGCAGCAGCTCAGTACATTGGAGAGCATAAACTTGCTACAAAAGTAGCTATTATCTACGATAGCTCTGATGTATATTCATCAGGTATCACACAGAACTTCACAGCAGAAGCAGCTAATCAGGGTATTGAAATCGTATCTTCCGAAGCATTCACTGCTGATAACAATAAAGACTTCTCCGTACAGCTTCAGAAAGCAAAAGACGGTGGTGCTGAATTAGTATTCCTTCCGATTTATTATACAGAAGCTTCCCTGATCCTTGCACAGGCAGACAGCATGGGATTTGAAACTAAATTCTTCGGATGCGACGGTATGGACGGTATCCTTGGTGTAGAAAACTTTGATACATCTCTTGCAGAGGGGCTGATGCTTCTTACACCATTTGCAGCAGATTCTACAGATGAGAAAACCCAGAACTTTGTAAAAGCATACAAAGATGCTTACAAAGACACACCAAACCAGTTCGCAGCAGATGCTTATGATGCAGTATACGCAGTCAAAGCAGCAGCAGAAAAAGAAGATGTAAAAGCAGACATGGATGTTGCAGATATCTGTGCAGCACTTGAAAAAGGCATGACCGAGATCACACTTGAAGGTGTTACAGGTGACGAGATCACATGGACAGAAGACGGTGAGCCGAACAAAGCTCCGAAAGCTGTAGAAATCAAAGATGGTGCTTACGCAGCAATGGAATAATGAAATTGAAATAACTGAAAAGATTTCATAAGAAATAAAATGCGATTGTTCCTGGAGTGGACAATGGTTGCATGCCAACGGGGCTGTCTGAATTATGCAGACAGCCCTGTTGCCTAATACGTTATTACATTAATGCGTTAATGACAGATTTACTTTTGGCAAAATAAACAAGACAGATTTCGCTAAAGGCAAATCTGCCAGTTTTACACACAATAAAATTATTTAAATATAAGAAAGGAAAGACTTCTATGAGTAGTTTTATATCATATCTTATCAGTGGTATCAGCCTCGGAAGTGTATATGCGATCATCGCCCTTGGTTATACCATGGTATACGGAATCGCTAAAATGCTGAACTTCGCTCATGGAGATGTTATCATGGTCGGCTCTTATGTAGTTTATGTCGCAGTCAGCGGCATGGGATTAAATCCGATTTTAGCCATCCTGCTGTCCATTATCATCTGTACACTCATGGGCGTTGTGATCGAAGGCGTTGCGTATCGACCACTGCGTAATGCAGCTTCACCTCTGGCTGTTCTGATCACAGCAATTGGTGTCAGCTACCTGCTTCAGAACGTGGCCCTTCTGATCTGGGGAGCAGATACCAAATCATTCAGTAACGTGATCAGTCTTCCATCCCTGAAACTTGCAGGTGGTTCTATCGTGATCACTGGTGTAACCATCGTAACCATTATCGGTGGTATCCTGATCATGGCAGGTCTGATGCTCTTTATCAGCAAGACAAAAACAGGACAGGCAATGCTTGCCGTATCTGAGGATAAAGGCGCTGCCCAGTTAATGGGTATTAACGTAAACAAAACAATCTCCATTACTTTTGCAATCGGTTCCGGACTTGCAGCAATCGCAGGTGTGCTTCTCTGCTCTGCATACCCGTCTTTGACACCATATACAGGTGCTATGCCTGGTATCAAAGCATTCGTTGCAGCTGTATTTGGCGGTATCGGATCTATCCCGGGAGCCTTTATCGGAGGTGTTGTTCTGGGTATCCTGGAGATTTTTGGTAAAGCTTATATCTCTTCACAGATGGCTGATGCCATTGTATTCGGTGTTCTGATCGTAGTTCTGGTTGTGAAACCTACCGGTATTCTTGGTAAGAACATTCAGGAGAAAGTGTGAGGTGGCAGACATGGAAAAGAAGAAATTAAACAAAACAACAAAAAGCAATCTCATTACATACGGAATGGTTCTTGCAGCATATCTGATCGTACAGGGAATGATCGCAGGGAATCTGCTTTCCAACCTGATGCAGGGTCTTCTGGTGCCTCTTTGTGTATATATTATCCTGGCTCTTTCCCTGAACCTGACGGTTGGTATTCTGGGTGAGTTAAGTCTTGGACATGCCGGATTTATGTGTATCGGTGCTTTCACCAGTGCAGCATTTACAAAGGCAACTATGGATACATTTACAAATGCAGGACTTCGTTTCTTCGTTGCTCTGATCATCGGAGCTGTATGTGCAGGTATCTTTGGATTCCTGATCGGTATTCCTGTACTTCGTCTGAAAGGTGACTACCTTGCTATCGTAACACTGGCATTTGGTGAGATCATTAAGAATATCATCAATGTGCTTTATGTAGGAATTGACAGCAACGGAATCCATTTTTCCATGAAAGACCAGATGTCTCTTGGAATGGAGCCTGGTGGAAAAATGATCATCAGTGGTGCCATGGGTATCACAGGTACACCGAGACAGTCAACCTTTACTATAGGTGTGATTCTGATCCTGGTTACTTTATTCGTAGTTCTGAACCTGATCAATTCCAGAGACGGACGTGCGATCATGGCAATCCGTGATAACCGTATTGCAGCGGAATCAATTGGTATTGATATCACAAAGTATAAACTGAAAGCATTTGCAATCTCAGCAGCATTAGCCGGTATCGGCGGTGTGCTTTATGCTCATAATCTTGCAACTTTAACAGCACTTCCGAAGAACTTCGGTTATAACATGTCTATCATGTTCCTGGTATTCGTAGTTCTCGGTGGAATTGGAAATATGCGTGGTTCTATTATTGCGGCAGTGATTCTGAACCTTCTTCCTGAGCTTCTGCGTGGACTCAGTGATTACCGTATGCTGTTCTATGCAATCGTGCTGATCGTAATGATGCTGATCAACTGGGCACCTAAGGCAATCGAGATGAGAGAGCGTCTTTTCAGTAAATTTAAGAAAAAGGAGGCATAAGCTATGGCATTGCTGGAAGTAAATCATTTAAATATTTCATTCGGCGGTCTTCATGCAGTGGATGATTTCCATGTCTCCATCGAGAAAGGACAGCTTTATGGTCTGATCGGTCCGAATGGTGCCGGTAAGACTACAATCTTTAACCTTCTTACAGGTGTGTATAAGCCGGACGAGGGAATCATCAATCTGGACGGACAGGATATCACCGGAAAGAGTACCATTGATATCAACAAGGCAGGAATCGCCAGAACATTCCAGAATATCCGTCTGTTCCATCAGATGAGTGTGCTGGACAATGTAAAGGCAGGACTTCACAATCATGATAAATACAGCCTTTTTACAAGTATTGTACATACTCCGAAATACTTTAAGGTTGAGAAAACCATGAATGAGGAAGCAATGAAGCTTCTTAAAGTGTTTGATCTGGACAAAGAGGCAGATATCCTTGCATCCAACCTTCCTTATGGTAAACAGAGAAAGCTGGAGATTGCCAGAGCACTGGCAACAAAGCCGAAGCTTCTTCTTCTGGATGAGCCGGCTGCAGGTATGAACCC
>QWCY01011087.1_pt1 | contig 10408 bp, 7 predicted proteins | sample 1972631 | NCBI WGS metagenome assembly QWCY01 (sample SAMN09866696, study PRJNA288562) | Human gut metagenome isolate pre1_stool, whole genome shotgun sequencing... | isolation source: gut | host: Homo sapiens | place: USA: California
GTGAGCGTATTTTTCCCGGGAAAGGGTGGACTGATCATGTCGGCATTGTATCTGTTTGGTATCCTTATGGGAATTCTGGTAGCATTTTTATATCGGGGCACGTTGTTCCAGGGAGAACCGGTGCCTTTTGTAATGGAACTGCCTAATTATCGTCTGCCCGGAGCGAAAAATGTAGGACAGTTGTTGTGGGAAAAGGCGAAAGATTTTTTACAGAAGGCATTTACTGTGATCTTCATTGCAACGATTGTAGTATGGTTTTTACAGAGTTTTGATCTGAAACTGAATCTGGTAGAGAATTCAGCCAACAGTATGCTGGCAATGCTATCAGGTCTGTTGGTTCCGGTGTTCCGGCCGCTGGGATTGGGAGACTGGCGGATCTGTACGTCTCTGATCAGCGGATTTATGGCAAAAGAAAGTGTGGTAGCAACCCTGGAAGTATTGTTCGGCGACAGCATTGCCACGGTACTTACCCCACTGGCAGCCGCTACATTACTGGTATTCAGTCTGCTGTATACGCCCTGCGTGGCAGCCATCGCTTCTGTCCGCAGAGAACTGGGTGGAAAATGGGCCATTGCCGTGGTACTCTGGCAGTGTCTTGTGGCATGGGTGGCAGCCTTTTTGGTACATGGAATCGGAATGCTTCTGGGATGAAAATTCCTCGATAAGCGAATATTGGGTAGAAGTTTGGGAGTGCGCAGCACGAAACAATTCGTAGGAATTAAAGGTGGGGCTTTTGCCCCCGGCATCCATATATAATAGAAAACCTGCAGGGGATTATTCCTCCTGCAGGTATTTTATTACACATTTCAGTTCCGGTGAGATCCATTTGTTCCTATGATATAAAAGCTGCCGCCAGATATCCGGCTGAATCTCCGTCATGGGGAGGCTGACGAGATTTCCTTTTGCCAGATCGTCCGCTACAACGAACTCCGGCAGATAGGAGATACCGAGACCCTGACACAGAAGATTGCGGATCAGCTGGGTATCGCCCACCTCCATGATGGGCATTGTCTCCTTACCGTTTTGGGAGAGCAGATCATCCAGAGCAGCCCGGTAACTCATGTTTTTCTCCGTCAGGATCAGCGGATATTCCAAAATCTGTTCCAGGGTGATCTGAGTCTGTCCGGCTAAGGGGTGACCGGCACCGGTGACAAAATGAATATCCACTGGAGCTTCGAAAGCGGTCACATAATTGTGATTAAAAATACGGCGGTCCAGCGTGTATACAATGTCCACTTGATTCTGCCCCAGCATCTGGAACATTTCGTCAGTACTGGTAGCAATGATCTTCAGGCGGATGCCCGGATATTTTTCATGAAAATCCTTAAAACGGCTGTGAAATTCCCAGCTGGCCAGGGACTCTGCAATGGCGATCCGCACCAGACCCTCCGGGGCGGTATTACCGCTGATGTGGGTGGCTTCCGCAGCAAGCCGCAGAATCTGCTGGGCCAGGGGTAACAGCTTCTCCCCTTCGTTGGTCAGGGTTACGGTATGACCGATGCGCTCGAACAGTGGGATCGACAACTCTTTTTCCAGCTGTTTGATCTGAAAAGACACGGTGGACTGGGTGTAGCCCAGGCGCTGTGCCGCCAGTGTAAAGCTCTTCAGTTCGTTCACCATAACAAAGGTTTCCAGATTTTTGACATCCATAAAATAATTGCACCTTCTCGATTGAATTATTCGATCAATATGATAAAAATAATTTGTTTTTCAAATATTTATGAAAATTATATAATGAAAAAATAAGGCTGTCAATGTGAAAAGATGGCGGAAATATGGGAAAACAGCAAAAATATATGTCGTATCCCATGTTTAGAATAAGTAGTTTTGGGAAGGATCATGGGTATGGAAAACAGAGAAAGACTGGGGAGTCGTTTGGGATTTATCATGCTGTCGGCGGGGTGTGCCATCGGCTGCGGAAATGTGTGGAAATTCCCGTGGATGTGCGGGCAGAACGGTGGCGGAAGCTTCATGCTGATCTACGTGATCTGCCTGATCGTGCTGGGCCTGCCCACCATGATCATGGAATTCTCCGTGGGGCGTGCGGCGCAGACGAGTCCACTTTATATGTATCGGAAATTATCCGGCGGCAGGGGCAAATGGAATCTGTGGGGCATCGTCTGTCTCATCGGAAACATTGCGCTGATCGCTTTCTATGCGGTGGTGTCCGGATGGATCCTCTATTATTTTGTAAAATTTCTGACAGGGCAGAATCAGGATTTCGGATTTGAAAAAATGATCACGACGCCCTCGGTGAATGTGACATATCTGTTGTTCACCTTACTGATCGCTTTTGTCATTTTAAGTTTCCATCTGCAGGGTGGGCTGGAGCGTATTACCAAATATATGATGTCAGCATTGATCGTACTGATGTTGGTGCTGGCGGTGCACAGCTTTACACTTCCGGGAGCAGGAGAGGGATTGAGCTTCTATCTGATCCCTCATTTTTCCAAAATCACCGGTTCTGTGGTGGTGGGCGCCATGAATCAGGCATTTTTCACCTTGTCCGTGGGAATGGGCGGTATGGCGATCTTCGGAAGTTATATCGGCAAGGACCGTTCTCTCATGGGGGAGTCTATTCATATTATTATCCTGGATACACTGGTGGCAGTGATTGCCGGTATCATTATATTTCCGGCATGCTTTACTTATGATGTGGAAGTGACGGCGGGTCCCAGCCTTCTGTTCGATACTATGGCGACAGTATTTAACAACATGGCAGGCGGCAGATGGTGGGGAACCTTATTTTTCCTGTTCATGGTGTTCGCAGCCATGTCCACAGTGCTGGGCGTGTGTGAAAATATTCTGGCCATGGTCCGGGAACTGACCGGATGGTCGAGACCGGTAGGATGTATCGTCTGCGGTGTGGGAACGTTTCTGTTGGCATTGACAACGGCGTTGGGCTTCAGCGTGATCCATTTTCAGCCCTTTGCGGCGGGAACGACCTGGTTGGACTTCTGGGATTTCCTGGTGTCCAACAATATCATGCCCATAGGTTCGATCCTGCTGGCAGTATTTTGCTGTTATAAGGTCGGCTGGGGCTGGGACAAATTCCTGGAGGAAGCCAACGAGGGAAAAGGATTGAAAGTGCAGCATTGGATGAAGCCGGTGTTCAAGTATTTTGTTCCGGCGGCGGTGTTGTTCATTTATGTGTACGGAATAGTGAATTTTGCGTGGAAATAGGAGAAATGAGATCAAGATAGGAAGAGACAAACGACGGTGGGGTGAGAACTCTGCCGTTTTTGTGTATACGATGACCAAGTACAGATTTGTGCTTGCACAAGAATCTGTATTTGGAGAATGTACATCATCGAGCTTTTAAGCGAGATGGTGTACAAAGTATACAAATCGAGTAGGAGCCAGCCTGCTCGATTGTATAGGATGAGATGGGAAGCGGTTGCACCGTAACTCAAAATTGGGTAGTATGTAACTATTCAGAGGCATGTAAATCAGGTCAATATGTACGTCGAGTGCTTGCACTCGCAAGAACATTTGACATGATTAATAGGGCGAATGTGATTCTGAATAATTATGTGGTATGCTATGTAGTATAAAGATATGAAAGCAGGAGACATCTATGACAGAGCAGGAGATCCGGACGATATTGAACAGACAAAGAGAATATTTTGCTACGGGAGCCACACTTTCCCGGAAATTTCGGGCAGAACAGCTGGGAAAATTAAAGGCCTCCCTGCAGCGCCATGAAGAGGAACTGAATGCTGCACTGCAACAGGATCTGGGAAAAAGCCGGATGGAGAGCTATATGTGCGAGATCGGACTGACGCTCTCGGAGCTGACCTGGATGCAGAAACATCTGCGGGGGCTGATGCAGGAAAAGAGAGTGCCGACACCGCTGTCACAGTTCGCAGCGATAAGCTTTCGCTCTCCGTCACCCTATGGCACCGTGCTGATCATGAGCCCCTGGAATTACCCGGTGTTACTGACGCTGGATCCGCTGATCGATGCCATAGCTGCCGGAAATACGGCGGTGGTGAAGCCCAGTGCATATGCTCCGGCGACGGCAGCTGTGCTGAAAAATATTCTGGAAGAATGTTTTCCGATAGAATACGTGGCTGTGATCACCGGCGGCAGAACGGAGAATCAGGCATTATTGCAGCAGCGGTTTGATATGATATTTTTCACCGGAGGCAAGACCGTGGGACGGGAGGTGCTTAGAAGCGCTGCGGAATATTTGACCCCGGTGACGCTGGAGCTGGGCGGGAAAAGTCCCTGCATCGTGGATGCTACGGCGAAGCTTCCGTTGGCGGCGAGGAGGATCGTATTCGGAAAATATCTAAACTGCGGGCAGACCTGTGTGGCACCGGATTATGTGTTGTGTGATGTTAGGATCCGCGACCGATTGGTGGAAGCTATCCGGGCGGAGATCTCGAGACAGTTTGGTGCGGATCCCCTGCAAAATCCGGATTATGGAAAAATCATCAACGAAAAGCATTTTCACAGACTGCTGGGGCTGATGGATGCGGAAAAGACCGTCTGCGGCGGGCAGTATGACGAAAAGACTTTGCGGATTGCTCCCACAGTGATGACGGATGTGACCTGGGAAGATGCCGTGATGGGAGAAGAAATCTTCGGACCGATCCTGCCGGTGCTGACGTATAATGCACATGATGCAGAGAAAGGTGTTGCACAAAATGATTTTTGCAGGGATGCTTCCGGGACGCATGCAGCCACGGGAGACTTTGTGGATTGGGCGATCCGCTGTGTGGAGGAACATCCTCATCCGCTGGCACTGTATTTCTTCAGTGAAGATAAAAAAGCCCAGAGACGGATCTTGGATCACTGCCATTTTGGCGGCGGTTGCATCAACGACACCATCATCCACCTAGCCACCAGCGCCATGCCCTTCGGCGGCGTGGGCGAGAGCGGCATGGGCGGCTACCATGGACGCGCCGGATTCGAGACTTTCAGCCATTATAGAAGTATTGTGGATAAAAAGACATGGACGGATCTGCCGATACGGTACCAGAGGTATGATGAGATGAAAGAGAAGATGTTACGGAGATTTTTGAAGTAACGTCATCCTAAAATAGAAGTTATGTCCTGAAAAGTGTAAGATAACATTGGATTACGTCCTGAAAAGTGTAGCGTATAGTTCATATTACGTCCTGAAAAATGTAATGGCAGGGTATTTGTGGGAAATAATATCGAAATCGAGAAGGAAAGAAGGTAATCACATGAACTTTAACAAACAAAAATGCATTACGGCAGTGATTTTGCTGTTGGTCGCTATTCTATCCATAACCGTTATCGGAAAATACGCCTCCGCCCCGGAAAATCACCAGAAAACCATAGCCTCTCTGGATGAGAAAAAACAGACGGTCATGGAGCTGACGGCGGCATCCACGGTGACTTCGGCGCTGATCACATTGCTTCCGGGAGACACGGCAACGCCCATCGCGGAGAAAATGGCAGATGTCAGCGGATATCTGCTGGTGGTTCTCTGCGCCATTTATCTGGAAAAATATCTAGTGACGATTACCGGATATGTGGCATTTACCTACCTTATTCCGATTGCCTGTGGATTATGGATATTGAATCTGGCTTTTGAAAATGCTACGGTGCGGAAACTGGCGGCAAAACTTGCAGTATTTGGCATTGCCATTTTTCTCGTGGTTCCCGCCAGTGTGAAGATATCCGACCTCATCGGAGACACCTATCAGGCCCAGATCGAAGCTACCATTGAGGATGCCAGGAACACACAGAATATACTGGAAAACAGTGGCGTGGTGGATGACACTAATGCGACGGAAACAACCGGAATCGGAACAACAGAAGTTCCTGGAACTGTTACAGGTAACGTGCAGGAGAAGGAAAACAATAACTCCGGATCTGTCTCAAACATTTTCGACTGGGCAAAAGATGCCATTTCCGGCGCTAAAGATTCAGTGGCAAATGTTGTGGAAAATGTGACGATTTCTACCAAAGATCTGGTACAGAAGGTGGAGAATTCCCTGAATCACTTTATCGAGGCGGTTGCCGTGATGATCATTACTTCCTGCGTGATTCCGATGCTGGTGCTGTTACTGATAGGATTACAGGAGAGAGGGAAAATAATTTGACCATATATAAAAGAAGCTTTGTTGTAACTTTAGTAATATCTGTTATATCATTTTTAATTGCAGCTATATTAAATTACGTAATGCAAGAACAGTTCTGGTGCAATGTTTTACTGGGAATATTTGGAGGAGCCGTACTTACTTCAATTACATCTATAATGGGGTATTTTGTGGGACGAAGGCACGCATTAGAAGAATTTTATTTAGAGACGATAAAACTTTTGAAGCGTTACAATAAATACCAAACAGATTTAACACCTGATCAAAAAATAAATTTTTTCTTGGAATTATCTAATTATGATATGGAATATTGGGGTACAACGTATGCAAGAATAGATTTGTTTAATAAAAAGTCAAGGAAGTATATATATGAAAAAATATATAGACCATTAACATATGCACATAAAAAAGCGTGTTCTCATACATGGCATTTTGAAATGCATGTCAATGGTACAGGGGTAAATAATGCAGTAATGGAAGATTTTATAAGTGAGATAGAACCTGCAATAATCAGGGAAGAAGAGTATGTGGTAGGAAACGGTGATAATGAATACGTTACTAAAAATGTACATAATCATATAGTAAAAATGATTGATGCTGAACTTAACGGAAAATATTATGAGATTATGTATGGAAAGAAAAAAGCAGAAGAGAATAGGAAAGAAGCAAAGAACTAATATTAAGAAAGAGGATGCTACTATTTTGGGAATGGTGTAATTAAATACCCATAATACCTGCTGAAATATGATATACTTATAACTGATTTAAAAGGACGCCCTTAAGTATGATAGGGGATATATATATACAGACCACGGAGGAAACTAGAATGATCGATACTAAAAAAGAACAAGAACGTGATGAACTGCATCGCGCAATATGGGCAATAGCAGATGAACTCCGTGGAGCAGTGGATGGCTGGGATTTTAAAAATTATGTTCTTGGCACAATGTTTTATCGTTATATTTCTGAGAATTTATGTAACTACATAAACAGTGGTGAGATTGAGGCGGGCAACGTCGGTTTTGACTTTGCAAAAATGTCGGATGAGGATGCAGAAGAAGCAAGAGAAGGATTGGTAGAGGAAAAAGGATTTTTTATCCTTCCGAGTGAACTTTTCTGTAATGTCCGTGCCAATGCTGCGAATGATGAAAACTTAAATGAAACACTGGAGCGTGTGTTCCGTCACATTGAGGAATCAGCGAAAGGCAGTGAGGCAGAGAGCGACTTTGCCGGACTGTTCGATGACTATGATGTAAACAGCAATAAACTGGGTTCTACCGTTGCAAAACGTAATGAAAAACTTGTAAAACTGCTGAATGGCGTAGGCGAAATGAATCTGGGAGATGTAAAAAACCATTCCATTGACGCCTTTGGTGATGCGTATGAGTACCTTATGACCATGTATGCATCGAATGCCGGAAAATCTGGTGGAGAGTTCTTTACTCCGGCAGATGTGTCTGAACTGCTCACACGTCTTGGAACTGTAGGAAAAACGGAAATAAACAAAGTATATGACCCAGCTTGTGGTTCGGGTTCATTGCTTTTGAAAGCTGAGAAAATTCTTGGCAAGGATGCTATTCGTAACGGTTTTTATGGACAAGAGATCAATATCACAACCTACAACCTGTGTCGTATCAATATGTTCCTGCATGATGTGGGATTTGATAAATTTGATATAGCTTGTGAAGATACATTGCTTAGTCCACAGCACTGGGATGATGAGCCATTTGAGTTGATCGTGTCTAATCCACCGTATTCTATCAAGTGGGCGGGAGACGAAAATCCACTGCTCATCAATGATCCTCGTTTTGCTCCGGCTGGAGTTCTGGCACCTAAGAGCAAAGCGGATATGGCGTTTATTATGCACAGTCTGTCATGGCTTGCATCCAATGGAACTGCTGCCATCGTATGTTTTCCGGGAATTATGTATCGTGGCGGTGCAGAGCAGAAAATCCGTAAATATCTGTTGGATAATAACTATATTGATTGTATTATTCAGTTACCAAGCAACCTGTTTTTTGGTACTTCGATTGCGACCTGTATTATGGTAATGAAAAAGAATAAGACGGATAATAAAACTCTGTTTATTGATGCCACAAGCGAGTGTGTGAAGGTGACAAACAATAATAAGCTGACACCAGAAAATGTTGATCGCATTGTAGATGTATTTACAAAACGTGAAGAAGTGAAGCATTTTGCACATCTGGCAAGTTATGAGGAAGTGTCCGGTAATGATTATAATCTATCTGTGTCCACCTATGTGGAGACCAAGGATACAAGAGAAAAAATTGATATTGTAAAGTTGAATGCAGAAATCAAAGAAATTGTAACTCGTGAACAAGTGCTTCGTGATGAGATAGACAAGATTATCGCAGAAATTGAGGTGTAATTATGAATGAAAAAGAAGCGTTGAAAAAATTGATTGATAGTCCAAAACAGCCTAATGTTAGCGAATGGGTTTATGAGGTCGAGACATTTTTAGAGGAAATTAATGAAAGTAACGAGGAAGCATGGATGCTTATTGATGGTATAAAAAAGCAAGGAGATGTTTTCCAACGGTGCGAAAATTTAGTGGCATTATTACGACAACTTTACAAGAAAAAATATGATAAAGTGTTCATCCCACCAATCACGAAAAGAAATCAAATATTTGTTGCAATGATGTTCTCAGGGGAAACTGTTTCTACATACGAACAGGTATATAAGCCGGTTATTCAAATGTTGAATTATTCAGCCATGAGAATTGATGAGAAACAATTCAATGGATCTATTATCGGTGAAATTACTACAGAAATAACTGATTCGGTTGCTTTAATTGCAGATTTAACAGGAAATCGTGGCGGCGTTTATTATGAAGCTGGAATTGCCAGAGGATTACAGTTATGCAATCATCCGATTAAATTAATTCTAACTTGTAAACGAAGTTTTTTTGATAATGAAAGGGTTCATTTTGATGTAAGTGGTGACAATATTGTACTTTATGAGAATGACGATGATTTGAGAAAAAAGCTTACACAGAGATTGCAGGCTGTATTGAATGAGGAGACTAAAGCATGAGTAAATTGGAAAAGCTTATTGCAGAGCTTTGTCCTGATGGTGTTGAATATAAAACACTTGGGGAGATTGCATCGATTTCAAGAGGTGGCAATTTCCAAAAAAAAGATTTTTGCGATATAGGAGTGCCATGTATTCATTATGGACAAATATATACAAGATATGATCTGTTTGCAGATAAGACAATTACACATATTACAGAAGAATGTGCAAGAAAGCAAAAATTTGCTAAAACGAATGATATAGTAATGGCTGTGACCAGTGAGAATATAGAAGATGTGTGTAAATGTATTGCTTGGTTGGGAAATGAAGATGTGGCAGTAAGTGGTCATTCAGCAATTATTAGCCATAATCAAGATCCTAAGTATTTGGTATACTATTTTCATTCACAAATGTTTTTTGCTCAAAAAAGGAAGCTTGCGCATGGTACAAAAGTAATTGAGATAACACCAGATACATTAAAAAGCATTAAGCTTCCTATACCTCCGTTGGAGGTACAACGTGAAATAGTCCATATTTTGGACTCTTTCACGTTACTTACAGCCGAGCTTATAGCCAAACTTACAGACGAGCTTACAGCACGAAAGAAGCAGTACGAATTTTATAGAAATGAATTACTTAAATTCTCCGAAAATGAGGTAGAGAATGTTCCTCTTGGAGAATTGTATCCAGATATACGCAATGGATTTGTAGGTACTGTCACTCCCTTTTTTTCAAACAAAGAAAATGGCGTATTATATCTTAGAGGTACGAATGTTCATGATGGTGTTATTAACAACGAGGATGTTGTATATGTGTCAAGAGACTTTCATAAAAAACATATTAGAACCGAATTGAAATCGGATGACATAATTATGGTTCAATCGGGTCATGTTGGTGAGTGTGCCGTGGTAGGGGAAGGATATGCTGGTGCAAATTGTCATGCCTTGATTGTTATGAGTAATGGCGGTAAGTGTAATTCAAAATATATTGTTTACTATTTTCATTCTTATGAGGGAAAGAAAAAACTGAAGGCAATAACAACAGGAGGAACGGTCAAACATATTTTGGCATCTAAAATGAAACAAATTATTGTTCCGGTGCCTTCGCTTGAGGTGCAAAATCGTTTAGTTGAGGTTCTCGATAATTTTGATACTATCTGCACTGACTTGAATATTGATTTACCGGCAGAAACTGAAGCACGTCAAAAACAATATGAATATTATCGTGATCTGCTCTTGACATTTGCAGAGAAGGGTAGCACCGTCTTGACAGACAGACAGACAGACAGACAGACA
>QWCY01006385.1_pt1 | contig 10407 bp, 8 predicted proteins | sample 1972631 | NCBI WGS metagenome assembly QWCY01 (sample SAMN09866696, study PRJNA288562) | Human gut metagenome isolate pre1_stool, whole genome shotgun sequencing... | isolation source: gut | host: Homo sapiens | place: USA: California
CCAGGCAAGTCTTTCGTGAATACTTCCTGTTGGCATTTGCTCCATTTGTCGCTTTTCTTCTAATGCCTTCTGCTCCTGTATATCCTGTTGTACCGCATCATCTACAGCATTTTCTCCAAGAACACGCACTACCCGGTCATATCTATCAGAAACATCCTGCAATTGTTGTTTTTCATCAAATAACTGCTCTTTTTCTTCACGCACTGCATCTAACTCTCTTTGTATTTGGTTATATGCTTGCTTTGTTTTCTGATATTTGTGTTTCCATTTTTCTACTTCTTCGGCAAGTTCTTTAACCTGTGCAGCCATCGCAGCAATTTTATTTTTCACCTGAGTAAACAGTGGTTTTATTTTCTTATCCCGGTAGGTTGTTGCACGTTCCAATGCACCAGCTTCTGGAAGTAGAGTTTTCACTGTTCCATATTCCTTTATTTCTTTGCTGACATTATCCATTACCGGCTGTAACCGTTCTCTGCGTTCTTCCAGGCTATGCAGATCTTTCTCGGCTTTTTCCGCACACTTCTCAGCTTCCTCTTTATCTTTAACTGCCTGCTCCTTGTCATCTTTTAAAAGCTGGATATTGTGGTAACAATCCGTCTGAAACTGCAATATCATCGTGATCCGGAACGTGCTGAACAGATCAAACAGATCAAAGGCTGGTAAATAAATCACTCCTGTGAATAGCAAACATTCGCAGGAGTTTTTTTTGGCACCGTTTTGGCACCGCTGGTCTTATTTTTCAATTTAAAATTTATCCGTATTTCATCTTGCTGATAAATATTTCACTGTTTCTAATCTGATAAATTTACGAACAATTCTTTTCTTAGAGTACAGAAAAACCCCGGAAACCTTACGGTTCCGGGGTATCTTACGTTTGGACACAATGTACCTTGCGGTACTCAATATATATTAAATTAGGATGTTATACTAATTAACGATTACTCGATGATTGTAGCAACACGTCCTGATCCTACAGTACGTCCACCTTCACGATATCAGACCGGTGTATTGCGGTATACGAATAGTGATTTTTTATGTGATTTGTGTGGAAAAATCCGGATTTTCCGTTGTGTCCGTGTGGTTTTTGAAGATTTTGTTATCATGGTGTTATCATTATTCACTAATTGAATATGCATCTACAAAGGTTTTTATTTCATCTAAACGGTTCTTTAAATAATCCGTTGTTTCCTTCCTTTCAAAGCACTTTCGATCCATAATATCCAACTCATCATCTTTGGATGCAATATACGCCACTATTCCGCAGAAAATTCTTTCACACTCAGTATTATTCTCAAGGACCTCCAAAATACTTTTGCAATAATTTTCCATTTTACGAGCATTAAATCTTGGCATTTCCTCTGTAGATACTAACATTCTGAATAACATCATTGCATGATATCTAGCTCTTCTATATTTTTTATCAATCTTGTGCGTCTTAAATAGATTTTCAATTTTGTACAATGCTAAAGAACTTACATAATATATAATTTCTTTATCTGCTGTTTTGAATATTTTATTTCCAACACGCTTAGCAACCGTTCCATATTGTCCTGACACACCGCTTGGTTCATCCAAAAACATTGCTGCAACAGTTTTTATCTGCATCGCAATTGTAACAATTCTATTTTTAGGAATATTACTATCTCTATATTGGCCCGTTCGTCTCTCATATACGAGTGCATCTTCATCTCTATATGTCTTATAATACTCTTCCAATTTTTTCTGGAATGTTGACAATGCTTCCAATTGATCTTTTTTTATAGCAGTTTGGCTATTGGTCGCTCTCGTGATATCATTTTTCAAATTTTCATCTTTAGTTGCAATAATCCTTATAGGAATAATCAACTCATCAATTCCCTCAACACTATCCATATTTTCAATCAACACATTGCTTGTTTGACAGCCGTTTACAATTTGATAATCTTCAATCGTAGCTATATCTCCCGAAATAATTATTGAAGAAGTAACAACTGTAATTCCATTATTTAACATACTAAATGCATTGACATTTCCCGTTTTAATAGTCTCTGTTATATTTTTATTCACATCTGGATTTGGTCCTAGATAATCTCGTATATTATCTTCAAATACAGCTTTAGTAGCGCCGTTTTCGTCTATAATCAACTTTTTAAATTCTTTAAAAGGTAAAACCCCACTGTATCCAACTTCATCATCATTGATCGAATACATTGTGATTCTCTTTTCAAATTTGAATGTAGACTTTAATTTTTCCTTTGTCTTTCGATATAAATCTTGTATTTTTTCAGACCCACAAGGTTCAAAACTAATATTAGAAAACAAGTTTGTTCCCCGTAAGCTTTCCTTCCCTACACTAATTGTTGCTTGTAAATTTTCGTCCTCTGTCCACGTTCCCAACGTAACATAAAATAAAAATAATTCCGGATTCTTCTTTAATTTGTCCCCTTTAGAAAATATGTATTCCTTCAGTTCAATAAAATGTTGCATTTCCGGTGTATGAAACATGCTCGTATCATCACTAAAAAACAATTTTGAATATGTCAGCATATTTCCAATTTCAGTATTATCGAAAGAACTAGATGTTTTTGCTTGAATCAACACAAACTTGACAGATATTGATTTATTATACTCTATCAATGTATCAATATCTTCAATAGTATTTACAAATTTTTGATTTACAATAATCGCAATTCCATCTATTCCTTGTGTTGCTTTCCCTGTAGTTATTTCCTCTAGGTCAAAATCATCTGAACCATATATATTATTCACAACACAATAATTTACAAAATATTCAAACAGTTCTGAAGCATCATCCATATTCAAACTCTGATTGTTCTTGAATGAATCAATCATGCTTTGTGTAATTCTATCCATATTTTTTCCTCCAATACTGTATTTTTTATATGGCCTCGTATAAACCACACACTCTCCCCCCTGTCTTTGTATAATTTATACTATATGCCACATATATTTGTATTATGCCTACTTATCCATGCTAAACAAAAAATGTATTGCTTCTATTCTTTCTCAAATATCCGGTTTAATGTCTTCTCCATATCTACTACCAAATTAACCACCAACGCATTTCCCATCATAAATCTACGTTTTCTCAATGGCATTTCGACAGTTTCTCCTTTAACCAGGCAATATTTCGTATGATCAGTAGGAAATCCCTGGATACGTTCTGCTTCTGTAGCTGTAAGCAATCTTACTCTTCCTGTCATCTTGTCTTTCACAATATGCGTAGTTCTACTAAATCCACCTTCTGATGTGAGCATTGTACGCGCTGGCTTGTCCTCTTGATCAATCATAGAAATTGCCCCCTCAGAGAATACATATTCATGACCAGTAGAACTTGTTCGCAACAATTTTTTGGCACCTTTCAAATACTGCCAAGTCTGTCTATCTTCTTTTGGAAGACGTTGCTCTGTTTCATCACTATGTGTCACACACGAATCTGTATAATATAATTTTTCCTCTGGAATGAAATACTGTTCTTCGACTTCTCCAGTCTCCATAACATCTCCCAATGTTATTTGCTTTCCATGATAATTCGGTACAGTTTTTATTGTATAGATTATTCCATCCTTCATTATTCCGGAATTTTCAAATGCACATTGAAATGTATCTGATACTTCTCCCACTTCTGATGGCAATTTCTTAACTTTCATCTTAGCGTTTTCCGCTTTATTTACTGAAAATGTTTTTGCAAAAAATCCATTTTCCAAAACTGCCTTTTCCATACATTCCATTTTTTTATCTTCTTCCAATTTCTCAGTATACTGAATTTCTTTCAAAATTCTATCCGCATATTTTGTATCATTTTTATAAGCAAAAATAAATGTTCGGCGTCTTCTCTGCTGATATCCATATTCTGCAGCGTTAATCACACGCCATTCCACTGTATATCCTTCATCACGAAAACATGCAAGAATCACACCAAAATCTCTACCTCTTTGTTTTGCAGGAGATTTTAATAATCTATCAACATTTTCTAATAATACGAATGGTGGTTTCTTTGCTTCTAAAGTCTCACGTATTGACCACCATAAAATTCCTTTTTTTCCTTCAAGTCCTTTAGAAGTAGCTAATGAAGATGCTACTGAATAGTCCTGGCACGGAAATCCGCCGACTAATAGGTTAAAATCAGGCAGTGTTGTTTTATCTACATCTTCAATATTATAATTCGTAGTATCTTTACCATTATTATCTAATCGTGTTCCAAACCGATATACATAACAGTCATGTGCGTACTGTGTATTCTTCTCTGCCGGCTCCCATTGACTAAACCAAACTGTATCCCATTTTTCTTCTTTACCGTAATCCTCTGTTGTTTTTATATTATTAAGTCCACATCTAAAACCACCTACGCCGGCAAACAATTCGCAAACTGTTTTCTTCACTTTATATTACCTCTTCTTTTATTATTCGAACGATCGTTCTTGAATATAATAACCTATTTTTATATTCTTGTAAAGATCCTTTTCTATTTTTTAGTATGATTTTATAAAATCTTTAATCTGCTGTTTCATATATTTCTTATTGAACCAAAAGCACTGTTTGGTCATGTATTCTCCAGTAGGTATCGGAGTATCTTTCAATTCCGCTGGAATTTCTTTTAAAGTGATAACCTCTGCAGGATTTTTTAATTTTACTGAATTTGCATTTTCACAAAAATATTCGCTCTCTCCTGCCTTATTTCTTACATGGGCCACTTTATTAAAACTACTCTTTGGGAAGTTATTTTCATACACAAAAATTAACCTTCCTGCTTTATCGTGTGATAATTTCTGTTGTAACTTTATTCCATTTTTAATAACTTTTCTTGCTTCTTTCCACACGTCCTTTACTTTATTCACATCTTTTTTCGGAATATACCATATAAGCGCATTGTTCAAGATTTCTTGTCCCTCTGCATTCTTTGAAAATATTACAAGCAAAAACTTCGAATCTACCATCTCATCATAAACAATGGATTCTGTCCAGTTCTTTTCTTTCAGTAATCCGTCAAAATCAAACGCCGAAAATGACATATCCTGCGTTGGTGTTCCTTTTTCGTCAACTGTAATGGTTCTTAATCTATAATTAGCTTTTTGGAATTCATCCGTTTCTTCTAAATCATTTTCACTCTTGTATATCTGCTTAACAATATCGTTCTTTTCACTATATCCGTTACGATAATTAGGGAATTCTTTTTTCAATGATTCAACTGTTCTTCCAAAATATGGTTTCAAAGTTTCAATCAGAATATCGTCAAATTCTTTTTCCTTTGGCAATACCGTACCTGGCAAAATATAAGATATTTCCTCTGGGGTAAGCATTCTCTCATTAAACAATTTTGTCATATACGACTTTTTAAATGAATACGCTCTTGGTTTTGCTTTCGGATATTTGTCATTATATTTTACTTTCTCATCTCCACCGGCACCTTTTCTAGCAGGACTGAGATACATAAAATCTCGTTCTGATAATTCATGTGCTTTACCCGCTTTTACATAACGTGCAATCTTTTCCCAATCATGCTGAATAATCATCTGATCTCTCTCTGGCAATTCTTCCAGCAAAATCTCATCTATTTTCTCTACACTGAACTCCTCGCGTTTTACATTTCGGATATACTGGTAATACATAACCAGCAGATGATGATTCTTTGTCCAAAATCTACTTTCTTCATATTCATTCCAATTTTCATCTCTATAGTTTATTTTTCCAAGTGATAATCTCTCTTTTGCTCTATATCCTCTACTATTAATTAAAAATGGAGTCACTTTCAATTCAACATCTGCATCTTTAAAATCTGGTTCAGCTTCTTCATTGCATGTATAGTTAAACCAGCCTTCTTCGTAGGCTTGTCCAATGTCTCCCTTTCCGTGCTTTTCTTTTAACCCATTTTCTTGTTGATATTTTCGAGCCAATTCAAATATTTCTTTGAAGGTATGTCCTATTGCTTCTTCCGCTCTCTGCTTTACTTCTTCCGAAGTTTTGTATTCTTTATTACCCATTATCAATCCTCAATAAAATTCTTATCTAACTGCGACAAAATATAACTATTATTCAACCAGAAACATTGTTTTGGATACTGCCTTCCGTCCGGAAGTTCGTAAGTATCTTTTGAATTTTGTGCATGTGGTCTTACATGGCACACTGGATTTTCTGATGATTTTGGAAAATTATTATAATTTTTTCCATTTTTCTTTTCTATCTGAAGTCCTTCACGAAGCACTCTCTGCGTCCTTTCCCAAACTGCCTTCACATTACCTTCCAAATCATCATATGGAATATTCCAAAACTGACAGCCTTTTAATCTTAACTCATCTTGTTGATCAAACTTATAAACTACAAACAAAAATCGAGTTTCACGTAGATAATTCCCAAATGTGGAATCTTCCCAGTCTTCCTCTACTAGTTCTTTAAATTTGAACGTAGGGAATGACATATTTTCCTTTATTTTATTATTTTTCTCTATACGTATCGTCTTAACTACCACATTTGCTTTTTCAAATTCTTCCGCATGGTTTCCTTTTATGCCTAACATCCGATATGCTAACATTGCCTCCAGGCTTTTCGGTTTCTTTTGATATTCTATATGGAATGTATTACATAAATCAGTAACCGACCAATCGCAATACGCATCTATTTTACTCACAACATAATCCTCAAAAGATTCCTCTGCCGTACCTTTAATAATCGGTTCGTATGTATTTTTCCCCGGAATAATATAATTGTTCAGAACATATGTCATGTATGAATTTTTAAATGCAAATGCCCGTGGTTTTGCTAATTCAGCACTAAACGGCTGCTTTCTCCGGTCCCTTGACGTTGCTGCCTTTGGTGCTGCTCCCAGATACAGAGTATCCCCTTCAGATAATTCATGTGCTTTTCCGTTTCTGATTTTCTCAACAATGACCTCAAAATCATGTGCTATGATTTTTATATCTTGCTCCGGCGGTGCAAACAGCTTCACATATCCAATACGATAATCTAACCGGTTCTTTATCTCTTGTTGATACAGATAATACACCAGTAAAATCAAGCGAGCCTTTTGCCACATGTGACTATCTTCAAATGTTTCATCAACAACTGAGAAATAATCAATCATGGTCAATATCAGTCTTTCCTTGGCTACCAGTGTCCCATTCTTATTTTGTTTATACGGTGTTACTTTTAGTTCTACACCTGCTTTATCAAAATCCGGACGTGCATCATTATTCGTTTGATAGTGAAAGAATCTCTCTTCTATCAGTTCTCCTAAACCACCTTTTCGCTTCTTGTTCTCGTGCTTTACTTCATAATTTGTTGTCTCCCTGACAACCATAGCTTTGGTGATGTCATCCTGCTTACACACATCTGCAAATGTTTTTCCAATCAACCTTTTTGCATATGTTTCAATTGAAATAGGATCCGCTTCATCATACTCTTCCAAATAATTCATCATTACATTTCCTCTTCATCGTTTACTTCTTCCAGTTTCTGATCAAATATCGTCTCTTCTATCACTCTAACGCACTGTTCTGTATCTTTCAGAATATCTTTTCCCCAGAAATGTATCACAGTCCATCCCATAAAATTTAATTGATGGTCCTTTTCTTCATCTCTCTGGATATTCCGCTCTATTTTCTTAACCCAATAATCTGGATTTTTTCCTTTTTCTAATCGTGGCTTCAGTATTTCCCAATCTTTTCCATGGAAAAATTCACTATCACAAAAAATGGCAATACGATACTTCGTCAGAACAATATCCGGTCTCCCCGGCAATCCCTTGTAATTTTTTCGATAACGGAATCCCCTATGCCATAGAGCCTTTCTCAACACAACCTCTATACTTGTATCTTTTCCACGTATTCTACTCATATTTTTATGACTTTTTTCTGTAACTTCGCCATGAAAACGCGGTTCTTTCGTCGGCATAATTTTCTCACCCTCAATACCGTATAATCCATTTTATTGTATCAAACTAACAGCCACTATTCAATTCCCTGCAAACAGAAAAAAGACACGTTTTTAATCAACGTGCCCTTTCTCATATCATATTCGATTTTCTTTTATATGTGTTCTTTATGCATAAATTATTTCCAATAACACCCTTTCTTCCGCAACATTCTTAATATTATTCATCCTCCTCACCCATTCCATCTGATCCTGCATCTTCAATTCTTCTGTCACTCCCCATTGTCCAGCCGTCTGCTCCACCAGCATCTCAACTTTTTCTCTGACCTCTTTATCAATCTGATTCAAATGCTCCATCAGTTTCCCGGTCAGTACCAGATACTGATACCTGGCACTCCTGTGCTCCTTCAAAAACTGTTTTCGCATTATTCCATATTTCCCATATGCGGGTTCTTCCTCATTGATTTCTAGGTCTGGTAGATAATAATCTCCATGCAATGTGTAACTCAGTCCGTTCTTTTCATCATAAATTTGTTTCTTCATATTCTTATAACTCCATTCCTCTGTACTTTGCTTTATTCTTCTTAATTTGTGCATTGTGTTCTTCACTTCGTTCTTTCGCCCACGGTATACAATCACTTATTTTTTTCGGCATCTGCTCTTTATGCTTTTTCGCTTCAAGTTCCTCCTGCATCCGGATATCGTCCTGCACCAGTCTTTCTACCATATCTTTCCCTAACATACGTAAAAGTCGATTGTATCTGTCCGCAAGTCCCTGCAGTATTTCTTTATCACTGGATAACTTCTGATAATCCTTCTGAACTTCCGCCAGTTCCTTTTTTGTATTTTCATGCTCCTGCTTTTTCTTCTGAAACTTACTTTTCCAGTTATCTCTTTCTCTAGTGAGTTCTTTCACCTGTGCCGCCATCGCACCGATTTTATTTTTCATTTCAATGAATAATGGTTTGATTTTCTTATCCCGATAAGTTACCGCACGTTCTAACGTAGTAGCTTCTGGCAGAAATGTTTTGATCATTCCGTATTCTTTTATTTCCTTGCTGACATTATCCATCACTGGTTGCAGGAATTCTCTTCTGTCCTCCAGTTTTTTCAATTCTGTTTCTGCTTTCTTCGCACGTTTTTCTGCAGCATCTTTATCTTTTTTAAACTGAAGCTTTTCATCTTCCAACTTTTCAATATCAGCTTTTACTTCTGAAATCTTGAAAGCTAAACTTTCGTTTTCCGCTGTCAGGTATTCTTTTTCTTGCTCCAGAGCCTGCACTTCCTTCTTACGTTCTTTCTTCTTAAAATTATAAACATCCAGATGTTCTTCATGTGTGCCTTTCTGTTCCCATTCAATTCCATGCTTTTTAGCGACTTCTGCCAAAACTTCTTTTTCATGATTAATCCACTGGTTAAGTTCTGTGTCACGTTTACTTCCGCCTGGAAATCCAAGGTTTTTTAATGCCTGCTTTAAAGAAACTTTCGTGTCCATGCCTTTTCCAGTCCACCCACTCACATATGGAACAAAATCAACATGCAAATGTGGAGTAGACTCATCTAGATGTAAATAGCAATTAAATAACCGAAGTGTAGGATTTCTTTTTTCAAAATCTTTTATAAAATCATCCAATACCTTTACAGCTAACTCTCCTTCTTCCGTCCCTACTGCCATATCTCCACAATTTCCGACCTGAAAGATTACTTCATGAAAAAGCTTTTCCTGTTTTCCAAGCCGTATCTTTTCATAATAATTAGTAATCTTTCGATCATTTCGTTTTCCAACATTGTATCTCTCCACAGCCTCATCAAACAACTCTTTGTAAACTTCTTTCAGATTTTCATCTCGGTAACAGATATTATATTGGGTTCTTTCCGGATTCACATTTTCCGTTTTAAATACCCTTCTATTGTGAGCCAGTGAACCTGGCCCAACCATACCACACATTGTTCGTTTCATCATCATACGCTTCTCCTTTCTCTCTAAAACTAGTGCCCGATAGGACACATAAATTTGTATCTCTGCCAATTATGGCACAAAATATATTTATCGCCGGATACGGCGGTTTTGTTACTTTTGTCAAAAGTAACGCAAAAGCACTTTCGACAGCCGTACCGTCCATCAAAAGTCCCCTTGCGACCTGCGGTGCTATTCCTCCCGTTGGTCGGCTTATATTTCATCCGATATCATCTTGTAAACGAAAGCTGTAAACATAGGCAAAAACATTTTAAAACTTAACTTTTTAAGTTTTTTCCAAAAGTTCCGTTTGCATCGTTTACAATAATCTTTACTCAAACGGTATCTCCAATTGTTTCGGCACTTCCATGAATCCGTCCTTGTCTTTTTTCTCAGTACCTTCTATTCGTTTCCATGACCGCTGGATGCCATATTCCTTTCCAAAACGGTGAGTACCATGTTGTTTCCATCCTTCTATTGCATTGTTCATAATATTTGCGATTTCTTTGCTTTCCCATTGTTTCATCTCACCTGTCCGATGCAGTGCATCATCAAACAAAAGCTTTGTACATACATAATCGTCT
>QWCY01006391.1_pt1 | contig 10403 bp, 10 predicted proteins | sample 1972631 | NCBI WGS metagenome assembly QWCY01 (sample SAMN09866696, study PRJNA288562) | Human gut metagenome isolate pre1_stool, whole genome shotgun sequencing... | isolation source: gut | host: Homo sapiens | place: USA: California
CGGGAGATACGGGAGTCGCTGGACATCGGCCGTTTTGTCGGCTCGTTCCGGGATCGGTGGGTCTGGCTGGCTTTCCTGCTCGGGGGCATCGGGCTGCTGTTCCCTTCGGGCGGCCTACCCCCATTGTGGCGTCTGGCATTCGCGGCCATGACTGAGGAATTGGCGTACCGCGCCCTGCTCCAGCGTCAGCTTGAGCAATGCGTGCCGGGCAAATGGGGGCTGTTTACGGGCGGCATGTTGCTGACATCGGCCCTGTTCGCGCTTTCCCACCTGCCGACGCATACGCCCCTCATGGCGGCTTTGACGTTTTTCCCTTCGCTCGCCTTCGGGGCCCTCTGGACGCGCCACCGCTCGCTCTGGCTCTGCGCCGCCGTCCATTTCTGGTACAACCTGCTTTTTTTTCTCTAGAGCCAGTTCATATCCCCTACATGCGGATACCCGCCCGGCTTCGAAGAAGGACACGATAAAAACGGAAGCATTGGAAGGGAGGGGTGCGCGCCGGCAGCTTCGGGAAACGGAGGAGGCCCCTTTCCCAAGAAAGGTTCCCCTGCCTCCCCAATCGCCTCAGACCATGAACAATTCAACACCGTGCTCGTGAATGAGATCCGCCCACTTCTTGTCGATAGGGCCGTCGGTGAACAGCGCGTTGATGTCGGAAAGGTGCGCGACGCGAACCATTGCTGGCCGCCCGAACTTGGATCGGTCGGTCACGAGGAACACGCGGCGGGAACATTCGATGATGGTACGGGCCACGGCGACTTCGCGGTAGTCGTAATCAAGCAGGTTGCCCTCCTCGTCAATGCCGGAAATGCCGATGATGCCGTAGTCCACCCGGAACTCGCGGATAAAACGCTCGGCGCTGGCCCCGACGATGCCGTTGTCCCTGTGCCGCACCGTGCCGCAGGCGACCACCACGTCAAAGGAGGAATTGCGGGCGCAGATGGAAGCCACATTGATGCTGTTGGTCACCACGCGCAGGTTCTTGTGCTCAAGCAGGGCGCGCGCCGCCTCTTCAGTGGTGGTCCCGATATTGATGCACACGGAAACGCCGTCCGGGATGTGCGTCGCCAACAGGGCGCCGATGCGGCGCTTTTCTTCCTGGCAGATGCCCTTGCGCTCATCGTAGACGATGTTCTCCGAACCGGAAACCATGCCCGCCCCGCCGTGGAAGCGCTGCACTTTTCCCTCTTCGGCGAGCGCGTTGATGTCTTTACGAACCGTCTGCGGCGTCACTTCAAAATGCCGGGCCAGCTCCTCGATGGTCGCGTAGCCGCGGGCCGAAAGGAACTCCTGCAAGGCCTGATGACGAGCGGAAGTTTTGCTCATGTGTCCTCCCTGTGCTCCCCGCTTTTATCCTGTTCTTCCTTTCGGTTCAACAGGCTGTGGGGAAACGTCAAAGGCAATCCGGCTGGACAGGCGCACAAAGTCTCCGTATGGTAACGCGCTTTCAAACACTGATCCCCGGAAGACTGCCATGCTCAACAAGAAGTGTTTTGTTCTGGATCTCGACGGAACGGTCTACCTCGGCGATATCCCCATTCAGGAAACCGTCGACTTCATCCTCCGTCACTGGGACACCATCGATTTCCATTTCCTCAGCAACAATACGTCAAAGGCCCCGACAACCTATGTCAACAAGCTGACCCGGATGGGTATCCCGGCGACGCTTGACCGCATCCTTTCGCCGGTGACGCCGCTCATCGCCCACCTGCGGGGGAACGGCATCCGCACGGTGTACCCCGTGGGGAACCGTGACTTCGTGGCGTGCCTGCGCGAGCGTATGCCGGAACTGAACGTCCTCGACTATGGCGTATCCGAAGGCGCGGAAGCCGTCGTGCTGGCGTACGACACCGAGCTCACCTACGAAAAGCTCACCCACGCGGCCCTGCTGCTGCAAAATCCGGAAGTCGCCTACCTCGCCACGCACCCGGATCTCGTCTGCCCTTCCCCGCAAGGGCCGCTCCCGGATGCGGGCAGTTTCATGTCGCTGTTCGAAACAGCTACGGGACGCCGCCCTCAACATATCTTCGGCAAACCCGACCCCGCCGTACTCGGCACGCTTCTTCAATCCTATGACAAGAAAGACATGGTCATGGTCGGCGACCGCCTGAGCACGGACAAGAAGCTCGCCGAAAACGCGGGCATCGACTTCATCCTCGTCCTCAGCGGGGAAGCCAAGCTCAGCGACCTGCCCGGCCTCGAACGCCAGCCCACGTTGGTCGTGGACAACCTCGGCCAGCTGGAAAGCGCATAAGCGGAACACGATCCCGTCTATACGCACGGGGGAAGATTCCTGTACAGCACGCATATTGCGCATGCAAAAAGGCCGCTTTCCCTGAGGAAGCGGCCTTTTCATACTGCCTTTTTGGAGCGCCAGCGGGCTATTCGGCATCCTTCTGAGCGGCGCGGGCGCTGTTCAGGGCGGCCTGAAGCTTGGCTTCGTCCTCGTGGGACAACGAGGACTGGAGAACGGTCCCGCCTGTGCCGCGCAGGGCGTCGAGCACCTTGTCGGTGAGGTCGGAGTCGACCAAAACGAACAGGGCGGACGTGCCGGGCGTCAGCTTTTCAGCAAGCTGCTTCATGAAATCGTCGTTGATGCCCACGTCGCTCAGCGCACCGGCGACGGCGCCGGCTCCTGCTCCGACCACGAGGCCGAGCAGCGGATTCATGAAGATCAGGCCGATGAGCACGCCCCAGAAACCGCCGCCGACAGCGCCGCTGGCGGTCAGGTTGTACATCTGGTGCAACTTCACCTTGCCGTTCTGTTTTTTTTCAACAACCACGGCGTCCTCAAGGGAAACCAGATACGACTTTTGCATTTTCAGGAACTGAAGGCGCACTTCCTCGGCCTTGAATTCCGTATCGTATGTCACAGCAATCAGTTTACGCATGGAAAAACCTCCTGATTCGTTTTGTGCCTTGCGCAAAAGGTGCCGCGAACGCCGGGAAACCGCCATTATATATCCCTTTAGAGTTCTGAGAGCTTTGGGGCCGAACGGTTTCCTCAATGTTTTCAGAGAAGGGCGGACGCAAAAAATACGCCTCCGCCCGGCAGTGCACCAAGATCTCCAGCGTCCCTTACCCTCCTTTTCCCAAAACAGAGGGAGCGGATTCCGTTTTCCCGACCGCAAAAGGGGCCCACTGTCCGGGCTGTACCGGAGACGCCGCCGCAAACCATGTCCCCACACGGCATTGCCCCGATAAAAAGCGGGAACCCGGACGTTCTTTTCCTTGTCCGGCGCTTGATCATCTTTGAACTTTCTTGCATGGTAAAGGCGTAGCACGGAACGGCAAGCTCCGTGCGGAACCCTTTTCCATTGCAACAGGCTTGTTGCGATACAACAGGAAAGAGAACAAGGAGATGCGTTTCCCGCCGGGAGAACCGCGCTTGCACGCGCCGTTCCCTGCCCCTCCGGGCCGCCGCTTATACGGGAAACGCCATCATATCCCGGAATATTATTCGGCAAAACGCATCCGCAGGAGGAGACATCCATGTCCGCTTACGCTGAAATCTGTTCCATGTTCGAACAACGGAGAAAAGTCGAAGAAGAATACGCCAGTGCGGCATACAGCCAGCTGCTGACCTTCGTGGAGCTTTTCGAATTTTACATCGGCTGCCAGCAACCGGATTTGGTGGTTCCCCTGCGCATCGACGAATGCTGCAACCCCTTGCCGGATCAGACCGCCCCTTTCCGCATCGTCGACAACAAAATGATCGCCGCCGTTTGTATCCGCACGGAGGACAAGAACGACTGCACATGGGTCCCCGTCAGCGTCAAGCCCATCTCGTTGGTGGAATGTTTCATGGAAATCGGCTATGGAACTGACCGCGTCAAGCAGTTCCACGTGAACTTCTCCTACGGCGCCATCGGCATCAAGCAGACGAGCAGCGACAACGCGCTGTCCTACCTTGAAGCCATGTTCAAGGAAGAAGCCTCCTTTAATCCGTTCCACACCAAGGACGACACTAACGAAATCGGGTAGCGGCATGACCGGCGGGGCCTCTCGCGGCCGCCCCTGCCCGTCGGAAACGCCATGTCAGAACAAACCGAAAAGAAAATACTCTCTCCGGAACAGGCGGTGCAGGCCGCCTGCATCCTCTTCGAACTCAACACCCGTGAGCAGGACCTCCTCGAGATGGCCCAGCGAGCGGGTGTTCCCTGTGGCGACGACGCCTCCCGCAGGGCCCTCACCCGCGAATGGTACGGTTTCGTTCACGCCGCCGTGGTATACGGCCTGATGGCCCAGGCCTCCAATCAGGTCATGGCCGAATATCTGCGGAGCACCCGGACGTTGTTGTCGCAAATGGCCGGGTACACCCCCGAGCAGATCGAAAGCTTCATCGACGACACGTTTTCCAGCTATATCCGGCTGATGGCCCAGAACCAGCAGAAGCAGTGCCCCTCACTGTTTTACCAGCGGCTGGTCGGCGAAGGGGCCCTCGAAACCCTACCTAAAGAGCGGGTCGCGTTCCTTTCCGGTATGATGGCGATCACCATGTGCGCCATCCTCGACAAGCTGGGGCAGTACGAATTTGGCGTTGAATAGGATGATATCAGGGGAGGGGGCCCTTTTGGAGAAGGGTCCTCTCTCCCCTCCCCCGAGCCTCCTCTCTCCCAATCTTTTCAACGAATGGGAGGCCACGCGACGGGAGTTCCGTTGGGCGGCTTTTTTCTTTGGAATAGGGATACGCCGTATAAACCTTTGCTTCATAATGGATTGCATTGTGTCGAAGCTGTGCTGAGCCGGCTCTTCCACCAAAAAGAATCCGCCGGATGCCGTTGCCAAAAGCACGGCTTGCGGCTATGCTCCGATCATGATCCCATCCTTCACAGACCGCCTCTTCTTTTCCCCATCCATAGCGGGCCGTTCCGTCCCGTGTGGTCTGTGCCCTCGCCTTACACCCGCAAACTGTCTTCCCCCCTGAGCACCTTACGTGCTCCGGTGAGGTGACACCGGACTTTTCCCCCATCCATGCGCATTCCATACCAAGTATGGAAGCGCCCCCGAGCAACTAGGGCTGCATGTCTTTAGGCGTGCGCTTCGTCCTGCCGCATCCTCACTCTATGCGTCAGGCTATCCTCTACTTGTATCTTGTGAGGACCCCATGAAAAAGTTCCTGCTCCCCGCTCTCGCCGCAACGCTCCTTCTGGCCGCCACCGCCGTGGCCGCCCCCCTTGATGCCTTTAAAGGCATGAAAGGCACTCTGGATATCGCCGGAGGCACCGCCCATATCCCGGTCATGAAGGAAGCCGCCAAACGCATCATGACCGCCAATCCCGATATCCGCATCACCGTGGCGGGCGGCGGTTCCGGCGTGGGCGTACAGCAGGTGGGCGAAGGGCTCGTCCAGATCGGCAACACGGGCCGCCCGCTGAAGGACAAGGAAATTGAAAAATTCGGCCTGAAAACATTCCCCTTCGCCATTGACGGCGTGGCCCTCGTGGTCAATCCCGCCAACAACGTGTCCGACATCACCGCCCAGCAGGCCGCCGACATCTACAACGGCAAGCTCACCAACTGGAAGGAGCTCGGCGGAACCGACGCCCCCATCACCCTGTATACCCGCGAAGACGGCAGCGGCACCCGCGAGGTGTTCGTGGAACGCGCGCTGAACAAGGGCTCCATCGTGCAGTCCGCCAACGTGGTGAATTCCAACGGCGCGATGAAGACCGCCGTAGCGCAGGACAAGCAGTCAATCGGCTACGTGGGCATCGGGCATGTGGACAAGAACGTGAAGGCGCTCGTCTTCGAAAAGATGGTCCCCTCGCAGGAAAACGCCTCCAACGGCACGTATAAAGTGACCCGCCTGCTGTTCATGAACACCAAGGGTGCCCCCGAAGACATCACCAAAGCCTTCATCGACTACATCTACACCCCTGAAGGCACTGAAATCATCAAAAAGAGCGGTTATATCCCCACCGGCAGACAATAACCGCTTGCTATGAAGCACGGGGAGGAACCAGCCTCCCCTCACCTTTCATGTCCTCAATACATTCATCCCCTGATGAACCGTAGTGCCCGGCCTCGTGCACACTGGCGTTGGCGTCCCCTTCTCCCCCCCCAAAAAAACGGACGCCAACGCCACCTTCCACTTCCTCAGGGAAAACCGGCATCAGGGCTCGATAAAAACGAACGTCTCCGGAGGGGAAGGGATGGGCGCGAGCTGCGCTGGCAATTTAGGGAGGGAGGCCCTTTCCTCCAAAAGCTCCCCCCTTCCCCCAGTAACCTCTCCATGCACCTCAACACGGACGGCTTGATGAACACTTCACTCACGGAACGCGGCGGACTCCCTCTGCTGGCGGCATGGCTGGCCGGGGCTTCCGTGTGCGCCGTCTTCGCCCTCATCGCCTGCTTCGCACTGCCCGTCGTGTTCAGCGCACAGGGGGGCCAGATATTCAGCTGGGTCTGGCGTCCGGATACCCACGAATTCGGCATCCTGCCCATGATCGTGGGCTCGCTCCTGCTGTCCGTCTCCGCCCTGCTCCTGAGCTGGCCTCTCGCGGTCGGCGTGGCCTGTGCCATACAGGACGGCGGAAAAAAACGCCTCTTCGGTTGCACCGTCGCGAGCATCGTCCGATTCATGACCACGATCCCCACCGTGGTTTACGGCTTCGCCGCCGTCTTCCTGCTTGTCCCCGTCGTCCGCGAGGCTGCGGGGAAAGGCTCCGGCCTCTGCTGGCTCTCCGCAGCCCTGATGCTCGCCTTGCTCATCCTGCCCACTATGGTCCTGGTCATGGATTCGGCCATGCGGACGAAGGAAAGAAACGTTCGCATCACCGCCGCAGCCCTTGGTTTTACGCGCTCCCAAACGCTGGCCTGCCTCGTGCTCCCCGCCTCCCGGCGCTGGCTGCTCACGGCGGCTATCCTCGGGTTCGGGCGCGCCGCGGGCGATACGCTGATCCCGCTGATGCTCACGGGCAACGCCCCGCACGTGCCGGAATCCCTGTTCGGCAGCCTGCGGACGCTGACCGCGCACATGGGGCTCGTTACGGCCACCGAAGTGGGCGGCCCGGCATACAATTCCTTGTTTGTGGCGGGCGGGCTGCTCCTCCTCACCAGTGCCTGCGTCAGCCTCGCGTTGCGCAAGCTGGCATCCGAATCCGGCGAACAGCTCCCCGAGCCGCCCGCTCTCTGGAGACGGTACGCGCCTTCCGCCCTCCGCCCGTTGTCCATCGTTTCGGGCGCCATCGTCGCCTCCGCCATCGCGTGCCTGCTCGGATTCCTGCTGTATCGCGGCCTGCCCACGCTCGGGCCGTCCCTCCTCTTCGGAGACACCCCGCCGCTCCGCGCCCTGCTCGGAACCCTGCCTGTTTGGGACGGCATCTGGCCCGCCTGCGCCGGGACATTCTGCCTCATTATGACGACCATGCTCCTCGCCATCGGGCCCGGCATCGGCTGCGGCATCTATCTCGCCGAGTACGCCTCGCCTTCCATGAAACGCCTGTTCGGTGTGATTATGGACATCCTCGCTGGCATACCGTCCATCGTCATGGGCATTTTCGGCTTTACGCTCATCCTCTTCCTGCACCGCCTCGGCGTCGCCGGAGCCAGCCCCGGCATTCTGCTCGCGGGCGGCTGCCTCGCCCTGCTGGTCCTCCCTTCGCTCGTGGTCACAACCCGGACGGCTCTGGAAGGGTTGCCCGCCTCCCTGCGCCTGACGGGATTCGCACTCGGGCTGACCCACAGCCAGATAGTCCGCCATATCCTCGTGCCGCAAGCCAGCCGTGGCATCCTCGGCGGCATCATGCTGGCCATGGGCCGCGCCGCCGAAGACACGGCTGTCATCCTGCTGACCGGCGTGGTCGCCAACGCGGGCCTTCCGTCCGGCCTCGCCGTGCGCTTCGAGGCCCTGCCCTTCTTCATCTATTACACGGCGGCCCAATACCAGACGCCGGAAGAACTCGAACGCGGCTTCGGGGCCTCGCTGACGCTTCTGCTGCTTTCCGGGGGCCTTCTGCTCGCCGCATGGTGGCTGCACGCCCGCTATCAACGCCGCAAGGACGCCTGTTCCCTGCGGGAGGGAGTTTCCGCATGACGCTGGCAGCACGCATCCGGCGGCTTTCCGTCGCCTTTCACGAACGCACGATCCTCCATGACATCACTCTGGACATCCCGGCCGAGGGCATAACCGTCCTGCTCGGGCGCTCCGGATCGGGGAAAACAACCTTCCTCCGCGCCCTGAACCGCCTGAACGAATGCCTGCCCGGCTGCCGGACGTCTGGCGAGGCCGAACTCCGGTTAGGCGGCGGACTCCGCCCGATCTATGCCGGACGCACGGGAGAGGCCGCACTCTCCGACCTGCGCCGCCGCGTGGGCATGGTCTTCCAGACGCCCAACATCCTGCCCGCCAGCATCCGGCAGAACATGTTGCTCCCCCTCCAGCTGGCGACAGCCTTCCCCGCTTCGGAGTGGCGGGAACGGATGGAACGCAGCCTGACAGAGGTGGGGCTCTGGCACGACGTCAGTTCACGCCTACGCGAACCGGCTTCGATACTTTCGGGGGGGCAGCAGCAACGCCTCTGCCTTGCCCGTACGCTGGCGCTCGAACCGGAAATCCTGCTCCTCGACGAACCCACGGCATCCCTCGATCCCGCGACAACCCACACCATCGAAAACCTGCTCCTCAAGCTGGCGGAGCGCTATCCCATCCTTCTCGTCTCACATGGGTTGCCGCAAGCCAAAAGAATGGCCTCGCGGATTGTCCTGTTTGGGAAAGGACGTCTGCAAGGTATGCTTTCGCCCGAAGAACTCCCCAACGAAGCAGAGATGAACCGTTTTTTCGACGGCGGGGACGCTGGAAATCGTTAAGAGAAAAACGTACAGCTCCCCCCTTTCCTCATCGAATGGAAATCTGCCTTGCCCTTAGTGCCCCGCTTCTCCAACCTGTGGCCTCCACGATACAAAAAAACGCGCACCCCAACGGCTGCGCGTTTCTTCATTGCTTGTTAGCATCCCTTTACCACTGGTCTATCCACTCGCGCAAAAGCGCCTGTCCGGTTTCTTTGGCGCTTTCACCCGCACGTTTGGTCTCATCGCGCAGACGGCGAGGATCGATTGCGGCGCGGGCCAACTCACAGGCATGTCCGACGAACCATCTTTCCAGCTTATCCGCATCGACCTCTGGATGAAACTGCAATGCCAGCACATGATTGCCCATGCGGAATGCCTGGTGCGGGGTCACGGGGGTGGAGGCCAGCAGTTCAGCACCTTCGGGCAGATCAAACGTATCTCCGTGCCAATGCAGAACCGGACGGTAACCATCGAGAAAACGCAAAGGCGACTTTCTGCCCGCTTCGGTGAGTTCCACGCCGCCCCAGCCGATTTCCTTGCCCTTGCCGGGGTATACGCGGGACTTGAGCACGGAGGCAATAAGCTGCGCCCCCAGACAGATGCCGAGCAACGGCTTTTGTGATTCCAGACGCTTCCTGATGAGATCTTTTTCATCTTTGAGAAACGGATAGAGCACCTGATCATAAACCCCGATGGCGCCTCCGAGGACCACGGCGAGATCAGCGGCCAGCCATTCCTCTTCGGTAGGCGGTTCGTCTACCGGGCAATATCGAATGGCAAACCCTTTTTCTTCCAGCACAGGCGCGAAAGTACCCAGATCTTCAAAGGCGACATGCTGCATAACCAGACACCGTTTCATATGATACGCCTCCTGCGCCGCGCGCCCTTATCCCCCAGACCGCACAGGCTTTTATTTAGATTCTATTGATTTTACTCCATTTGGCAAGTCTCATTCAGGTTCTTTTTTCCACCGGGAGGCCATTCCTCTCTGGTTTTCCGGCTTCCTTTTCTCTATGCTGTGCCCCACGGCAGCATCTCAGGCCAGCCCGCAACCCGCACAATCCAAAGGACATCATTCTATGAATCGCATTCTGGTCATGCACGGCGTCAACCTCAATCTGTTCGGCAAGCGAGATCCCAAACATTACGGGACGGAAACCCTTGAAGACATCAACGGCAAACTTTCCGCACTCGCCGGGGAGCTTGGGGTGGAGGTTTCGTTTTTTCAGTCGAATTATGAAGGCGCGTTCGTGGAACGGATTCAGGAGGCGCACGGGGACGGCACGGCGGGCATCGTGCTCAACGCTGGAGCGTGGACCCATTACAGCTACGCCATCATGGATGCGCTGGCGATCTTGAGCATTCCGGCCGTGGAAGTGCACATGTCCAACGTCCACGCCCGCGAAGCCTTCCGCCACTTCTCCGTGCTTTCTGCCGTAACCCGAGGTTCCATCGCCGGGTTCGGCAGCGGCAGCTATCTGCTCGGCTTGCGCGCCGTTGTTGATTTAGTGAAAGGGTGACGGGTGGAAGGAAATTGTGGGGGAAGGGAGGGGAAACCTTTCTGGAGAAAGGTTTCCCCTCCCTTCCCCCACACCCCCATCCCTCCTCTT
>QWCY01006396.1_pt1 | contig 10396 bp, 6 predicted proteins | sample 1972631 | NCBI WGS metagenome assembly QWCY01 (sample SAMN09866696, study PRJNA288562) | Human gut metagenome isolate pre1_stool, whole genome shotgun sequencing... | isolation source: gut | host: Homo sapiens | place: USA: California
ATGGAAAAGGAAAATACAAATTCACACTGGCGATGGATCTGGAGCGTATGCGGAAAGAGTTTGGAAAAGACAGTGTCATTCTGCTTCGTACGCATTATTATATCGCTGACAGCCTGGATTTGACCGGACTGGAAGATTTTGTATACAATGGAAGCACCTACAACGATGTATCCCGTTTGTATCTGGCAAGTGATATTTGTATCACGGATTATTCATCCGTATTTTTTGACTATGCGAACCTGCGTCGCCCGATGCTGTTCTTTGCGTATGATTATGAAGATTATAAAGACGAGATCCGCGGAATGTATTTTGACATGAATACCGAACTTCCGGGACCGATTGTACAAACCAATGACGAACTTGTGGATGCCCTGCATCATATCGATGAAATTTCGGAGAAATACAAAAAACGTTATGACCGCTTTTATGACAAATTCTGCCATGTAGATGACGGACACGCGTCAAAACGTGCGATCGATATTGTGTTCGAAGGGGCAAAACCTACTTTTGCAGAAACGGAGGAATGATGTGAGAACCGTAATTCGATATATCGTAAAAAAGCTGGTTATCCTGTTGTACCGGATTATGTGTGTGATCATACCGGTCAATAAAAAGCGTATTGTATTTGACTCCAGTCTCGGAAAAAGCTATTCGGGAAATCCGCGTCATATCTTTGAATATATGGTAGAAAATGGCTATCAGGAAAAATGGGAATGCACGTGGTTTTACGAAAATGACCCATATCCGATACCGGGGGATGGCTATCAGTTCCGATATGGACGATTGCGATACTTATATTATATGGCAACTGCGAAAGTGTGGGTGTTTGACTGCCGCCAGCCGGAATGGCTGATCAAGCGAAAGGGCTGTTATTACATTCAGACATGGCATGGAACACCGCTGAAAAAGCTGGTTCTTGACATGGAAGATGTGTTTATGGTAAATGAGACGGATATCGAGTCCTATCAGAAGGGCTTTGTGAAAAATGTGCAGAGCTGGGATTTTCTCATTTCCCAGAATCCATTTTCCACGACGACATTCCGGCGCGCATTTGATTTCAATAAATGTATGCTGGAGATCGGATATCCGCGAAATGACATATTGTTTAAGAAGAACAATGAGGAAGACATCGTGCGGTTAAAACGCCGCCTGGGGCTGCCACTGGATAAGAAGATCCTGCTGTATGCACCGACGTTCCGCGATGATGAGTTTAATGAAAATTCGAGTTACAAATTCAGTCCGAAGCTGTCGTTTCAGAAATTGAAAGAGGCGCTGCAGGAGGAGTACATTTTGATCGTCAAATATCATTATCTCATTATGGATTACATTGACTGGTTCCAGCACAAAGGATTTATCTATCATTTTGACCAGAGTAATGACATTGCGGAGTTATTTTTGGTGTCCGATATGCTGATCACGGATTATTCCTCTGTCATGTTTGACTATAGTATATTACACCGACCAATGTTCTTTTATGCATACGATCTGGATAAATACAAAAATGATCTGCGTGGTTTTTATTTTGATTACCGCGGGGAGATGCCGGGACCGATTTCGGCGGATACCGATGAATTGATCCGTGATATCAAAAATTACAATGCTTCCGAATACGAGGAGCGTTATGAAAATTTCCGCAAAAAATACAATTGCTGGGACGACGGAAATGCCTCGGCAAAAGTGGTGGATACAATAAAAGAATTATTGAAAAGTTAGCGATAAGGACTGCTCACGAGGCAGTCCTTTTTTCTAACTCTACCAGGGGAACCGGCATTAGGGATAACACAGCGACCATAATCCAATGCATCGGGCTGAGTGGTACGGTATGGAAGATGAATTGCAATGGTGCATACGTAATAACGGCACATTGCAGCGCAATGCACAAAAAGGAACTGGCTGCCAGTTTGCGGTTTCCGAGGATTCCGATATGGAAAAGGGATTCTTTTGTGCTTCGCATATTGAAGGAATGCACGAGTTGCGACAAGGACAATACGGCGAAACACATGGTGCTTCCGATGTCAGCGCCGCCGGTTTTGTGCCCCAGCAGATAGGCGAAGAGGGCAAGGGAGCCGATGAACATGCCTTCCACGAAGATACGGAACATTCCACCGCCGCCAAAAAGTCCTTTTTTATCGGAGCGCGGCGGTTCTTTCATAATGTCTTTTTCCGGCGGTTCCAGTCCGAGACAGATTGCCGGGAAGGAGTCGGTCACCAGATTGATAAAGAGAAGTTGAACCGGCAGCAGTGGTGAATTGTGTCCCAGCAAGATGGCGGCGAAGATGGTCATGATCTCGCCGATGTTGCAGGACAGCAGGAAATGAACGGCTTTTTTGATGTTCTGATAAATTCCGCGCCCTTCTTCGACGGCATCCACGATGGTGGCAAAGTTGTCATCCATAAGCACCATATCAGCGGCATTTTTGGCAACATCGGTACCGGATTTTCCCATTGCGCAGCCAATATCGGCTTTTTGCAGGGCGGGCGCATCGTTGACTCCGTCGCCGGTCATGGCGACGACTTCTCCCTGTGATTGAAAGGCTTTTACAAGGCGCACTTTGTGGGTCGGCGAAACACGGGCATAGATACTGTGACTGTGTATCACATCCGCTAGTTCGGCATCGGAAAGTTGTTCGAGCTCAGGCCCGGTCATAACTTCGCTGTCGTTTTTGCAGATGCCAAGAGACTGGCCGATGGAAGAGGCGGTCAATTTGTGGTCCCCGGTGATCATAACCGGCCGGATACCGGCTCGCCGGCACCTTGCGACGGCGAAAGGCGCCTCTTTTCGCGGAGGATCCATAAAGGCGGCAAAGCCGACAAAGATCAAGTCATTGTCGCAGTTTTTATGTACGGAAGAAGGAGCCGTTTTGGGCAGATCACGATATCCAATGGCAAGCACACGGAGCGCATCTCCGGCATACATTTGCAAGATGTCACCGAGGTGCTTTTTTTGCAGGGAACTAAGCGGTTTTTCTCCTTCTTTTGTCAATATTTTTGTACAACGCGATAAAAGAATTTCCGGTGCGCCTTTTGTGATACAGCGCAGGCCACCGGAAAAAGAGTGGATCGTGGTCATTCTTTTTCTCTTAGAATCAAACGGAATTTCATCGATCAAAGGAAAACTTTTTTCCCATTTTTTTACAGGATAAGACTGCTCATCTGCATAGTGGTAAATGGCTTTTTCTACCGGACTGCGACCGTGGCTGGCTAACGTGAAAAATTCAAACAATTTTTCCGGTTCCACGAAGGAGTGCGATTTTGTCATTGTCATTTTGTTTTCGGTCAAAGTTCCGGTCTTGTCAGAACAGATAACGGTGGCACTTCCCAGCGTCTCTACCGCAGGAAGCCGGCGAATGACTGCATTTTTCTTCGCCATGCGTTCGACGCCGAGCGAGAGCATGATCGTGACGAGAGCCGGCAGACTTTCCGGAATGGCAGCGACACCAAGGCTTACAGAAGTCATAAACATATCAAGGAGTGGCTGTTTTTTCAAAATCCCCAAAAAGAATATGAGGACGCAGATTCCCAGAGCAAGTACGCCGAGAAGTTTACCGGTGTGATTCAGCTTTTTTTGCAGCGGCGTATCCGGCGGTGTTTCGGAGGAAATCAGATCGGCAATCTTTCCCAGTTCGGTCTGCATCCCGGTCGCGGTGACGACGGCCGTCCCGCTTCCTCCGACGACAATTGTTCCGGCAAAAACCATATTGGTTTTGTCCGCAAGGGAAGGCGTTATATCGGATAAAGGATTTACTGTTTTTTCCACCGGGTGTGTCTCGCCCGTCAAAGCAGATTCTTCCACGGAAAGAGACAGACTTGTCAATAATCTGGCGTCGGCGGGCACGAGGTGCCCGGATTCCAACAAGATAATATCGCCCGGTACGAGGGCGGCAGCTTCGATCTGTTTTGTATCTCCGCCTCGTAGACAGAGTGCCAGAGGGGCAGATAGTTCTTTGAGCGCCTCAAGTGAGCGGCGCGCACGTGCTTCCTGAAAAACACCGAGAACCGCATTGAGAATGACAATCGCTAAAATGATCGCCGGTTCAACGAGATCGATCTGCCCTTGCAGATACGAAACCAAAAAAGAGATCAATGCGGCGATAAGCAGCGTAATGATCATGAAATCTTTCATTTGATTTAAGAAGGAAACAAACAGGCTTTCCGGCTTCTTGTGCGCCAGTTCATTTGTGCCGTAAGTGCTTCGGCGTTTTGCCGCTTCTTTTTCTGAAAGTCCGGTTGTTTCGGATGTCTTCCAGTGAGCAAGAACTTCTTTCGGGGTACGGCGTTCCCAGGATAATGGATTCATAATGCCCTCCTTTGGCAGTAGTACAATTCAGTCTATGCGGCAGGAAGGGAAAAAAGCACCGGAAGGGAAAGAAAACATAAGATGATACTAGGGTATCAAAGTCAGTGATTTTACGTGTTTACACGAGAAAATCACTGACCTTGATACCCGAACAAACATAAGAACGGAGCGCTGTGGCGCGGAGTTCGCATGTTTGTAGGGACGCGGAAGCTGCGGAGCAGCGGAGCGGAGTGTAGTATCATGTTACTCACAGGAACGGAGCGCTGTGGCACGGAGTTCGCATGTTTGTAGGGACGCGGAAGCTGCGGAGCAGCGGAGCGGACCGTAGTATCATGTTACTCATAAGAACGGAGCGCTGTGGCGCGGAGTTCGCATGTTTGTAGGGACGGCGGCAAAAAGGCAACGTAAAAAGGGAAACCCGGCGAAATCCGTTGCCTTTAAAGTTGGCAAGAAGCCTAAAAGGCAACGCAAAAAGAGAAACCCGGCAAAATCCGCTGCCTTTTCCCGCTGAGGGGAGGCAAAAAGGCAACGTAAAAAGGGAAACTCGGCGAAATCCGCTGCCTTTCCCCGCTGAGGGGAGGCAAAAAGGCAACGCAAAAAGGGAAACCCAGCGGAATCCGTTGCCTTTCCCCGCTGAGGGGAGGCAAAAGGCAACGTAAAAAGGGAAACCCGGCGAAATCCGCTGCTTTTAGAGCTGGCAAGAAGCTAAAAAGGCAACGAAACCAGAGGAAATTGTCGGAATCCGTTGCCTTTCCCCGCTGAGGGGAGGCAAAAGGCAACGTAAAAAGGGAAACCCGGCGAAATCCGCTGCCTTTAGAGTTGGCAAGAAGCCTAAAAGGCAACGAAATCAGAGGAAATTGTCGGAATCCGTTGCCTTTCCCCGCTGAGGGGAGGCGAAAAGGCAACGAAAAAAGGGGAACCCGGCGAAATCCGCTGCCTTTAGAGCTGGCAAGAAGCTAAAAAGGCAACGTAAAAAGGGAAACCCGGCGAAATTCGCTGCCTTTAGAGCTGGCAAGAAGCCTAAAAGGCAACGCAAAAAGGGAAACTCGGCGAAATCCGCTGCCTTTAGAGCTGGCGAGAAGCTAAAAAGGCAACGAAATCAGAGGAAATTGTCGGAATCCGTTGCTTTCCCAGCTGAGGGAGGCAAAAAGGCAACGCCAAAAGGGAAACCCGGCGAAATCCGCTGCCTTTAGAGTTGGCAAGAAGCTAAAAAAGCAACGTAAAAAGGGAAACCCGGCGAAATCCGCTGCCTTTACCGCTGGCAAGAAGCTAAAAAGGAAAACAAAAAGGGAAAGGAGGTTAATACATGTTATGGATCATTTTACTTGCCCTGTCGGCGACGGTGGATTCATGGGCGGTAGGGATGACATATAAAGCGCAGAAGATCAAGATCCCGTTGGCGGCGAAGGGGATGATCTCGCTGGTATCCGGAATGACGGCGCTGATAGCGGTACTTTTCGGCAGACTGCTTTCAGAGATTTTGCCAATTGCTGCCATTCAGGCATCCGGCGGAACGCTGCTGGCAGTCATGGGCGTGAAAGCATTGTGGCAGATAAAAAAGGAAAAAGAAAAGACCAACTATGATCTGGATCTCTCGCAGAAAATCGAGACGTGGGAGGCGGTCTGGATGGGGACGGTGCTGTCCGCGGATTCCTTTTTGGTGGGAATCGGGCTGGTACAATATGGAAATCAGGCTTATGCTTTTCCTGCTCTGGTGACCGTTCTTACAGGGGGATTTCTTATTTTGGCACAACAAATTCGGTACTGGAGAATATTTGATTACATTTCTGCTGCATTTTTGACACTCGCCGGAATATTTCAGCTATTTACTACATTATAATGTAATAACTAATGATAATGTAATGATTGATGTAAAAATGAAACCGGGGTTTCCCATGAGGGATTTAGAACTCCGTCGGTGCATAGAGGGTGTAATATGCCCTCATGCACCGTTACGTGAGTTCTTTTAAGCGAAAGCGGTTCCGAATGGAAAGCGCTGGTTTCATTTTCCATTTTAATTATTACACTACATTTTCCTATTTACAAAAAGGACACTTTTATATACAATATTAGATAGGAAAGTCTGTTTTGTTACAGAATAGAGAAAGGCGGGAACGTGAAATGAGCATCGTAGCACAATTCTTTATGATAATGGGGGGAGTACTGACCGGATATGTAGGGATCGGTCTGGCGGCGGCCATTGGAAAGCTGGTTGGCGGCGGGATATTCCGCTTCCAATTTGACGAATTTATTTTCTTTATGGTGAGACTTAGCAAGTCAGGCAAACATTTCTCCTTTGGGTTGTGTGATCCACGGCCATACATAAAATGTCAGATGATCGATATGAAACCTACGAAAGTACGCGGGGTGATCTATGACGCATTTTCGATGGCAGTCGCGCTGTTTGTGACAGAGACAGTGTCATTGCAGCTGTTTGCGGCAAAGCGGATGCCATTTAATGCCTTTACGCTGCCGATGGCGATCGTGATGATCGGATATACGTGCTTTATTATTGTGCATCTTGTGTTTACGCAGAAAAAGAATGTCGGAGATAACCCGGGCGGGGCACTGCGGGAAGAGTACCAGCGCGTTTATGGGGAGATAAAAAAAGGAACAGAGCCGGGTGAAATCGAGATCAAAGACCTTGAATACACGGGGCATTTGACGGATCTTGGTGTATATAAAAAATATCTGATGTTAAAATATTATCATTTTTTGGATAAAGGAGATTACGCACAGGTGTCAAAAGTAATTGACGACCTGGAAAATTATGTGCCGGATAAATGGTCAAAAAGCGATCTTCCGATGCTTGCGGAGCTCGTGTTTTATCATGTTATTATTCGAAAAAATCAGGCAAAAGCGCAGTTTTACGGAAAATCATTCTGCAGTATGCTGGAGGGAAATGAGGCAGTCAATGAAAAACGAGTATTTGCGTATTGGCTTTTCTTTGAGCAGAAAGACCGAGGGGCGGCATTACAATATACCATGAAGACATTGAAACAGATTTCGTCGTATCATTTAACGGGATGTCAGAATTTGGAAAAGAAACTACTGAGCGCGTTGATCAAGCGAATCGAACGTACAGCATAAAGAAGAGAGGGTAACGATGAAGGAAAAGATTTTGTCACTGGCACAGGGAAAATTTCGATATCAACAGCCCAAACTGCAGTTGTCGTTAAACCGGTTGATCCTGCAGGTGGAAGAAGGGGGCGAAAGTTCGGAACAGCTGGTGATCTCCAATGACGAAGGAACAAAAGTAAAAGGATTTGGAGCCAGTGAGGATATTCATTTTGACTTTTTCCCTGTATTTGATGGAAAAGAAAATCATGTAACTGTGCGCGTGAAAGCCGGAAACCGCAAGGCGGGCGAGGTGCTGACAGGAGTATTGTACCTTGTGACGGATTGTGGGGAGCAGACATTGCCGTATGAAGTGCGGATCGTAAAATCGTATTTGAAAGATTCCATGGGACGGTCGATTTCCGGTTATCCGGAATTTGTGCGCTTTGCCAAAGAAAATTTTGAAGAAGCAGTCCGGATTTTTTGCCATCAGAAATTTCTTGATCGTTATCTGGAAACATTAGAAGACAAGAGGCTGTACCGGCATTTGACAAAAAAGAATTCCAAGAAAGAGGCATTAAAAGAATTTTTGGTGACGCACGGAGATATGGAAAAGGAGCCGGTACCGGAAGAAAAAACGCTGGAAGTACCAAAGACCGAGACAGTGGAAATTAAAAAGCCTGCCGGAAAGAGATTTCAGAAAAAGAAACAATGGAAACGGCTGATAACCGCCCATCTTCATTATATTATGAACAGCAGCCGTCGGGATCAGTGGATCGAGGCATTGCGTGCCTGCTTTCCGATGGACTATGCGCTGGAAGGCTATCTCGCATATTTGAAAAAGGACGAAGACGGAAAGCAGAAATATCTCAATCTGGCGGCAGGAGTGACAGAACCGGAAGAGGGGGCATCGATGGAACAGGTGCTTCGTTATCTGATCACCCAGTATATCAAATGTAAGATCACGAAAAATGAATTGGACAAAGATGAATTTTACTCCGAAGTCCGTCAATACCAGTCAGACGGCTATCAGCACATTTTCTGTACCGTTCTTTTGGAGCGCATGGGATATTATCAGGAAAATGTGATGGGGCTTTGGGAAGATCTGAACCAGTTGTGGTCGGATGGATGTTACAGTCCGTATCTGTATCTGTATCAGGCAATGATCCTTTTGCAGGAGCCGGATCTGCTCGTGCGGCTTGACCCACAGACAGTCGGAATCTGCCGTTTTGCTCTGCGTTACGATCTGCTGACGGAAAATGAAGTGCTTGCCATCTCGTTTTTGGCGGCAAAGAAAAAGAAAGAAACGCCGGCGATCCTTTCCCTTTTGATGGGATGCTATAAGAAATTCCATACGACAGATACACTGCATAGTATATGTGCTTTGCTGATCCGTGGGGAAAAACAGGGACCGCAGTATCTCAAATGGTTTGAACTCGGCGTAAAACATCATCTCCGGCTTCCACATGGCCTGCGGAGGAAATATCATAACACCCCGGATTGGAATCCTTCCATGCACTGCGTTTCTGCAGCAAAACATCATAGCCGCTCTTTTCATTTTTGCGGACGACCCACATATGGACGGTGGCATGAAGGCTGCCCTCCCGGTGGGCAACGCCCCGTTCCCGCACCACTCCGCTCTTACTGCCGTCTTCATTCAGAATATCAAAAAGCTCCATCGGTTTTCCGTTTAAAGCGGCCGAAACCAATCGGTCATGACCGTTGTAAACCAGTTTCAGCGAAAAGAAATCCTGATTTTCATCCAGCAGCCGGAAAAATATCTTATCCCCTTCCCAGATATTCAGATTCCAGACATCATCGATGTCCACCCATTCCAGTTCCCCTTCGTCGCAGTCGATCGGTTCTCCTTCAAATCCATCCGCCGTAAACAGGGACATATATTCGGTGACGCCGTCACCGGATACAAAGGTCACGATTCCCCGGTAACGATACGATGTCAGCGTATATCCGGTCTCTTCCTTTACTTCCCGCATAAGACATTCCTCCGGGCTTTCATCCGCTTCAAAATGTCCGCCGACACCAATCCACTTATCTTTATTGACATCATTTTTCTTCACCGTCCGATGAAGCATCAGATACCTGCCGTCTTTTTCAATATAACAAAGTGTACTCAGTCCCGTCATTTTTCACACACCTTCCGGATGATTTCCCCACAGATATCTTTTACCGTCCGGCAGTCTGTAGCCACCGCTACATCCGCCGCCGCTTTATATTTCGAATACCTCTGTTCCAGAAGATTTCCAATAAATTCAACATTTTTATTGCCCCGGAGCAGCGGACGGCTGTCATCATGTTTCACCCGTTCCAAAATGGTTTCCGGTTCTGCCGTCAGCCACACAACCGTTCCGGCTTCCTTCATGACTGCTGCATTCTCATCCCGCAGAGCCATCCCCCCGCCACAGGAAATAATCAGATTCCGCTCTGATTTTAATTCTTTCAAAAGCTCTGTTTCCATATTTCTGAAGGCTTCTTCCCCTTTTTTGGCGAAAATATCCGAAATCGTCATCCCCTGCCGCTTTTCAATCAACATGTCTGTATCCACTTCTTTCATGTCCAGTTCTTTTTTCAGCCGGGCAGATACCGTTGATTTTCCGGTTCCCATAAATCCGATAAGTAATATATTTTTTCTTTCCATCGTTCTACTTCCTGTCCCTTAAAAATTTTCTTAATTATACCAGCTTTCCTTTCGAACCGCAAGAAAAGGCTGTGATGCAAAAATGCATCACAACCTTCCTCTCTGAATAGCTGTGCCTATTTTCCGTCAATAACCGCTCTGGAAATAACCATTTTCTGAACCTCGGAAGTGCCTTCGTACAATGGAATAATCCGCGCATCACGGTACATCCGCTCAATGGCATAATCTTTCATATAGCCGTAACCGCCGTGGATCTGCAGAGACTTATGGGTCACGCGCACGGCATTTTCCGATGCGTAATATTTGGCCATCGCTGCCAGCTTTCCGATGTTTTCACCGTGCTGACGCCGGTCTGCCGCATTTAATGTCAGCATCTTTGCCGCTTC
>QWCY01006400.1_pt1 | contig 10388 bp, 6 predicted proteins | sample 1972631 | NCBI WGS metagenome assembly QWCY01 (sample SAMN09866696, study PRJNA288562) | Human gut metagenome isolate pre1_stool, whole genome shotgun sequencing... | isolation source: gut | host: Homo sapiens | place: USA: California
CGGCTACCTGCTTAATCTTCTTCAGCTCTATGCTGCGGGCTATTTCAATGTCTGATTTCATACAGAGAACTTCTTTAAATAAAACTTTCTTTTTGAAAGTTACAAAAGTACGAAAAAGAGTGCAGATAGCAAGATTTTAGGATAAGAAAGCCTCTTGAGCGTTCCTTATAAGTCTCAATTAGAATATTCATATAAATGGCAATCTCCCCATCCCATAGCACTGGGCCGAGTAGCTAAAAGGTAATTAATATCTCCATTGTGAGAGAAGAATGTACCATGGCAATAATAGAATGCATCCACGGCACCTAATGATTCAACCTCAAGCATCCCTCCTACAGATTGTGATAGCGGTATGCGGAACACTCCTTTCTCATATCTATAGTAAATATAGTCCCCGCAGACTGCCGCCTCTTTGGAAACAGGAAGTTCCAGTGTGCCAAAATATTCTACTTTTTCCGGTTGTTCTTTCTTGAAGCGGTAAATATGCTTATCTTCTGTTTGATAGTAGATGTAACCATTATGCTCGCCTGTATACATGAAGTCGGCAGGGAAATGTATGTTAGTCTTTTGCCAACTATCTGTTGTAGGATTATATTCCCATAAAAAAGGCTTATCAGAATGTACATATAGTTGCTGCCCATCGAACCAGACGGCATCTATATTCATACAATCTTCAGCGTTGTCGGCAATGTTCTTCAACTGTTCCCACCGATGAGTATTGACATTGAAGCGATAGAGGCACTGCCAAGAAAGAACAGTATTGGTTCCTTCTTTATTTCTTCGACGCTTGATTGAAAGATAAATATATCCCTCATGGGCAAATAAGTCGGCATATTCATTAATGCCATAATTGTGGTCGTTGTCCATGAGCGGATAATATTCCCATGAGAATGTTTCCAAGTCATATACTTTCAATTTATTGTTATTCGAATCAAAAAAATTGTCTGTATCATAAAAATAGCCTTTACCTTGATAGAAACAATTATACTGCTTGGCATTAGGACTTAACATCTTAAAAGCATTTCTTTCCAACCACTTAGACGCAGGCACATGGAACGACAGGCGAGTGGAATACATATTCGTATTTTTATCATAATAGAATAATTGACATTCCCTATCGTTAGTGGGATCATAATAATCAGGGAAGACTTGTAATTCCACTCCTTGCTCGGTAGTAGACACTATTTTATAATCTCCGGATTCATACGCTGCAAGTTGAAAGTCACTGTTCGGAGAGAATCCTGACATTTGTACCATTGCCTTTTCTCCATATCGAAGCACACAAGGTGATATACTTTTTAACAGTACCCCTTCTACTTTGAATGTATCAACAGCCTTGTTTTCATAATTACCCACAAATACAGTTAATGGGAAATCTCCCACCAGATTCCATTCATGGGAAGGATAGGTAGCAACAATCCGCGTAAATGATGCTTCCTGAATATCCAGAAAAATACTCTGTGGTGGATTCCATAAATCTCCCACTGTTTTTATAGAAACCGCAATCCGTCTTTTTATATTAGAGAAACCGGTGCCGTCAATATAAACAGTGCCACCTCCCAGACTGGGACCTTCCGGTGAGGGGACATGACGTACCGAAGTGATCTGCGGTTGCGATTGGTTGGGGGTTTTCAATACTGTAATTTCACTGCGGAAGTTACCATAATTAGTCTTCACATATGCATAAACCCAACACTCTAAGCCACTCATCAGATTATCTTTCTCTGTCTGATAGGAAAAATCTCCGGTTAGCGGAATAATCAAAGTTTCTGTTTGCTCCGGACATGACTCCATATCTTCATTGTGGGCCGGAATAACCTTCACAAATCCTCGTTCCTCTGTCTTTAGATTGCCAGAGCTCTTGACATTCGCTGAAAAATGAAACGAATAATCCTTCCATTCAGCCTGTATACTCACTTTAGCAGAATTAGTGAGAGCCAATTCCGCATCCTCACAAGAACAAAAGAAAAACAATACGCAGCTAATCCTAAGGATGAATATACATAAAAAATAATTCGTTTTCATAACCAATTGTTTTTAGAGGTTAAAAGAAACAACAGCATAATAACCTGTCAGATAATCTTTTGTAGTTTCCTTGCAATAACGTAAATCCAAAAATAAAGAATGATTAGAACGAATTTTCCATTCTGTTCCAATACCAGCCGTATAGGCAATTCCGAACTTATCATGTTTTATGATTCCACTCTCGGTCCATACGATGAAGTCATCCGGATCAGTAGTCGTATATTGACTGGCTGATTCATTTTTTAGGGCATATCCCAATTCTGCCCCTAATTGCATATAGGGTAATATTTTCCCTTTCAGCGATACCAAAGTATAACGTAACATTAACGGCAAGACAAAATCTTGCCGATTATAAACAACATTCAATTTCGTCTTGCTCTCCTCTAATTTACTAAAAGCATACTTACGATAAGTCAGTTCCGGATGAAAAGAAAATCCATCAATCAGAGGTATGTCGGCAAAAACACCAACAAACCCTTGCAATTTAGGCTTAAAATCATAAGATTCTAAAAATAATTTGGCAATGCCTGCTCCTGCCAATACTCCCCAACGGATACGCGGAATATAATTCGCATTGCCGGTTCGGCAAACTTTGTATCGGCTTCTAAAAGAGTTGACCGTAGGTTTCATCGAACGGATATATGCTTTTACCTCTTCATTATCCTGTGCTATCGGAAATTCTTCCAAATATGTTTTCAACGGGTTTACGTAGCCAGTTTGAGGATCATCTCTCATCGGATGTAAAGGAGAATTTTCATCCTTGTCATTTTGAAAATAATATTCTTTATTTCCTTCATCGGTGATGAAAACATACATCTGTACAGGCTCTTTCCAATAAATGCGAGGTAACAATACTTTCCGCCTCTCTCCGTTGACTAAAATCACTTTGGGAGCGTAAGTTGTACCGCCTTCCCGATAACCTACAATATCTTTGGCATCATAAGTTTTCACAATACGGCCATTCTTCTCTATTGAAATAGAATATTGCCTCTGTTTAGCGGACGCGGAAGATGCTCCAAAGGAGAATTCAACATTGAGTATGAGAGTATCCTTTCCCAATACAGAATCCTTATACATCAGAAAGTTACGTTTTTGTGCATACAAGGAAGTTATGCAAAAGAAACTTACCAGCAGTAATAGCAGTTTATAATGTGTCATTGCCAAACAGGTTTATGATAATTACTACTAACAAAGAAAGAGCTTTTTTCTCATTTACATGAAAGAAAAAAGTTTTTTTTATTAAAAAATGTTGCAAAACACAAGAATCTATTATCGGGCGTTTTTACTTTCAGTCAATATATATCCGTCCATCATCCGTATGATTCTTTCTGCTTCGCGGGCATTCTCTTCAGAGTGGGTAACCATAACAACAGTGGCCCCATCACGATTCAGTTCTTTCAGGAGGCTCATCACTTCATTACCGTTCGTAGAATCCAGATTTCCCGTAGGTTCATCAGCGAGGATAATACGGGGATTGGTAACAATGGCACGGGCTATGGCCACACGCTGTTGCTGCCCACCGGAAAGTTGTTGCGGATAATGCTCGGTGCGGTGAGCTATCTGCATACGCTCCAAAGCCTCATTGACACGTTTCACACGCTCACGCGTGGACACTCCGGCATAGAGCAAAGGAAGTTCCACGTTTTCAAAGACTGTAAGTTCATCTATCAGATTGAAACTTTGGAATACAAAACCAAGATTTCCGTTACGCAAATCCGTACGGTCATTCTCGGAGTAGTGGGAAACTTCCTGATCCAGAAACCAAAGTTCACCGGAAGTGGGGCTATCAAGCAAACCTATCATATTCAGCAAGGTAGACTTACCACAACCGGAAGGTCCCATAATGGCAACAAACTCTCCCTGATTGATTTCCAAACTTACTTCATTCAATGCAGTGGTCTGCACGCTTTCCGTACGAAATATCTTACTGAGTCCAATAGTCTTTATCATATTCAATTTATTTTTTTCATTATAATCAAATCTCGTTATCATTATATCCAAATCTATTTTTCATTATGTATGAAATGAATCTTACTCATACCTCAATGATTCTACCGGATTTTGTGATGCTTTCCGCCATGTCTGTCCAAAGACAGTAAATGAAGTAATACCCGCTATCATTGCCCCTGCCAACAGGAATAGCCACCAACTAATGGGCGTTTGATAAGCAAATTCACTCAACCAACGATGCATTAAGAAATATCCTAACGGGCAAGCCATCACGAAAGCAATGCCTATCCAGCGAAGATATTCCAAACAGAACATCCGTACTATGCGGTCGGAATGAGCCCCATTCACTTTGCGGACACCTATCTCTTTAGTCCGCTGCTCGGTAGAAAGAGCAACCAGCCCGAATACCCCCATCATAGCAATAACAATGGCAATGATGGTGAAAAATAACAGCATCCGGCTTTGTTGCTGCTCTTTGGCATAATTCTTGTTCAGAGTATCGGAGAAAAACTGATAATTGAATTCTTTGACGAAAATATCATCACGCACCGCCCATTCTTCAAATTTCTGCTGAATATATTTCAAAGTCTCCTGTTTACGCTCGGGGGCTATCTTAATATACATATCGCCCAGACACTCCGGATTATAGTATATATAAGCAGGTTTCATTTTCTCACGCAATGACTGAAAATTAAAATCTTTCACCACACCAACAATACGGGATTTCACGGCCCATCCACTAAATTCTTTATAGACTTCCATACCTATCGGGTCAGCAACTTTCATCGCTTTCCATGCTGTTTCATTGATGACAATCGTTGGCTGAACAGGCTTATCAGAATCACTCTGCATCCAGTAATTCTCAAAATAAGAATCCATCAACTCCCCTTTCAATAATTGTAATCCGAAAGTTTTTACAAAATCACCATCCGCCCATATCTCCATCATTTGCAACGAATCTGTCTTTCCATCTATATCTGTCCACCTGATTGCCGCTTGTCCGTTTTTCTTTTCCAGATTTCCTTCTCCAAAACTTTCAATAGGCGAACCCATCGAAACACTCTTAATATCGGGATTCCTCAATAAGTCTTGTTTGAAATCAGCAACTTCATACCATAAGCTTGTATGGATGGAGACAATATTCTCTCTGTCAAGTCCCAAATCCTTATTCTCCATGAAGTGAAGTTGCTTCAGTACAATGAAAGTCATCAACATCAATACTATAGCTATGAAAAACTGGATGCAAACCAATCCTTTGATAAGCCCTCCTTTCTTGCCGGTCTTTCGTCCGCCTTTGAAAGCAAGCAACGGATTGACTGATGAAAGATAAAATGCTGGATAAGCACCAGCCAAACAACCTATGCCTATAATACCAAACAGAATATAGAAAATAATATCCCAATTCATTCTTAATGTTATAGCAGTTTCCATAGCTTGGTTGAACAGAGGCAGCATAAGTTCCGTCAGAGCTAAAGCAAGTACCAGAGAAATAAATGATTGTACTAAACTTTCTGAGAGAAACTGTGTAATAAGTGTTTTCCGTTTGGCACCCGTTACTTTGCGCACCCCTATTTCTTTATAGCGTAGTGACGCCCGAGCTGTGGAAAGTGTCATGAAATTGAATGCACCCATAAAAATGACCAAAATGGCTAACGCCACAAATAGGTACATAGTGGCAAGGCTACCATGATTCTTAACGTTTTCATCAGAGAAAGTTGTATGTAGATGAATATCTCTTATCGGCTGGAAACGCAATAGCGTTCGTTTCTCACCAAACTTTTTGAGAGCATGCCTCATTGTTCTTTGCTCCTGACGATACAACTTACCCTCGTCACCCTGTTTCATTTTTACATAAACATGCATTCCACGACGCATGCTATCCCAATTCCACCCCATGGAGAAGAGACCGTATGCATCTATCGAAAAGGCAACATCAAACTGTATGTGACTTTTCGCAGGTATCTTAACCACGGCAACAACAGTGTGTACATCAGTCCGTCCAACATAGTTTCTTTTCACTTTTTTTCCTATGGCAGAAGCATTTCCAAATAGTTTTCGTGCCATAACCTCGGATAATACAACATTATCAAGATTATCCCATAGTTGTTCGGGGTTACCTTCTATTATCGGGAATGGAAAGACGTGAAAAAACGTACTGTCCACATGGACATATTTACCAATTATTCTTTTCTCATCATCTGTCTCCAGTGTAAGGTTATCTTCATATTTGATAGCTGTCGCATCTTCTACTTGTGGAAAATCTTCCTTAAAAACTCTCACAAGTGAGCGTATACTTTCAGGAGATTCCTTTATCTCGTCACTCGTCTCCCGGCTCACTTCTATCACTCTGGAAATACGGTCTGCATCCGGAAAGCAATTATCATACGTCAGCTCGTTTATCACCCAGAGGTAAATGAGAAACGCTGCCGTCATGCCAAATACAAAGCCCAGCATATTGATGGTAGAAAATAGGAAGCTCCGCTTGATCAACCGGAGTGCAACTTTTATATAATGCTTTATCATAATCGCATTTATTAGAATAAGACTTTCTTCTACGGAAGTTTCGCAAGAACTATACCAAAAGAATAATACATTGTTTTTCATTTACTTAAGCACAATATCATTTCACAAAATTGCACGATATCGTACACCAAATGCACGCTTCCGTACACTTCTTTTTCAAAAACTTTACCTATCTTTGTACATGTCCGGAAAAGAGCCCTGTATCCGCACATTTTAAACTTAACTTTAAGTATGATGAAACGAGGAAAGATACTCATTGTAGACGATAATGAAGACATTCTCTTCACCTTGAAAATGCTACTGCGTCCTTTGGTAGAAAGTATCACTATGACAACTGACCCACGTGAATTGCTGCCACTCATCTCTCGTACCCACTTCAACGTCATCTTGCTTGACATGAATTTCCGTCGGGATGCCGTCAGTGGGAAAGAGGGATTTCATTGGTTGGACGAGATACTGAAGCTGGACGAGCAAGCTGTTGTTATCTTCATTACCGCCTATGCGGATACGGAAAAGGCAGTTCAGGCCATTAAGCAAGGTGCCACAGATTTCATTCCCAAACCCTGGCAAAACGAGAAGCTGATAGCCACCGTGTCTTCCGCCCTGCAACTCAGTTTCAGCCGGACGGAAGTAGAAACCCTGAAACAACAGAAGGAGACTTTAAAAGAACAAAGAGAAGCTTTGACTCTTCCCCCTAAGCCCACACGCGTCATCGGTGAATCTGCCGCCATGCAAGCTATTTTTCAGACGATAAGAAAATTTTCCGAAACAGATGCGAACCTTTTGCTCCTGGGAGAAAACGGAACAGGTAAAGACTTGATTGCCCGCTATGTTTACGAACAGTCCCCCCGCAAGAATGAGATATACGTACCTATCGATTTAGGAAGTATTCCGGACACGTTGTTCGAAAGCGAATTGTTCGGATATGAAAAGGGTGCATTTACCGACGCCCGCAAGAATAAGCCGGGACGTGTGGAAGTAGCTTCAGGCGGAACGTTGTTTCTGAATGAAATCGGCAATCTGAATCTTCCGCTTCAAGCGAAGTTGCTTTCGGTCATTGAACAGAGAAAGAGTTCACGGCTCGGTTCTACCACCTCCTATCCTGTAGATGTAAGGTTGATTTGTGCCACAAATACGGATTTATACAGTGCCATCGATGACGGACAATTCCGCCAGGATTTACTGTACCGCATCAATACGATTGAAATTCGTATTCCGCCTTTGCGGGAACGTGGGAACGACCTGTTCCTGTTAGCCGATTTCTTTCTCCAACGCTATCGGAAGAAGTATAAGAAAGAACTTCGGGGAATTTCCAAAGAAGCACGAAAGATGCTACAACTTTACCGTTGGCCGGGCAATGTGCGTGAACTGGAGCATGCCATCGAGCGTGCCGTCATCCTTTCTACAGGAACAATGCTGACGGCAGATGATTTCATGCTACGCAGCCCCCGATCTTCCAATACAGTTTCTGAAAAAGATAAGTATAATCTGGAACGGATGGAAAAGGATGCGATCAATGAGGTAATGAGGATGTGTGGCGGTAACATTACATTGGCGGCAGAAATGCTGGGAATCACAAGGACTTCACTTTATAGAAGGATTGAAAAGTTCGGATTATGAAAAGACAAACTTGGGTAAAAACGCCACTTTGGCTCACAATTACATTATTGATATGTTGCCTCACTTCAGCTTGGTTGGCTGTACATGGCTTCTATTTTAGCCTGTTTGTGGCACTCTGCCTCACGGCGTTTGTTGCTTATACTATATATAGGTATATCTTACGTTCTGCGCGTGCCATGGCCCAGTTTATCTGGGCTGTGCGCTACTCTGAATTTCTTTCTTTTCCCACTTCCAATCTCAATGCCACCCAGCCTCTTCCCGAAGAACTGCTGACTGAAATGCAGGATGCCCTTGAACATTACCGGAACAACCTGCAAAAGAAAGAAAGCAAATTGCAGTATTTTCAGGCACTTGCCAATCATATAGACATGGCTATCCTTGTTTATACGCCCGACGGGCAAATGGAATGGGTCAATGATGCAGCCAAACGCCTGATACATATTGATTATCCGCATACGATAAATGATCTGGTCGACTTTCACCCCGATCTCCCGGCTAAGCTGTATACACTGAAAGCAGGCGATTTGTCCGTATGGCAAATCAAACAGGAAGAAGAGACTGTGCAATTCGCTCTTTCCGGTATGGAGTTTGTCATTCAAGGCAGGAAACTCTTGATTGCCGGAATGAAGAATATCCATTCTGCCCTGGATAACCGTGAGACGGAAGCCTGGCAAAAGCTAATCCGTGTACTGACACATGAGATTATGAATTCCATTACTCCCATCATTTCGCTTACAGAACTTCTTGCCAAGTACGCTGACAGTCTGGAAGGTGACGAAGAAACCAAAATGGAAATCAGACAGATGTTGCAAACCATCGGTCGCAGAGGGAACGGTCTGGTACGCTTTATAAATAGTTATCGGGAAGTATCGCACCTGCCCCACCCTTTATTAAAACTTTATAATGCCGGAGAACTGCTGAAAGGAGTCGTTCAATTGATGCAAAATGATACAGATGATCTACACCTCTCTCTTCCCAACGTTCCGTTGCGCCTGATTGCAGATAAAGAGCAAATAGAGCAGGTACTTATCAACCTGATACGGAATGCCCGCGAAAACGAAGCGACACAAATCACTCTTTCCGCGGGCATCACCCCAGGAAATCACCTTTTCCTGCGTGTTACTGATAATGGAACCGGCATCGATCCGGAAGTTCAGGAACGTATTTTCATTCCATTCTTCACCACAAAACCGACCGGTTCAGGTATCGGGTTAACCATCTCGCGCCAAATCATGCACCAGCATCATGGAAGCATTACGGTGCAATCAAAAGTGGGAGAAGGAAGCACGTTTACACTTCTGTTCCCGATAGTTTAATAAGTGATTAGTGCTTACTACAACGCTTTTTTGTATAAATCCAGAATAATCTCCTTCGTCACCTCGCGAGGATTACCCGGTGTACAAACATCGGCAATAGCAGCCGTAGCCAGCTTGTCGAGATCGCTTTCCTTGATACCCAATTCAGAGAGGTGTTGCGGAATACCGACTCTTACTGACAGTGCTCTCACCGCATCTACGGCAGCACGTGCAGCTTCTTCCTGGCTCATACCTTCTTTATATACTTTCATCGCCTTAGCAATTTCCACATACTTATCAAGCGCAGCAGGAGCATTGAATTCCATAATGATAGGCAGCAACAACGCATTAGCCACACCGTGAGGTATATCAAAAATAGCACCCAATGGATGTGCCATGCCGTGAACAACACCCAAACCTACATTAGAGAACGCCATACCTGCAATATATTGCGCTACCGCCATACCATTACGTGCCTCTGCATTTGTCGGCTCAAACACGGCCGTTTCCAGATAACGGGTAATCATTTCGATAGCTTTAATTTCAAACATATCACTCATTTCCCAAGCTCCCTTAGTAATCAGACCCTCAATAGCATGTGTCAATGCATCCAATCCCGTAGAAGCGGTCAGCCCTTTAGGCAAAGTGTACATCAATTCGGCATCCACAATGGCAATGGCAGGAATATCATTCGGATCTACACATACCATCTTCTTTTCATTCACTTCGTCGGTAATCACGTAGTTGATAGTCACTTCAGCAGCCGTTCCCGCTGTAGTAGGCAGAGCGATGATAGGCACGGATTTCTTCTGAGTCGGCGCCACTCCTTCCAGAGAAACCACATCACTGAATTCCGGGTTATTAGTGATAATGCCAATAGCTTTTGATGTATCGATGGAAGAACCACCACCAATAGCCAGAATAAAATCGGCACCGGATTCTGCAAACGCTTTCACACCTGCATTTACATTACTA